>Ga0066377_10000188_pt1 | contig 14280 bp, 30 predicted proteins | sample Knorr_S23_td_Sur_FD_70946 | JGI IMG/M metagenome (GOLD analysis project Ga0066377, IMG submission 70946) | Marine microbial communities from Southern Atlantic Ocean transect - Knorr_S23_td_SurfaceB_ad_5m_LV_B | ecosystem: Environmental > Aquatic > Marine > Oceanic | place: Southern Atlantic...
TTGTGATGTGTAGTGCATACCCGCAGGAGGTTGAATTCTCAGTGTGTGAAACTGACCTGCGTCTTTGTATTTGTAATCACCATTCTCATCTTTAAGTTCATTAAAGCGAGGAATGATGCCTCCACCATAACCAAGTACACCAACAGTGCCACCTTTCCAATATCCTTTTTTGGTTACGTAGGAAGTTTCCAGTGTAGCAAGAACATCACGCACCATTGCGGCACCATCGTGTTCATCTTGTGCTAAACGTTTTAGGCCTGTTACAAAGGAAGGCCAAGGTCCTTTTTCCAACTCATCAAGGTTGGGTGTGTTGTAAAGTTCTTTTGCCATTACGGTCTTCGATAGTTGAACATACTATTATTTAAACACAAAACGCCCACAAAGTCAAGCAATGTGGGCGTTTTTGTTTAGGTTTTTAGTAATAGTTTTTCTATTACTGAAGTAATAGATTAATACCCGTTAGGTATAATCACATAGTGTATAGCAAGTACCACTCCAACTGATGCGCCTAAGCCAATCATCATCTTAAAGAAGTCTTTGCCTATGAGTGGAAATACTGTCTTGAACTTTTCCTTGCCTGTAATCGTTGCCATAGCAAGTTCACGTCCACATAGTAGACCCACGAACACCCAAGTTGTACTCATCGGTATGTCATTTAGTTCTTTGAAGAACCAAAGGATTAGCCAATACACAGCATCAATAATAGTTGCTGATCTTACGTATCTTGTGTTGTGTTTCTCCAATACAATCTTTTGTATCTTACCTCCACCTTCACGGAACATAAATCCCAAGCCAGCAACAAATACTATGCTGATCATAATCATTAGGTCCCAGGGTATCTGTCTTGGTAGGAACACAGCGATGTTAGCCATGTCATGACTCAACCAAGTGAACCATAGGAAGCCTGTGGTTACCCACTGTCCTACTCGCCACCAACGTTTGTGTTCTTCCTTGACAGGTTTTGCTTCGTCAAGTATCTTGCTTACCACAATCCAAATAGCATAGGCCGCCACTGCCGCGACTGCGTATCCCATCATACTTTTCATAAGCATTTTTTCTAATACGAATGTTGAAGCAAAGGCACTTAATACTAAAAAAGATGTGCTAACTGGCACACCTATTCTTGTAAGTATTAGTAGCAAGGCCGGAGCCATTGCGTGATACCATTGTATTTCTTGGAATGGAATTTTGTTAAGTCTGCCGTAACTGATGTCACCACCATTTACTGTCCAGCCATACCAAAGCGTATATAACAAAACGGCCGAAGCCGCTCCCCACATAACTTTCCAATTGAATCTCTCATTGTTTGATGCTATCCATGTACCGAGAGTTTGTACACTATCATTTGCGATAACTGCGTATCCTGCGAAAAGGAACCCAACAGCCATCCATAGGGTGAGTGCGTCCATTATTATTTCTCCTCTGCTTGCCGCTTTTACCACGGCGCTCACTTACTAAGACAGGGCTCGACGTTGCCCTGCTGGAACATTATTGTTCGCTAATATTTATGAACGAGAAGATTACAGTTTTGTTACAATGACAAAAAAAGCACCCGAAGGTGCTTCTTTTGGTAAACTAATTAGAAATTAGTTGTTGTAGTATGCTGGAAAGTCGTGTCCGTTGCCATAGTAGTAACCACGGTTGCTACCATAACCTTCGTTTCGGAACACGTTGTTAGCATTGCCATCGAACGCACCGTCCATATCAGCATCGCCTGAGAAGTTCATACCGAAGTTGAAACCACCCTTGGCTCTACCATTGCCGTTGCCATAAGCACGACCGTCTTGGATGAAACGGTTATCAATATAACCTACGCCTTCACCTGCGTGATTGTTGCTGTTTACTGAATGTGCGAATGCCGCACCTGATACTGCTGTTGCTACTGCTACTGCGATTAAAGTTTTCATTAGATTGTCTCCTCTGGTTTAAAATCTATTAACATATATTTGAGATAAGGGTCACAGCCTTTGTCTTCTAATCGTGCTGAAAGCCACATCTCAAATGAGTCTCGGTCTTCAAATGTTCTTTTGAAGTTCACCGTTTTGTTTGGTAGTTCCCTTTCAAAACTAACTACCACTTCTGCGTTTGCGTCTGTAACAAAACCAAACATCACTGTTACAAACATTACAAGTCCTACAAGCATTACGCCTAATGCTCCTGGACAATTCTTTTCATTACAACTTGTACCGACCATTTCTATTCTCCGAAAATTTAGTCATAAAAAAAGGCGACTTGCGTCAGCCTTTTGTGCATCGCTGATCTGGGTCGCCTTCTAATTGTGTGTTTACTATATTAGTAAACAATAATATTATTATACAGTTATTTATGAAAATGTCAAGCCGTATTTTCCAAAAGTGAGAGGATATAGCACTGAATATTTTTATGGGTATATAAAAAGTATTAATGACAATATTACTAAAGTAATAAGCCATTTGTGTCCATCATGGAGTTTCATTAGTCCTCCCAGAACAGCATCCAGGTTAGTAAGCCTAACCAGACTACCACACTTCCGTATACAAATAGATCAGCCATTATACACAGCCAGTTGGTTTTGGTAAGCCACCATACTTGGCAATCTGCTTCATTGGACCAGTCTTCCAAGCATCATACAAACCTTTTGCTTTACGGTCCATACCAAGTGCTTTACCAAAGTCTTTTACTCGTGGCACCATTGATGTTTCTTCATACATCTCACGTGCCAACATAATGTGGCTTACTTGTTCTTCAGTAAGCGTCTTATCATCTTCCTGAGCCATTTCGTGCATTACTTCTACTGACCAGTCACTCATTGATAGTAAGAAACCATCACCATCTCTTTCTAAACTCATTTTTATTCCTCGGCTTTCGCCTATTAAAACAATCCTACGATTGCTATACAAATTACTATGAACAGGAAGAACATTTGATAGTTCCTTGCTGTTCTATTATAGGCCGCATGGCCATAACCGTTCCTTGGTGTAAAAGTATCAAACTTCATATCTCGTCCTCCTTGTTATGATATCTATTGTTGTTAGGGTCGCCTGCTTCCAGATCATCCAGGTCTGGTCGCTTCTTGCCCTTGAGCCAACGCTTTCCGTCCTTGTGATTGCCTTGCTCTGTGTCTACACCACTTATGTAGTGTCCACCCTTGTGTCCTTCTGGGAGTTTACCTCGGTCAAGACCTATGTAGTGACCGTTGTCTTTCTTGCTCATAATGTTTGCTGATTTGTTTAACTTGTATACTATTATACTAAAGTTGTAGTAGAAGTCAACCTCAGTTTGCCAAAATGTTTGATTGCCAAATTTAAGTTGACACACTCATGCAAAAATAGCAACACTGTCTTGCTGAAAAAACAGTTGATTTTAGTTCAAATAGATTGTATTATTATATACTAATATATAAATACAGATGTTGCAATGCAATGTTACTACGTTCCGGTAGTACTTGCAACTACAACACACACATAGACACCAGGAAAGACTGGCGCATTATCCATGCGTTACAAGTGATTGACAGTGGAAAAGACCACTGACGCCGGAAAAGACCGGGGTATTGCTTTCCTCAAGCATCCATACATCAAAGGAGAAAAGTATGACACACTTAATAAGTGGTCTGATGTCTTGGATGAAACGCGACAAAACGAGTCGCGACGAACTCTTGACTTGGGCCAAAACTGAGTACAAAAAAGATTGGCGTTTTGCTTATCAGTTCATGTTAGACCATAATGGTCGAGCACCATCTTTAGTAGATATTAATGGACCTCGTTATTTTAAGAAGGAGGTTGCCTAAATGCTACGCTTTCTTAAAAAACTTTTTACATACACTCAACGCGACTGGGACGAAGACTATTTGTCTAAGTCTATTGATCACGCTGACCTTGAACGTCGTATCAGGGAACTTGATAGGCGCCAGGTCATTACCGGACCGTTCGGGTATAAAAGAATTTAACATACAGACACAGAGGAGATATTAATATGTTATTATGGGAACGATTTAAAAACGCTTGTGAATCAGCAGGCTATGCCAGAGCGGCATCACAACTTGCACAACAAGGAAAACATCAAGAAGCAAAAACTTTAATGCTACACGGCATTAAGGAAACAACAGAACGTAAACGTGCTATCAAAAGACTTGAAAGAGTTAAAGCAATCAAAGCAAGTTACGAACCAGGCGATCATTACTTTAGAGGTAAGAAGGTTGCATTTTGGAAAGGACACGCAGATGCTTAAAACTTTTTGGAATGCGATTGTGCCAATGACTGTTATGTTATCAATACTAACAGGCTTTATGATTTTAAACGGAATGTTCTGGGGAGGAATGCTATAATGAATACACTTAATTGGTGGCCTTATACTGATGAAGAATCAGATTATCTAAGTAATCCAAAAAACTAATCAAAAAAATAGGGGAGGACACCTGGCCAAGATGACTCCCCTACAACTTCCGTTGTGAAGGTTATATTACTTTTTCATAAAGATTGAATATAATACCCACACTGCAACAAGACCAACTAATCCCTGTGCAGAAAAACCTGCAACAATATTTTGGATATTGCTGATAATGTTGATGTTTGGCCAGAACGGAATGTTCTGTCCGTTGAATAGGACTTCAAGCACAATGCCTAAAGAAAGCAGAGAAACGCCTGCTTCTGTTAATGCACCGGCCCAAGCCTTTACTTTGTTTAAGATTTCCATTTTGGATCTCCTTTCATAGTAAACTGATTCAACGTCAATCAGTATTTTATTTAGAAACTTATTATCAAAAGTTAAACTACCATAATTGCGATTTTAGCCTTAATTAATGATTTTCATTATTGACTTTAGGTAATGTTTGTGTTTAAATAGTAATGTAAACTCAAATGGGACTTGTTATGCAGTCTCTCCCATGATCTGGTTACATAATTTTAATCTAACAAGGAGAAACATTATGTGGACAAAACCTGAATTTACAGAAATGCGTTTTGGCTTTGAAGTTACAATGTATGTAATGAACAAGTAACAAAACTTTTCGGGGGTCTTCGGACCCCTTTTTATTTTAAGGAAACATTATGGATAAAGCACCTAACCCAAACATATGGGGGTTACTTTTTATTATTGGATTGTTTATATTTTTAATTGTATTAGGACCACTTGATGAGAAAAATAATCTACCAAGTGAATCAATCCAACACGGAACAGTTAATTGTAATCAAGATCCAAATACACTTTCAAACATACAGTTAGAACTTTGTATTGACATACAATCATTTAGAAAGGATTCAGACTATGAATAACCTACAGTGGATTGGTATTGTAATGCTATTGCTGGTTGTATTGATTATGTTGACCGGGTGTTCGTATGATATAGAATGGCATCGTGGTGAAGCATATGAACCTATAGTTATGGCAGGAACCTGCGGTGGCCCTACAACAGATTGGCCCTGCTTAGAAGCAGAAGGGTGTGCCATAATTGGTTAAATTGCCTGTTGACTTTGCTAAATACTTCTGTTATATTAGTAGAGTTATATTAGTATAACAACAAACACACATACACACAAAGGAGAAACAGTATGAATAAGACGTTCAAAGAAGGTATCGAAAAAGGTGCCGAACAATTAGCACAATCCGTGCGTGAAACATTACCAAAGGTTCAATTTAATAAGAATGGTTACGAAATCCGTACCCAAGTATTAGATTTAGCCAAGCAGTGGAATGAGTTTGAATACTCACAAAAGTTCTTAGGTTTTGAAACTTCAACTAAAAGAGATCCTAACAGTGGAGAATTTGTAACTACTGTTGGAATGCCTGAAGTTCCAGGTGTTGACCAAGTTCTTGAAACTGCTGAGAAGTTCTACAACTTCATCAACAAAACTAAATAAAACTTGTAAAGCATAGTACATTAAGAAGGACATAGTCCTAAACTAATAATAGAGTAACTAAGAAACGGAAAGGCTTGTATCAATTACGGTACAAGCCTTTCTTTATGAACATAATTAATTGTATGTTCGAAGTAATAGAAAATTTTTTACCACAATCGTATCAAGACGAATTAGAAAGTGTTCTAACAAGACATGACTTTCCTTGGTACTATCAACCAAACATTACATCAGGTAAACCTAAGATACAAAATGAAACGTTCAAATACAGTCATGGGTTTACTCATCAATTCTATCATCAGGAACAGGGAGTTCAAAGTGCCTTTTGGGGACTTGTACAAAACATTCAACACTTTGTTCCTCAACATTATAACGTGCAAGGTTACTACAGACTAAAAGCAAACCTTACTGTTCCGGTTAATGGTTGGACTACTAACACAGTTCAAGAACCACACATTGATATGCCTATCCCTCATCTTGTTTGTTTGTACTACGTAAACGAAAGTGACGGAGATACATTTTTCTTTGATCAAGTATTTGACCAAAAGAGTGAGCCAGATGATTTTACAATTTACAAACGTATTGCTCCTAAGAAAGGTACAGCAGTTATATTTGACGGACTAAGATATCACGGTAGTAATAATCCAATTGATTATTCAAATAGATTTATTATTAATGCTGGACTAATCATATGATAAAAGTTATTGATGACTTCTTACCTCAGTCTTACGCAAACGAGATTGAACGCACTTTAGAACATCATAGTTTTCCTTGGTATTATAGACCAAGTATCAACAATGGCAAACCTAAAATACCTGATCCAAGATTCAAGTATGCACACGGTTTTGTTCATAACTTTTTTAACGACGAAGACGGTCCTATGAGTAGTTACTATTCAACAGTTTCTACACTAAAATACTTTGCAGAGAAACACGGGTTTGCTAACAAAGGCTATCACAGATTGAAAGCAAATCTAAATATTTCTATACCAGGTTGGGAAGATGGACAATGTCAAGAACCACATACTGATATGCCAAGTCCTCACACTGTATTAATTTACTATGTTAATGACAGTGATGGAGATACATTTATATTTGATAAACGATTTGATGCAAACGATCCCAATCAATATCTATTTGATATACTACAACGTGTAAGTCCTAAGAAGAACAGAGCATTATTTTTTGATGGACTATATTACCATGCCGGAAGTTATCCTATACATAATCAACATAGGATTATGATTAACTGTAACCTCATTACAGAATAATCATTATATACGTAGATAAATACGTATAACATGATAGACCAAAAACCATTTAAAACATTAATTGAAAACTTAAAAGACGATGGAAAGTACAGAGTCTTTAATGACATTCTTCGTGAACGCGGAGAGTATCCTAATGCCATCTGGTATGGCAAATACAATATTAAAAACATTGTAAATTGGTGTTCGAATGATTACTTGGGTATGGGTCAGCACAAGGTTGTTCTTGATGCCATGCATACCGCTCTTGATCAAACCGGAGCAGGTTCGGGTGGGACTCGGAACATTGCTGGTACATCTCATTATCATGTTGCACTTGAACATGAGTTGGCTCAACTGCATAGCAAAGAGTCTGCACTCTTGTTCACGTCAGCCTATGTAGCAAATGAATGGACTCTGGTTTCATTAAAACGTATCATTCCCGACATTGTGTTTCTATCTGATAGTAAGAATCATGCAAGTCTTATCCAAGGGATTCGGCACAGTGGTGCGGAGAAGAAGATATTCCCGCACAATGATCTTGAAACATTAGAGAACCTACTGCGAGACGTCAAAGGCACTCCTTGCATAGTCTTTGAGTCTGTGTATAGCATGGATGGATACGTCAGTAAAATTCCAGAAATTTGTGACTTGGCTGAGAAGTATAACGCTATTACCTATCTTGACGAAGTTCATGCTGTAGGCTTGTACGGTGAAACCGGCGCAGGTTATGCAGACAAACTTGGCTGTCAAAACAAGATAGATATATTGAATGGCACATTAGGTAAAGCCTTTGGTGTGCAGGGCGGATACATTACAGGGAATAGTACTGTCATAGACGCTATTCGTTCTGTCGCCTCAGGTTTTATCTTTACTACATCAATGAGTCCTGTAATTTGTGCAGGTGCTCTTGCAAGTATAAAATATCTAAAAGATCATAACGAACTTAGAATCAAACATCAAGACAGAGCAAGTCTGCTCAAAGAAGAATTTCAAGCCAATAATATTCCTATTATTGAAAATCAAACACATATTGTCCCTGTACTGATTGGAGAGGCAAAGAAATGTAAGAAAATGAGCGATATGTTATTAGATGACTATAACATTTATTGTCAACCTATTAACTATCCAACTGTTGAAGTTGGAACAGAAAGATTGCGTTTCGCTCCTACACCGTATCATACTGACGCAATGATACATAACTTAGTAGACAGTCTAAGAAAAGTCTATAAACGCTTCCAGGAAGGTTGCGTATAAAGGTAATAAAATATGAACAGAATAAAACGATGGATCTACATGGGAATAGGATTTTTCTGTGTAGGTATGGCTTACATTGGAATCGTTACTCCAGGTATTCCTTTTTCAATTTTTCTTGTTATAGCGGCTTGGGCATTTGCCAAAAGCAGTCCAAAGATGGAGGCATGGTTATATAATCACCCTTGGTTTGGCAAGTTTCTAACAAACTGGAACAAGAAAAGAGTCTTTCCTACAAGAGGAAAGTATGCAATGGTAATTGTAATGGCTTCAACACTTGCTATTACATATCACGCAACAGGTAATCTAAAAGCAGTACTGTGGTCTGGTGCATTTATGTTAGGTGTTGCTATTTGGGCGTGGAGATATCCAGGCTCAGTAGAAGAACATCAGCGTAGAGTTGACGCAGGCGAACGTGTTGCATGGCTGAAGTAGATTACACACAAATGGATGGAATGCAGGTGCTATGGCATCTGCTAACCACCGAACCTTTCTTTTGGGGGATTATACTCTTTGCAGTTGGTGTTTGGGCATTAGGTGGCTGGGCAGAACACTACTTAGACAAAGATACCAAATATTACGACGACGACCGCTGGGGTTATTAAATACACTACTAACGAAAGGGATTAACAATGCGTTTATCAAAAAACTTTACTATGGCTGAATTTACCAAAAGCCAGACTGCGGAGAGAAAGGGTATCGACAATACCCCACAAGGTGAGCACCTTGACGCGGCGAAGGCACTATTTGAAAATGTAGTGCAAAAGGTAAGAGAGCACTTTGGTGTAACAGTAATCAATTCAGGTTATCGTTCTCCAGCACTTAACGAAGCAGTTGGTGGATCATCTAAGTCACAACACTGTAAAGGTGAGGCGGCTGATATTGAATGTCCTGGAACAGCAAATGCAGACGTTGCAAATTGGATCGTTGACAACTTAGATTTTGATCAAGTCATTCTTGAATTTTATACTCCAGGTATTCCTGATTCAGGTTGGGTACACGTTTCTTATAAAGCAGACGGAAGTAATCGTAAATCAATCTTAACTGCAAAAAGAGTTGACGGGAAGACTGTTTACGAAAATGGAATTAATATCTAAAGACAGCATTTACGTTTGGGACAACTTCTTTGAACAAGAAGTTTTTAATGACCTTATTACAAAAAGTGAGTATGTTCCGTGGAAGTATTGCGAAGTAGTCAGTGAGAGCAAAGGCAATCCTGTCGAACGTTTTATGACATGGAACATATACGAAGAAGGTCACATTGACTTTGATCCTATGAATATCTCTAATGTTATTGATAGCACTTGTCGTAAACGTATAACTGAAAAGATTCCACACGCTGATATAGTAGATATGAAACGACTACGTTTCAATGGAACTATGAAGGGCGAGGGTTACACAATGTGGCCACACGCTGATATCTTTAGTGATCAAACTTCAATATGGACTATTGTTATCTATCTAAAAGGCGACGGTGGAACTACTATCTACGAACACAAAGACGGACCTAAATTAACAACTGTAGATTTTAAACCTAACAGAGCAGTTATGTTCCCATCAAGGTGTTGGCACAAAGCAGAGTCTCCTAAAGAAACCTACTTTAGAACCAGTCTTGGTGTTGTCTATATGTTTGATGCTTAACTTGGAGAGCCTGTTATAGCAGGTCCAAATTTTTCCCCACCTACGAAATAACAAACTTGATCGCTACCAGGAAAACTTACTACGTACGACCATGTACCTGTTTTAGCATTAACCCACATAGTTCCCATACCTGATAGTAATTGACCATTAGGTGCTGTAAACTTTACAAGCATTTCTGCAAAAGGAATTTCTTTCCATTGATTTACAATAGAATCTAACATAACTTCCTTTGCGCCACAGTCAACCATAATAGGTAGTCGAGTCACATTATTCTGTTGCTCTTGAGATAATGCAGGATTTGTTAAATTCACAAGTACGAGCAAAAATCCAAGAAGCAAGGCTTGGATTGCTTTTTTCATAATATTATTTATCCTTAAAAAAATGAGTCGACGGCTTCGTGTCCTGCGAGTTTTACGCAGTCCATCCACCCGGCTTTGCCGTCTTTGCTAAAGAACAAGTGTGGAGGAGGATTTTCAATTGTTAGCCAACTTTTATGGTGTATTTCCATAGCAAGTTGTCTTGGATGCCAAGTAGAAACACCTGCAATCATTTTATAATCTTTAGGTAGGTTACCTACTGCTACCTTTTCAAGCATTACCCTATCGCTACTAATTGCAAGTCCGTGTGGTATTTGATGTGTTGTTTGGCTTGACCATTCATTTGAATGTAAAAGTACAACTGTTTCTTCTGCAACAGGTCCGCCTTTGTATAGTTTTTGTTGTATATCTATTACACCTGGTTCAGGTTTTATAGGAGTCTTTTGTACTTGGAGTACTTGTGATACTTTTAATGAGGAAGGTTTGTTTAAAACTAAACCGTATATTTGTTCGTTCTTTTCTTCGTATATGAATACAACTGATTGAGCAAAGTGTTCATCTGTGTCTAACTTAGGGGACGCTACAAGTATCTTACCGCGATACAATTGGTATGTCATAATTAACTCCAGTCAGGTAATGGTCCACCGTACTTCTTACCTTTTATTTTTTTGCCCCCAACAGTTTTACGATTGTCGCCTATTTTATGTGATTTCTTTCCTTCTCTTCTTCTATAGCCTTGACTCTTGCAACTTGCCAAAGCAGAAGCGCCAAGCGAATCGTTAGAGCGTGAACTCTTACACAACTTGGCACTTGCTTTTGCTTCGTCTAATACTGTCTCGTCTATATCTTTTATAAGCATACTATCTATATTTATCTGCGGCACAATCGTATGGATCATTTGCAGACTCTACTAATTTGAAAGTTAATACCTTTCGAGGTCCCCTTGTTGTATTGATTGATATATCTCCTGATTTGGGAAAGTATTCTATCTTTGTTATTTTTGCTAAATCGTCGTATTTTCCTACAGCAATTTCCTGTCCAACTGCAAGATTTAATTGTAATGTATTGAGTTTCATTGCGGAGGTCCTCCTCTTTCCAGTGCTGAGTAGCACTAAAATATTTATAAAGGCCCCGCTGTACTAAAAGCGAAACTATTATTTTATACAGGATTTGGAATAAACTCTGGGTTGTGAATGTAGCAAACCGTCTTTTTAGGTACGTATGTGACAAGTAACACCTTATCTTTGTCTGGGTGATTGTGTACATGGCCTTTAAATGCACTGTCATGAGGCTTAACCTGTATAGGATATTCGCCTGCCCAGCCATCAATACCCTGTGATTCTTCTTCAGCAGTACTAAACCTATAAGGCAAATTATAGTAATCAGCAACAACTCTAACAGCAACTTCTTCTCCTCCCATCCCCATATGAGTTTTATTATATACAACTTCCTTTACATAGTCAACACACATATCTTCCGTTATGCCTCCTACGTTCATTTTAACAATCATATCATATATCTTTTTACCTGCTTGTGTAAGACCGTCACTGCCATGAGCGTCATTATAATACTTTGTCCACTCACTGAGAGTTCCTTTGATACCGTCACTACGCATCTTTAGCCAAGTGTCTTTACAATGACCTACATACTTTGATCTGAAGGCCTGAGAATTTTGACCTGCAATATTTAGAAGTTGGGTTGCGTATTTGGGCCAGGTTCTACGAGTAGGGGTGATGTTGGCTTTGTAATGTTTGCCAGTGAGTTTGATCATAAGGGTGTAATCCTTCTAATGGTTTCTTCATTGTTCTTTATAATAACACAGGTTCCAAAATCTGTCAACCATAAAAGCAAAGGCCCCGCTGTAAGGATCTTGGTTTTTCTGTCCATCACTAAATAATTATATGAGATATCAACTTTACAAGGACGATATTGGTAATTTTCTTATTGTAGATTCTTTCTTCGATCAAATCATTTCCAAAGTAAAAAATGAAAAAATTGCTATCAAAGTGATACAAAAGATCAATAAGAACGACATGAAAGAAAAGAATATTACCAAAAGCCATTGACATTATATCCAATAGACGCTATTATGTGACTATGGATATTAACTCAAAAGACCCAGGCAAAGGTCATTTCTATGTAAGCATTTTCAAGAGCATTCTTAGGCTCGGTGCCAGTTATGGTTTATACATGACAGGCGATGTACTTCTTATAGTCGTAGGTGTGATGTTTGGTCTGGCAGAAATCTTAGGTATCATAGAGGAACTTGTTTAATGAAGTCATTAAGGCTCACTATAATATTAGGCTCACTATTACTACTCACTACGGGTTGTTCTTCACTACAGAAAACATCTCATAGCAATGAATGGCTCTTAGGTCAGTCTGCAAAAACAGACAGCCTCAGTGAACCATGCATCAAATGTGGAGAAGATTGGATCTTTATTAACAATGAACCTTTCGCCGCTCAAAGACAGGCAAGACGCGAACAAGGATATGACGGAACAAATTGGGAAGTCGTTCGCTATTAGATATCTTTAGAAATCTTTCAAATTTTTTTACCTATTTTGGTAAAAAAGAGGTTGACCTTTTGGCCTTCTGACCTTATACTATTATATAACAGTTAAACAAAAGGAGGGCAAAATATGTTCGTTATATATAGAACAGATACAACAGAAATCGTAAGCGAAAAGAGACACGCTTACAGTGGTCAAATCCATAAAACAGAGGGTCATGCAAAGGCATCACTCACAAGAATCAAAAAGAAGTTCGCAGAAGGCTTCGCTAATCAAAAACCATATTCAACATTTAGGTTTGAAGGCTTAGGCTTGCACGAGAATGGCAAGACTGGCAGAGGTGCTCGAGGTGAACTAACGGGCGAGTTGGTTGAGATGAAGATCGTGGATTTGGAAACATATAGAAACGAAATTGAAGCGACGGAGATTGTGTATAGCATACACGACCATGATAGAAAGAATCCTATCAAACAGAGCGTGAACACTCCACACTTTCTATCACCAAGTTCCGAGACATACTGGAGTATGTAAATTGGTAAAATTCAGGGGTTGACTTATGTCGCCCCTGAATATATATTAAAAGTATAAACAGGCAACAAAGAGAGGCAAACATGGCAACAAGGGCAAGAATAGGGTTAGAACTTAAAGACGGTTCTTACATTTCATCATATCAACATTGGGACGGTTATCCAGGTGGGTTAGGTTATACACTAATCGATCATTGGAATAACTATGACAAAATTGAAGAAGCAATCCAATTAGGAGATGCTTCATCGTGGAGATACATGGTCGGTCAGCAGATTGACTTTGACGACAGAAATAATCCACTACACGATGTTCAGAATTGTTATTACGGCAGAGATAGAGGCGAAAAGGATGTAGGTCCTCATAAGCATCTTAATGGTGTATGCCTACTTGACGAAGCATTTAACAGTGGTGAAGAATACCTGTATGTTTTTAGACTGAATGGCAAGAAAGATTATCTTGGCAAAGAAACAGGTGAATGGTTTTATACAACCGACACAAATCCTGCAAAAGAAATCGCAGATATGAAACCACTTGAAGAAGATGCAATTAACGATCATATCGATATGTTGAAAAGACATCTTGAAATGATGAAGGAAAGAAAGGCGGCTTAATGATTAGTATCGGTGATAAGGTAATTTATAGAGGAGAGAATTGGGGTTCACTTGTATCTGTCACAGGAACTGTGATTGAAGATTATGGTAATGAGATTGTGATCCTTGATGACGATGCTGAGACCGAAGACGAAAGACTGGAATTCAAAAAGTCAGAAGTGAAACTATTAGAGGAGGTTGCATAATGGGATTAGAAACTCATTCAATTGTTGAGATCAAAGAACGATATCACAAGATAGGAAAAGACGCTCCTACTATGTGGTGGGAACACGGAACTCTTTGGATTGACAATCCGAACGAAGATGACATCAACGAAATAAAAGATGTCATGGAGTC
>Ga0066377_10000190_pt1 | contig 14251 bp, 15 predicted proteins | sample Knorr_S23_td_Sur_FD_70946 | JGI IMG/M metagenome (GOLD analysis project Ga0066377, IMG submission 70946) | Marine microbial communities from Southern Atlantic Ocean transect - Knorr_S23_td_SurfaceB_ad_5m_LV_B | ecosystem: Environmental > Aquatic > Marine > Oceanic | place: Southern Atlantic...
TGTAAAGACTTAAGAGTTTTTTCAGGTCGATCTTCCATTGGTGTGAGAGGAGTTAGGTTAGCAAAAAATGATTCTGTCATTTCATTAGCAATATTAAATGGAATAGATTTTGATGTTGAAGAAAGAAATGAGTATTTAAAGGTGAGTACTTTAATCAGAAAAGGTGAAAAATATGAAATGAAACTTTTAAGTGATGAAAAGTTTAAAATTTTAAAAGAAAATGAGGAATTTATTTTAAGTGTTACAGATAAAGGTTTTGGAAAAAGAAGTTCGGCATTTGAGTATCGTAAAACTAATAGAGGCGGTGTAGGAATTGCAAACATGCAACTTGGAGAAAGAAACGGAAGTCAAGTTGTAGCTTCATTCCCAATTACAGATAAAGATCAACTAATGCTTGTAACTGATAAAGGTAAATTAATAAGATGTCCGGTAAATGATATTAGAATTGCAGGAAGACAAACTCAAGGTGTAACACTTTTTAACGTATCTGATGAAGAAAAAGTTGTTTCAGTTGCAAAGTTAGAAGAAAATGAATAATAGTTCTAGCTCAATAATAACTGGTATTTATCCAGGAACTTTTGACCCGGTTACGTTTGGTCATCTGGATATAATTATCAGAGCAACTCATATTGTAAATGAATTAGTAATTAGTGTAGCTGAAAATATTCATAAGAAACCATTTTTTTCTATAAAAGAGAGAATAGATATGATTAAAGAGTCATTAAAAACTGTTAACTCTAATGAATGTGTCATTAAAGTTGTTGGTTTTGATAACCTTTTGGTTGATCATGCTAAAAAATCAGGTGCTTCAGTTATAATTCGTGGGTTAAGAGCAGTTGCGGATTTTGAATATGAGTTTCAAATGGCAGGAATGAACTCCAAGTTGGAACCAAAGATTGAAACCATTTTTTTAATGGCTTCGGAAAATTTACAACTTACTTCAGCAAGATTTGTGAAGGAAGTTGCATTTTATAATGGAAAAATAAGTAATTTTGTACCAAAGAATGTAATAAAAATGTTCAAAAAAAAAATGGAGGATAAAAAAATATGATAAATTTAAAGAAGTTAATATCTGTTTTTGCAGGTTTTTTTATTTTTAGTGGAGCATCTTCTGAAGAGAAGCCTAAAATTCACATGCTTTTAGATAAAGGGTTAGTTATTATAGAAACATATCCTGAAAAAGCTCCAAAAACTGTAAAAAGAATTGTAGAATTGAGTAATAAAGGTTTTTATGATGGCTTAACATTCCATAGAGTTATATCGGGTTTCATGGCCCAAGGTGGTGATCCAGAAGGTAATGGAACAGGAGGTAGTGGTCAAAATATTGTTGCTGAATTTAATGACATAAAACATGAAAGAGGTATTGTCTCAATGGCAAGAAGCAATGAAATAGATTCTGCTGATAGTCAATTCTTTATTTGTTATGATTCTCATCCTTTTTTAGATGGGAAGTACACTGCTTGGGGGAAAGTTATACAGGGGATGAATTTGGTTGAAAGAATTCCAGAGGGTAAGGGACAAAACGGCCAAGTTTTAAATAACCCAACAAAAATTATAACTATGAGAGTAAAGTAATATTTTAATTTTTAGTTGTTTATTATTTAATATTTGACTATATCCTATAAATAAATGAATAAGCGCCCGTAGCTCAGTTGGTAGAGCACTCCCCTTTTAAGGGAGTTGTCATGAGTTCGAGCCTCATCGGGCGTGCCACTTTTTTACTTGGTGTATGTTAGCAAAAATCAAAAATTATTTCTTCACAGGCATACTTGTTACAGCACCAGTTGTTATCACTTTTTGGATTGTTATATCTCTAGTTAAAATTTTTGATAGACTTATAACACCACTTTTACCTTTATATTTGAATCCTAATACATATTTGCCTAGAGATGTCCCAGGTTTGGGACTTATTGTTTTAGTTGTTTTTTTAATTTTTATTGGATTTATTGCAGCAAATTTTTTTGGATCATATATTCTAAAAAAAACAGACTTTATACTCAGTAAAATACCGCTAGTAAAGGTTTTTTATAATACAATTAAACAAATTCTTGAAACAATTCTTAAAAGCAATTCTAATGCATTTAGAGAAGCCGTTTTGATGGAGTACCCTAGGAAAGGTGTTTGGGTCATAGGTTTTACGACTGGGCAGGTAAGAGGTGTAATTAAAGACAGGATCAAATCTCAAATGGTTAATGTATTTGTACCAACAACACCTAATCCAACCTCAGGATTTCTTTTATTAGTTCCAAAGAACCAATTAAAATATTTAAACACCAATATTGATGATACTGTAAAGACAATTGTTTCTGCGGGCATTATACCGTTGAACACTAAGGTGAAAAAAAATTAGTAAAATCTTCTCTATTATAAAAAATATCTATTAACAACTTGCTTATCTTTTGATCATCGTTTTTTAAAATATCTTTACAGTTAATTTTAGTCTTTTCAAGAAAGTCTAAATCTTCATACGGTGTGAAAAATCTCCATTTAGGTAAACCTGATTGATTTGTTCCAAAAAAATCTCCAGAGCCTCTTAAAAACAAATCTTTTTCAGCAATTTCAAAACCATCAGATGATTGTTTTAAAATCATAAGTCTTTTTTTTGACACTTCAGACAAGTTTTGATTATGTATCAAAATACAATGACTTTGATAATTTCCTCTTGCCACCCTACCTCTTAGTTGGTGTAGTTGAGATAATCCAAATCTATGCGCATCTTCAATAATAATTAAAGTAGCAGATGGTACATTTATTCCAACTTCAATTACAGTTGTGGAAACAAGGATCATTTTTTTCTTTTTAACAAAACTGTCTAAGCTTGAATCAATTTCTTCTTTTTTCATCTTGCCATGAACAAGAGCAACATTATTTTCAAAAATCTTACAAAGATAGTTATACCTAGAGATTACTGTTTCATTTTCATTTTCATTTTCATTTTCTTCGTCACCAATTGTCGGTAATACCCAAAAAACTTGCTCATTATTGTTAATTTTTCTTTTAATACCATCTATCAAACTCTTTATATTTTTTGAATTTATAATAGATGTTAAAACTTCTTTCCTATTCTTTGGTTTTGTTTTAATTATAGAAACATCAATTTCTCCATATAAAACAAAAGAAAGACTTCTTGGAATCGGGGTTGCTGACATAATTAAAGTATGACAGTTAATAGATTTTTGGATTAAATTTATTCTTTGTTTAACTCCAAATTTGTGTTGTTCATCTATTACAACAAGACCTAAATTTTTAAATTTTATCGATTTATTATAAACTGAGTGTGTGCCAATAAGGAGTTGAATTTTATTACAAATTAATTTTTTATAAATTTCACTCTTTTTTTTTGTTTTACTTGTCAAAATTTCAATTTCAATATTGAGCTTAGATAAGTAATTTTTAAAATATTGTAAATGTTGTTGGGCTAAAACTTCGGTAGGAACCATAATAACACATTGAAAACCAGATTTAATAAAATCTAAAATAGTTAATAATGAAATAATTGTTTTTCCAGATCCAACATCGCCCTGGATTAATCTATACATTTTACAACTTCCTGAAATATCTTTCTTTATTTCTTTGAAAGATTTTAATTGATCTTTTGTAAGTTCAAATCCTAAGTTTTTAATTAAAAATTCCGAATTTGAAAAATTATTTATTATAAATTTATTATTTTCCTTATTTTTTTTTTTAATTTTTGAAAAACTAAAAGATTTGCCAATAACTCATCGAAAGAAAGTCTTTTCCTTAGGTTTTCAAACTTATCTTTTGTGATAATAATTTTTGGATTATGCAGTAACATCAAAGATTCCTTAAAAGAAAGCCATTTTTTGTCCATAAACTTTTTAAGAATCCATTCTTCTGGAAAGTTTGAATTATCAAGGACTTTAAGGTTAAATAAAATTAATTCTCTAAATTTTTTTTCATTTAGCTTTTTTCTAGATAAATTATATTTTGGCTGAAAATTTTCGAAATATTTAAAACTTTCCTCATTTAAAATATTTATCGGATGAATTATTTGAAATGAGTTTGAAAAAAATTGAAGTTTACCAGTAATTCTATAAATATTTTTAATTTTTAATTTACTAATATAAAAAGATTTAAATTTTCCAAAAAAAAGAATCTTTAAAATTTGTTCAGATTTTGTTTTTGTTAAAACTATTAAAGGAGATTTCTTATTATAACCTACTATATGTTCTAAAATTACTAAATCTAGTGTAATTATTTTTCCAACTTCAGTTATTTCAAAGCTGTCCTTATAATTATTATCAATATATGATAATGGATTCTGAATTAATGGATCAATAATCCTATCACCAAAATGCTTAAAAACATTTAATAAAAATATTGATTTTTTTTTACTAATTTCTGAGAAAATATTTTTTTTTTTTAAAATATTCATTAAATATTATAATGATTTATTGTTTAAATAATTATTAGCACTAAAAATGAATAAACTCCTTAAAAAAAAAATTTTACACAGATCTAAATATAGAGGAATTAAAGAATTAGATATCATTTTTGAAAGATTTATAAATAAATTTTCCACTCAATTTAGTGATAATGATTATCTTGAACTTGAAGAGATTCTAAATATTCCTGATACAGAACTTTTTGATATAATCTTAAATAAAACCACTCCACCAGCTAATTTAAAAAATTCAATTTTGCTTAAAATATTAAAATTCTGTGGAGGAGATTATAATTGATTTTTAAAGAAGCTTTTAATTTAAAAGAAAAGATTTGTTTATCATATTCTTCAACATCTTTTTTTTTATATGCTGTAAGAAAAAATAAAAATAAAAATTTGGTTTATCTTTCAGATAACTATAAAAATTTAGTCAGACTAAAAAATGAAATTGAATCAATTGATTCTGAAGTTAGAGTTGCAATTTTATCTGAATTTGATTGTTCTTTTTTTTCAAATTTGTCTCCAACAAGAGATACTTTATCTAAAAGAGCCGAAGTTTTTTTCAATTTAACTTTTGGGAAAAATACTCAAACAATTTTTTTAATTAGCCTTAGTTCTATTATACAAAAAACTATACCTATTCAAGAGGTTTTAAAGAGAAGACTGATAGTATCAAATAAAGATAAAAACGTATTTGATACCATCATTAATTTTTTAAAAGCTAATATGTATGAAAAAGTTGAATTTGTTAGAAATAAAGGTGAGTATGCAATAAGAGGTGATATACTCGATGTTTTTTCTCCGAATGAAATTAATCCAGTTAGAATTTCTTTTGAATTTAACGACATTGAGTCTATTTATTTATTCGATCTAGAAAATCAAAAGTCAATAAAAGAGATCGATAAATATAATTTATTTATGGCAAGTGAAATTTTATTTAATGATATGACCATTCAAAATTTCAGACAAATTTTTAGAAAAATAAAAATAAATGATAAAGAAGAGTATTATAAATCCATTTCTGAACATATATTGTTACCTGGCTCCGAGCAATTTTATCCAATTTTATTTAATAAATTTGATTCAATTATTAATTATTTCACTGATTCTTTAATATTTGTTCAAAGTGAATTTTTTTCAAAGTATTTAGATGAATTTAATAAATTTCTTTATGAATTTGATACAATAAATAATTTGATATCTAAAGAGTCTGATTTTTTACAAACGAAAGAAGAATTAAATAAAATACTGGACAATAAGCAGGTTTTTACACTTTATAACTATTCTATTAACGATTCTCAATATTTTAATTTTTCTGATGATAAATTATTTTCAAATAATAAAATTAAGAATTTAAATTCTATTTCAAGAATTCAAAAAAAAAATAAAATAATTTTTTGTAGTCAAAGTAAAATTAATAAAAAAAAAATCAGTATTTTTTTAAATAATAAAGGGATTAAGTTTCTTGAAGTTGATAATTTAAACATTGAGAATATAGAAAAAAATAAGGATATTTTTTTTATATTTAATTTATCCATACAATCAAGCTTTTCGATAAAATTAAAAAATTTTGAAATTATTTTTTTATCTGATATTGAGTTTTTTAACAAAGTAACAAAAAAAATTACAAAAAAAAAAAATGATGAAAATTTAATTCATGAATTCAGTCAATTATCTCTTGGTGACCTTGTTGTTCATATGGATCATGGAATTGGGAAATTTAATGGTATAAGAAACAATGATATTAATGGTTTTAGTCAAGATTTCATTGAACTTCTTTATTATAATAACGATAAATTATTAATACCAATTGAAAATCTTGAGTTAATTACAAGGTATGGTTCTGATGAAAAAAATATTTCATTAGATAAGTTAGGTCTTCAAAATTGGCAAAATAGAAAAGCAATTATTAAAAACAAAATCCAGGATATTGCTCATGAGCTTGTAAAAACTGCTGCAAAGAGAAAATTAATTAAAGGTGAGAAAATTATACATAATAAACTTGAATATGAAAAATTTTCTTCTCTTTTTGAATTTACTGAAACATCTGACCAGACAAAAGCAATTGAACAAATAGAAAATGACTTTTTGTCAGGTAGTCCTATGGATAGATTAGTTTGTGGTGATGTAGGTTTTGGTAAAACTGAGATTGCAATGAGAGCAGCTTTTCTAGCTATTTCAGCGGGTTATCAGGTTGCTATGATATGTCCTAAGGTTTTATTAGTAAACCAGCACTATGAAACTTTTAATAAAAGATTTAGAAATTTTAATTATAATATTTCTAAAATTTCTAGATTAGAAAGCTATGAAAATAAAAAGAGAATAAAAGAAAATATATCATCTGGATTAATTGATCTAGTGATTGGTTCCCATGCTTTGCTCTCCGATGAAATAAAATTTAAAAACTTAGGATTAATAATTGTTGATGAAGAACAAAGTTTTGGTGTTAAACAAAAGGAAAAGCTTAAAAAAATTAAACCAAATATTCATATTCTGACACTTAGTGCGACACCCATTCCAAGGACTCTTCAATCCTCATTTTTAAAAATTAGACAAATATCTCTAATTAAAACACCACCAGTTAATAGAATGAATGTAAAAACATTTCTAACAATTTATGATGACCAATTTCTCAAGAAAATAATTAAAAATGAAATTGATAGGAAAGGTCAAGTTTATTTTGTTACTCAGAAGATAAGTGATCAAAACATCATAAAAAAAAAAATACTCAAAATTTTTCCTAATTTAAAATTTGCAATTATAAATGGAAAATTAAACCCAAAGGATCTTGAAAACATTTACAATGAATTTTTTAATAAAAAAATAGATTTATTAATTTCAACTGCAATGATTGAATCAGGGCTTGATAATTCAAATGTAAATACAATTATAATTGATAAACCTTATTTATTTGGACTTGCACAATTATATCAATTAAGAGGAAGAGTTGGGAGGTCTTCTGTTCAAGCATTTGCTTATTTAATGTTAGAAAAAAATTTTAAAATAAATGATGAAAGATTAAATAGGCTAAAAATTATCTCACAAATCTCAAGTTTAGGTTCTGGTTTTTCTATTGCAACTCATGATCTAGACATGAGAGGAGGAGGTAATATTATTGGATCTGAGCAGTCGGGACATATAAGAGAAGTGGGGATTGAACTCTATTATAAAATGTTGAATGAAACTATAAACAAAATTAAAAATGAAAACATTGAACAAGATGAATGGTCACCTTCAATTAAATTAGGATTTTCATTTAATATACCAAATAACTATATATCTAATATAGATACTAGAATTAATATTTATCGAAAAATCTCAAATATAACAGAAAATGCTAATCTGCTAGAAATAGTTGATGATCTTAAAGATAGGTATGGAAAATTACCTGAGTCATTTGAGAATTTATTTAAAATAATAGAAATAAAAATTCTTTCCAAAAAAAATGGTGTTAAAAAGATTGACGATTGTCATGAAGGATATGTTTTAGAATTTAAAGAAAATGAGATAAATTATATTGATAAATTAATTGAATTAGCAAAACTTCATCCAAAAAAAATAAAATTATTACCTAAATCAAAAATGATGTATGTTACAGTTGTTAAAAATAAATTAGAAAAAATATCTGAGTTAAAAAAATTTTTGAAATTACTTGTGGGTTTAAAAAATGAAAGATAAAAAAATTACAAATTTTTTAAAATTTAATAAATTTAGCTTTTTGGCTTTGTTTGATGGATTAGATATCTTTTTAAATTTATCTATAATAACCTATCTTTCTATTTTTTTTTTTCAAGATTTAGACAATAGAATCTCTATATTGATTATATCTTTTATTATTTTGTTGAGTTTTTTTTCAAGATGTAACTTTTTTTGCTTTATTGAAAAGATATTATTTAAATTTAATAAAGAGAATTTTAATTTATATTATGCATTTTCTATATTTTATTTTATACCTTTTTTCTTAATAGATAGTATAGAACTATTATCTTTATTTATTTTTATTTTATGTAGATTTTTTATTGGAAATTTATTTTATCTGGCAAAAAAAAATTACTTAACTAGTGAAGAATTTAAAAAAGAAAATAATTTTTTCATTAAATATGTAATAATTTTTATATGTGGTATGATAATAGGTTCATTTGTCTTTACAATTTTAAATGATATTTTTTCAAATAATGATTTGAATAATTGGGCATGGAAATGCTCTTATATTTTTTTATTAGCCGTAAGTATTGGTTTTGGTTTTTTTCTAAAATATAAAATATTTTTATTAAATTTGAAAAATAATTTGCAATTATCATCAAGTAACAAAAATTTCCCTTTTTTTCTTAAAAATATATGTTTAATTGTTCCTTTTTATCTTTTCTTTATATATTCATCTGAGAATTGGCTACCTAGATTTTCTAATCCTGAAAATATGCAAGTCTTGGATTTTGGGATAATAAATATTTTATTAATCTTTTTATTAACAATTTTCTCTTTCCCATTATTCAGTTTGATTGGGAATAAAAAGCTAAATAATTTTGTAAGTATTTTAGTTATTTTTATATCAATATTTGCTTTTGCATTTGAATATTCATCAAGTTATAGCATTGATTTTTTAAAATTTTACTTATCAATTATTTCTAGCTTCGTAATTTGTTTGAACTCTTTGAATTCTAAACAATCAAATGATAAAGACGTTTTAAACTATTTAAGTTTGTTAACTTTGATTTTTATAATTTTATCTTTAATGACTCCTCTAACTTTTTATTTTTTTATTAACTTTTCTGTAAGTTATAATATAATATACTTAATAATAGGTATCTTATTTTTGACAAGTTTCTTAGCAGGTAAATATGGCGAACGAAAAAATTAGAGCTTCACACATACTGATAATGCATAATGAATCAAAAGACTCAAGATCTGAAATTAGCAAAGAAAAAGCAAAAAAAAGTATTGATGTAATTTATAAAAGTGTGGTCGAAGGAAAAACTACATTTGGTGATGCTGCTGTGAAACATTCTGACTGTTCTTCAGCTGAGCAAGGTGGTAGCCTAGGTGAGTTTGGTAAAGGGATGATGGTTAGGCCATTCGAAGATGTTGCATTTTCTTTGAAAGTAGATGAGATAAGCAAACCTTTTGAATCTGAATTCGGTTTCCATATCGTAAAAAGAGAAAAATAACAACTTAGCTAATTTAATTTTGATAGTAAGTAAGAAGGGGAGAAAATATAATATTTCTTTTCATTAATTATACATTTTAGCGTAAATATATATAAAGACTCCCCATTATAAAATCATAATTTTTTTTTTTAAATTTTTCAAGTAGTAAGTTTTTATTTGAAAAGTATTTTAGCAACTAAGATGGAAAGAGATAAGATTAGCGTTATTGTATTGGCAAAAATTAGTGCATAATTTTTTATTAAAATACCGTAGATTAACCATAAAAAAACTCCCAAATTGAATATAAGAAACATCCATAGAGAAATATCTTTTGTACTTTTTGTTTTCCAAACTTTAATAACTTGTGGTAAAAAAGCGATGGTTGTAAGAAATCCTGCAATATAACCAAGATGCTTTGTTAGAAAGTCATCCACATTTAAAATTTTTTTTAGTTGTCAAATAGAAATATCTCAGTAATTAATCTATTCAACTTGTAGGTTAACGGCAGAGGTTTTACCTTTATTATTAGATTTCTCGAATGATATCTCTTGTCCCTCTGAAAGCTGACTAAGACCCGCTTTTTCAACTGCACTTCGATGAACAAACACGTCTTTTGACCCATCCTCTGGGGTTATAAAGCCATAACCCTTCTGAAGATTAAACCACTTAACTTTGCCTTTAAACATAAAACTCCTTACCAAACTTATTGTGTTTATAAATTTTATTGTATTCTGTATATTATTTGGATGGATAAAAAGTTAAAAAACAGTTTATGAAAGTCTAAACACTATACATTTTAAGTTAATAATATAATTTTTTAAAAAAAAATCAATTACAAATGCTTCATTTTTAAATTAATTCTCTATTGTTTGTGAGATTTAGATTTTTTTGATTTCAACAAGATTATCAGAAAATGTCGGTGCATTCCCCATATCTGCAAGATTTCCCGAACTAATACTGTTAACTGTACCTTTATTATGCTGTCTCCAATAACCAAGTGTTGACACAATGATACCTTCATTAACGTCTTCAGTTATTTCAGCAACACCCTCATATGATCCCCTATCATTAAATACAATAACTTTATCACCATTTGCTATTGTTCTCTTCGCTGCATCTTTTTCATTGATTAAAACAAATTGTTTGCCTTGCACTCTTAGTTTATCATCCATGTTTGCATAACAGGAGTTAAGAAAAGCATGACTTTTCGGTGAAATTATGTTCAAAGGATATTTTTTTGCCAGATTAGGGTTTGATGTATGTGATTCATAAGGTGCAACATAATCAGGTAATGGAGGAAGATCTTGACCAGGTTGATAGTCATCGTACATTTGTCTGAAGGGTCCAGCAACAAAATTTTTAGCATTTTTAAGAATAAACTCACACTTTCCTGATTCAGTGGCAAAATTTCCATTTTTATGAGGAGCACGAGTATCTTTACAACCAACATTTAGTCTAGCAAAGCCGTTTTCTTTAAGATAATCAAGAGAGATCCCTTCGCAAGCTGGCGAATTCCAATCAACATAGTTTTCTAGGCATTGCTCATCAGACCATTTAAATTGCTCATCTTTAAAACCCATTTTTTCAGCTAACCTTCTAAATATTTCATTATTAGGGATAGCTTCCCCAGGAGGATCTACACATTTTTCATTATAGGTTAAATACAAGTGACCCCATGACAATATCATGTCTTGTTGTTCCGCTCCCATTGCAGCAGGAAGTAAAATATCTGCATATGAAGCTGTATCTGAAATAAAATGTTCTGCTGAAACCAAGAACAAATCCTCTCTTTCAAGGCCCTTGATAATCTTTTCAGTTTCCGTAGCCTGGGTTACCGGGTTGGCGTTCCAGCACATCATTGATTTTATTGGCTTGTTCTTATCAATATTTTCGGATAGCAAGACCCTTCCAAGTTGAAGAGCATTAACAACTCTAGTTCCTTTTGGAATTAAATCTGGTCTACAAATTACATCAAATTTGTATGGATGTTCCCAAACTGGAAATTGTGTAATGCCTCCACCAACATATTTCCAAGAACCAGTTAAGGCAGGAATACATGTAACAGCTCTTATGGTTTGACCACCACCATGATGTCTTTCTAGTGCAACACCAATTCTAATTCCAACCGGTTGATTCATTGCTATTTCAGTGGACAACTTTTCTATATCTTCAACACTAATTCCAGTTATTTCTGAAGCCCATCTTGCATCTTTGTCTTTAACATGCTCTTTGAGTTCGTTAAATCCATTTGTATAATTTTTTACGTAATCTTTATCGACTAAGTCATTGTAAATAATATGGTTTATAACAGACATAGCCAAAGCACCATCAGTTCCTGGTTTTGGAGAAATATGCCAATCTGCCTGTTTTGCAGTTCTGGACTTATAAGAATCAATAACTACAACCTTTGCTCCCTTTTTTTTTGCATCTTGAACTATAGCCCAATGATGTAGGTTAGTACTTACACTATTACATGCCCATATTACGATATATTTACTGTGTATATAACTTTCTGGGTCCAAACCTGCTGTCGGTCCAATAGTTGAAAGCCAGGCCGTACAAGAACCCTCACCGCAAAATGTTCTTTCACATACTGTAGCACCCATTCTGTTGAAGAATGCATCAGCACCATTTAAACCATGAACTAACCCCTGATTACCCAAATAACTGTATGGCAGAATTGATTCTGCTCCAAATTCATCAATTAATTTTTTCCATTTCTCTGAAATAGTATCTAAAGCTTCATCCCAGCTAATTCTTTGGAATTTTTTTTCACCTTTTTTTCCAATTCTTTTATGAGGGTATAATAATCTATCTGGGTGATAATGCCTCTCTTCATAATTTTTTACTTTGACACATAATCCTCCCCTAGTCATAGGATGATCAGGGTTACCTCTTACGCTTAATAATTTATTGTCTTCTACTTCGTAAAGCATAGCACAGGTGTCAGGACAATCATGTGGACAGCCACCAAATAATTTTCTTTTTGAAACATCATCCATATCAAACCTTTAATGATAAAATTATTACATGTATTATTTTAAAATGCAAAAAAATATTTATGAATTAAATCGTTTACTTATAATTATTTAAAACATTTATGTATGAACTTGCGGCAGAATTAACGATTATTGTACATTTTTTATTTATAGTTTTTGTTGTTATAGGTTCTCTTTTATGTCTTATAAAAATAAAATTACTAATTGTTCATCTGTTTTCAGTAGCTTGGGGTGTATATATTGAACTATCTGGCCAAATATGTCCGTTAACCTATTTAGAAAATTGGTTTCTTAAAAAAGCAGGTTTAATTGGTTATAACGAAGGTTTTGTTTCAAAATATATTTTTAAATTAGTATATCCAAGTGGATTAAATGAACAAATCCAAATTTTATTGGCTATTGCTCTTATTTTGGTGAATATTTTTTTATATTCCATTATATTTTTTTTGAAAAAAAGATGATTAACCGAAGATGAATATTGTAATCAGATTAGGTTAAGTTAAGTTTGATATAAAAGACACAATTATATTAACTTTTTTATAGGAGTATACAATGGCTTGGACTAAACCAATGATTTCTGAAATCTCTGTAGGTCTTGAGATTAATTCTTACGCTTGCGCTGAGAAGTAATCTTAAATAACAGATTATATTTGAAAGCCCGGCTAAGTTGCCGGGTTTTTTTTTGGTTGAAATTTAATTTAAATATCCAATAATAATACTTAATCAACATTAACAAAAAAGGTGAAATTATGGCTAAATATTTATCAATATTTTCTTTATTATTTTTGTTCGCTTTCAGTGCTAATTCTTGTCCTTATCAATCAATGGCAAAGATCGACTCACAGCTTTTCTCAACTAAAAATCAAATTGATACCAATACTTTCAAAAAGATTTCAACATTGAGAAGTCAAGGCGAGTTGGCACTTCAAAACGGAGATATCAAGAAATCTGAAAAAATTCTTAATGAAGCATTAGCTTTATTTAAATAAAATAACAACAAAGGCTGGGTATCTCAGCCTTTGTTACTTTCTTTTAAATTTATACAATCATCACAAATTTCTATATTTTTGTTAAAAAATGTCATCCTTTTCTTGTCATTAGGCAAAGGTGCATCGCATTTTAGACACACCTTCAATTCTATATCTTCATCATTCATCTGTATATACACAATTAATTATTACTTCTGTTTTATAGTTATCATTTTCAGGTAAAAAGCTTGTAATTTCTTTAATTTTAATATCCCGATTTAAATCACACTTTTTTTTTAAATAGGTAAGTATTTGTTTTTTATATTTTTTTACAAACTTAATTTTTAAATCATTATCATATTCGTATTTTTGTTGCCCTTCTTTTGAATAGAATGAAAATGAACCAAATAGTAATTGACCATTTATACAGTTTATTTCAGAACCTTGTAAAATATTATTTTCTTTGCAAAAATCTCTAGCTTCAATCTTTGAAATAGAAAATAAAAGAGCCATTAAAAATAAAATCATTTAAATTTGAAATTTATTCATTAGATAAACATTATCACCCTGTAATAGTAGATTTATCGAAGCAAAAGCAGGGTGATGCTAAAAATCCTTAAATTTATATTTCCAAAAAAAAACCCGGCAACTTAGCCGGGCTTTCAAATTATAATCTGTTGTTTAAGATTACTTCTCAGCGCAAGCGTAAGAATTAATCTCAAGACCTACAGAGAT
>Ga0066377_10000194_pt1 | contig 14012 bp, 15 predicted proteins | sample Knorr_S23_td_Sur_FD_70946 | JGI IMG/M metagenome (GOLD analysis project Ga0066377, IMG submission 70946) | Marine microbial communities from Southern Atlantic Ocean transect - Knorr_S23_td_SurfaceB_ad_5m_LV_B | ecosystem: Environmental > Aquatic > Marine > Oceanic | place: Southern Atlantic...
TATTTTATAAAGCAAAATTCTAAATATATAACCTAAAGATTTTGATATAAAAAAAGTTTGAACCCCAAACATAAAAATACCAACTATTAATCTAATCAAAGATACATAATTGGCCCCATATGAACCCATTGAAAGTTTTAATATCATTGAAAAAGACAATCCTGATTTTTGGGAAATACTTCCAATGTAATTAACAAATATAAAAGTTAGTATTCCACCCAATAAAGATCCTAATATTAATACAGATGAGTTTAAGTCATACATTAAATATAACGTTGCTATTAAAGAAAATCCTATTACGCTTTGAATAGAAACAGCCCAAAAATTGAAATAATCTACAGCCTGCCAATTTTTTCCTCTAGGAGGAATTGATGCTAAAAAAAAATTAATTTTTTGAATATCTTTTTTTTGACTCACATGACCATATTAATCATATATTAATTACTGTCCATAAAGATAGGTTGGAAGCCATAATACAATTTTGGGAAAAATAATAATTATTATTAATCCGATAACCTGTAAAACCATAAACTGCATCATTCCTAAATAAATATCTTTTAAATCCCAGCTAGGAACAACGCCTTTTAAAAAATATGCTGAAAGAGCAACAGGCGGGGATAACCAGGCTGTTTGAAGATTTACCGCAACCAATATTGCAAACCAAGTCAGATTGAATCCCAAAGCTTCAATTAATGGTAATATTATTGGAACGATAATCATTACAATAGGAACCCACTCTAATGGCCAGCCTAATAAAAAAATAACAACCATAACTATTCCTAAAATTAAATATCTATTCATTTCCAACGATAGAAGAAATTCTGTTAAAAGCATTGGAGTTCCCAATCTAGCAAAAACTGCACCAAAAAAATTTGAAGCTGCAACTAAAACCATTATTAGAGCAGTAATTTCTAAAGTTTTTACTAATGCTTCTTGTAATTTTTTTATGGTTAATTTTTTATAAGCCAATGAAAGTAGCAATGCACCCATTGCTCCACAACCAGATGCCTCTGTAGGTGTTGCAAAACCAAGTAAAATGCTTCCAAGCGCTGCAAATACAAGTGCAGCCGGAGGAACTAATCCTATAAAAAACTCAACCCATACTTTACTCATGCTTTTTGGTCTTAAGTTTTTTGGCAAAGGTGGACCTAATTTAGGATTCATTGCGCATCTTAAGGTGGTGTAAGCAGCGTAAAGTCCAGCAAGCAATATTCCAGGAAGTATAGCTGCTGCAAATAAATCTATAACTGGGATTTCCATTATTGGTCCCATCACAACCAACATAATACTCGGAGGAATTAATATTCCTAAAGTTCCTCCTGCGGTAATAGTCCCGGCAGCTAATCTTACATCATAATTAGATCTATTCATCGACTTTGCTGCCATTATTCCTAAAATTGTTACAGAAGCGCCAACAATTCCTGTGGCAGCTGCAAATATTACTGAAACAAATAATACTGCATAATATAAAGAGCCTTTTACTCTAGAAAGCATTAACTGAAATGCAGAAAACAATCTTTCCATTAAGCCTGCTTGCTCCATCATGATCCCCATGAAAACAAAGAGCGGTATGGCGGCAAGTGTCTGTTCTTTCATGGCCATGGTAAACTGCAAAGTCATTAAATAAAAAACTAGTTTGCCGAAACCTAAATAACCAAATACGAAACCTAAAAAAATTAATATAAAAGAAATTGGAAAACCGATAAAAATTGAGAAAAGCATTACCCCAATTAAAATGAAACCTAAAATTGCCGGATCTATCAAATGAGAAATCATTTGTCTCCAGGCCACTTTCCTTTAGTCATAGCATAATAAGATTTAAACAATTCAGAGATACCTTGTAATAACAGGAATATAATACCAAACCATAAGCAGGATTTTATTGGCCACATAAAAGGCATCCAAGTGGTATCCATACCTCTTTCTCCTCTAGCTATAGATTCTTGAACATATCCAGTTGTCATATAGAGAAAAACTAGAAGACCAGGAAAATAAAAAAAAATGTATAGAGTAAAATCAATCAGACCTTGTTTTTTAACTTTAAAATTTCTATATAAAAAATCTGCTCTTATATGTACTCCTTTAGAGAGAGCATATCCTGCGCCTAACATAAATAATGCTCCATATAAAAATCTACTAATGTCATATGCCCAAATAGTTGGGGCTAAAAAAAGTTTTCTTGCAAAAACTTCATAGGTCATCGTCAAAATTAACGGAACGGTAATCCAGCAAACTATATTTCCAGTCCATCTACTAAACTTATCTAAATTAATAATCCATAGACCCATCCATTTAGGCATATCTTTTGGAATTTTTTTAAGATTGCTTCTTCTTTCAGCAATCATTTCATCTGAAATATCAAGCTTAGATGAATTTTTTTTCATTAAATATGATGATTTATAAATACAAAGCGGGAAAAATCCCGCTTTGTAAAGAATTTAAATTTTTACTTTAAAGAATTTGCATGAGCCATTCCTAATTGTGCATTAGACATTTGTGCACCAGCCCAGAATGGAACCGCTATATCTGCAAAAGCTTTTTGAGAGTCCCAAACTTTTTTGAAAAATGCATTTTGCTCTGCATTTTTCTCCAATGTTGCTTTTGCTGCAGCCATATACTCAGTAAAATAGTCTGCAGGTGTATCATGCAATTGAACACCGTGAACAGTTGTTAGTTCTCTTAATGCTTTACCATTTTCGTAAATTCTGTAACTTAATGATTTAGCTAAAGATGCATTTGCTGCTACTTCTAAAGATTTTTTCTCATGAGCAGATAATGAATTGTATAACTTACCTGTCATATAGAAGTCAGCATTTACAACAACTTGGTGTAAACCTTGTAGATAATAATGTTTTAGAACTTTTTGGAAACCAAACGTTAAGTCAGGTTTTGGACAACACCATTCAGCTGCATCAATAGTTCCTGCTTCAAGAGCTGGAAGAATATCTCCACCTCCCATAGCAACTGATGCAATTCCTATATCTTTATATGTTTGTCCTGGAATTCCTGGAGGAGTTCTAAATTTATAAGTTCTAAAGTCAGCCATATCTTTAATTGGCTTTGGAAACCAACCTAAAGCTTCTGGACCAACTGGTTGAAGCATAAATCCTTTTATATCTCTTCCCATTTCTTTCCAAAGTTGTTCGTATAATTCTTTACCACCAGCGTACTGGAACCAAGATAAAAATGCCAAGTTATCAATTCCAACACCAGCTCCTGCTACAGGAGATCCAAATAGCATAGCTGCAGGGTGATCACCTGACCAATAGTGTGTCCATGCAAAACCACAATCGATTAAACCTTTATCAACCGCATCTAGAGTTTCTGTTACTCCAACAACAGTTCCGGCAGGCATAATTTCAAATTTTAAAGAACCATCTGTCAATGTAGTAACAGTGTCAGTGAAATCTTTTAACATAACTACTTCATCTGCTTGTGCACTAATTACAGTTTGGCACTTTAGAGTTTTTGCTGCATTAGCATTAGATATAAATCCTAATACTAAAGTAACAGCAAATACTGCTGATATTATTTTTCTCATTATATTCCTCTCTTAAATAAATTAATTTATAAGAACGATAACAAATCAAATTATCTACTTTAAAACAAGTATATAATTGTCTATTTGTTGATAAAAAGTTTTTGTAAATATTTTAAATCAGAAAAAAATGGGTAATTTCGATTACATCATTATTGGCGCAGGGTCTGCAGGTTGTGTGCTTGCAAATAGACTAACATCGAATCCAAAAAATAAAGTTTTATTAATTGAAGCTGGTGGAAAGGATACATATCCATGGATCCACATCCCAGTTGGATATTTTAAAACTATGCATAATCCCAAAGTTGACTGGTGTTTTAAAACTGAACCAGATGAAACTATGAACAACAGATCAATTAGATATCCAAGAGGAAAAACCTTGGGCGGGAGTTCCTCTATAAATGGCTTATTGTGGATTAGAGGTCAAAAAGAAGATTATGATATTTGGCGACAATTAGGTAATACTGGGTGGGGTTGGGACGATGTTCTGCCCTACTTTTTAAAATCTGAAAATAATCAATTAGGTAAAAGTGAATTTCATAATGATAGTGGCCCAATTTCAGTAGCAAATAAAAAAATTAATTTAAAATTACTTGAAGAATTTCAAAACGCTGCTGAAGAATTTGGAATACCTAAAACAATTGATTTTAATACTGGAGACAATTTTGGTGTAGGTTTTTTTCAATTCACTACAAGTTTTAATAAACTTGGATTAAAATTAAGATGTAGTGCAGCTAAAGGATATTTAAATCCTGTTAAAAAAAGGCCAAATCTTAAAATTGTTGTCCATGCTCATGTACAAAAAATTCACTTTGATGGAACTAAAGCGGTTGGAGTGAGTTATTATGAGGGTGACAATCTAATTACTGAAAATGCAAATAAAGAAATAATTTTATCCGCTGGATCAATAGGCTCTCCGCATATTTTACAAGTATCAGGCATAGGTGATATCAAAAAACTTAAAAACCATGGAATTGGTATAGTCCATGAGTCAAAAGGTGTTGGTCAAAATTTACAAGACCATTTAATGTTCAGGCCTGTATACAAAGTAAAAAATTTAAAATCTTTAAACAGAAAAGTTAATAGCTTATTTGGAAGATTTTTAATGGGATTAGAGTATGTTCTAAATCAAAGTGGTCCAGTAACAATGGGTGCTAGTCAAGTCTGTGGTTTTATAAAAAGCGATCCATCAAGAGCTACACCTAATTTACAATTTCATGTCTCACCTGTTAGCACAGATATTTTGGGCGTTACTCCAATGCATGATTTTGAAGGAATTACGCCAACTGTTGCAAATGTTAGACCAACAAGTAGAGGAGAAATTAATATTGTAAGTCAAGATAGTAGAGTAAATCCAAAAATTAAATTGAATTATTTATCAACCGATGATGATAGGAAAGTTGCTGCATTAGGATTGAAAATTATAAGAAAAATTATGCTCGAAACAGAAACTTTCAAAAAATACGAACCTGAAGAGTATAGACCCGGCATACATATTACTGATGACGAAGAATTAGTTAAAGCTGGTTCAGAATTTTCTCAAACAATTTTTCACCCTGTTGGAACTTGTAAGATGGGAAATGATGATATGGCTGTTGTAGACTCTTCTTTAAAAGTTAAAGGTATACAAAATTTAAGAGTGATTGATGCATCCATCATGCCTAATATTACATCGGGTAATACTAACGCACCTACTATAATGATTGCTGAAAAGGGCGCTGATATGATATTGAATGGATAATGTTATCCGAACAAGTCGTAATTTTTATTCAAATAGTTTTAATTGATCTAGTTCTTGCAGGAGATAATGCAATTATTATTGGAATGGTTGCCTCAAAATTTCCAACCGAGAAAAGAAAAAAAATTATTTTTTGGGGGATTGGTGGAGCTGTAGTATTAAGAATTATACTTACTTTACTAACCGCTTATTTGCTTCAAATTAAAGGTTTAAGATTAATTGGAGGATTGGCGCTGCTTTACATTGTTTACAAGCTATACAAAGATGTAATTAGCACGAATTCAGAAAACCACGATTCAATAAAAGTTGATAACTCAAGTTTTTTTAAAGCTATAACAACAGTTCTAATTGCAGATTTTACAATGAGTTTAGATAATGTGTTAGGTGTGGCAGGAGCTGCTAAGGATCATTATTTTCTTCTAATATTTGGTTTAATGTTATCAATCGCAATAATGGCAGTGGGAGCAACTTTAATTTCTGGTTGGATAAAGAAATATAAATGGATTGCTTGGCTTGGATTGGTGGCAATTTTAATAGTTGCTATTGAGTTGATTTATACAGATCTTAAAATATTAATTTAAATAATGTATTTAAAAAAAATAAATCTAAAAGGAAAATATGCTTTAGTTACAGGTGCTGGAAAAGGATTAGGTAGGGCTTGTTCAATTGCATTATCTGAAGCTGGAGCAACTGTAATTGGATTAAGTAGAACACAGTCAGATCTAGACAAACTTCAAAAAGATATAAAAAAAGTAAAAGGTAAACTAATTAAAATTAAATGCGATGTAATGAATTTTGAAGAATTAAAAAACAATTTAAACAAATTAAATAAAATAGATATTTTAGTAAACAATGCGGGCACAAATATTCCAGAGCCTTTTGAAAAAATACAACAAAAAAGCATGAATTATCTTGTAGATCTTAATTTAAAGGCTGCGTTCAATGTGGCTCAGTTAGTAGTTAAAAAAATGCTTAACAATAAAAAAAGTGGAGGCTCAATAATTAATATGTCTTCACAACTAGGTCATGTCGGGATGGCTGGTAGAAATATTTATAATATGACAAAATTTGGAATCGAGGGACTAACCAAAGGGATGGGGGTAGAACTTGCTGCAAGAAATATTAGAGTAAATACTGTTGCTCCAACTTTTGTAGAAACTCCAATGGTAAAAAGATTTTTTAAAAATAAAGCGTTTAAAAAATTAGCTTTAGGAAATATCCCTATGGGAAAAGCTGCAAAAGAAAGCGATGTTGCAACAGCAGTTTGTTTTTTAGCATCTGATGCAGCTGCTATGATAACAGGAACATCTATCTTGATTGACGGAGGATGGACAGCAAAGTAATTAAATCATTATTATTAATCATAATAATTTTATTTTCATCAAACTCATTTGCGGTTGAATTTGAAGGAAAATTTATACAAGGCCATTTTATTGTTGGAAAAACTGACCCAAAAAATAAAATAATTATTGATAAAAAAGAAGTCAAAGTGTCCAAGGAAGGATATTTTGTTTTTGGAATAGATAGAGATAGAAAATATGATATTCAAATTACAAATATAAGTTCTTCAAAAAAAGAAAAAATAATTAAAAAAATACTTAAAAGAGAATATAAAATTCAACGCATTGATGGTTTACCAGAAAACCAAGTTACGCCTCCAGAAGAAGTTTTAAATAGAATTAAAGAAGAAAATAATAAAATAGGTGAAGCAAGAGCAATCAATTCGGACTTAATTTTTTTTAAAAATAAATTTATTATGCCTGTTGAAGGGATAATTACTGGAGTATATGGAAGCCAAAGAATATTAAATGGTAAGCCTAGGTGGCCTCATTATGGAATTGATATAGCTGCTGATAAAGGAACTAAAATAAAATCTTCAGGAGCTGGGGTTGTTACAATGGCTGAAGAAGATTTATACTATACTGGCGGTACAATTATTATGGATCATGGACATGGAATATCTACAATATATTCTCACTTGGAGGATGTTTTTGTAAAAGTTGGAGATCAAATCAATCAAGGGGACATAATAGGAACTGTAGGATCAACAGGAAGATCAACGGGTCCTCACTTAGATTTTAGAATAAATTGGTTTCAAACAAGATTAGATCCAATGTCAGTTTTGACCAACTAGTAAAAAAACATCCAAATACCTACAAATATAAGCATTAATCCACCAATTTTATTCAAAGGTTTTAAAAATTTTTTAACCATTAAATCTCTAAATTTTCCAAACACAAGCGCATATATGCTGTCAAATATTGTTGCAACTATTATAAATATAAGTCCAAAATATATTATTTGATGACTAATTGTTTTTTCTATGTTTATAAATTGAGGAATAAATGCTCCTAAAAAAAGAAAAATTTTAGGGTTAGTGAGTATGACGAATAAACCTTGAAGAAAATATTTTTTTTCAAATCTCTTTACTTTGTTTACCTCTAAATTTATTTGAGATTTAAATGAAATTATTCCCAAAGCTATTAAATAGATTGATCCGAATATTCTAACAATTTTTAGAATTTGATCTATAAATTTTGAAACAAAATCAAAACCAACGGCTAAAAAAATAAGTAAAACAAAAACTCCAACTTGTGTTCCAAAAACATTTAACAATCCAGCTTTTGTTCCAGATTTTAAAGAATTAGCTATAATTAAACTTACTGTTGGTCCTGGAACAATTACAATTAAAAAACTTGCTAAAATAAAATAAAATGTTTCCACTAATTATCGTATACACATCTAAAACCTACATAAATAGCATAGAAGTTCGAAGGTTTATATTGAGCTCCTGAAACTTTTGTCTTAGAAGATCCATACCACCACGAGCCACCCGCGGTTAAAGAATTGTTGCCTTTAATATCATCTATCCACTCCCAAACATTTCCACCCATGGCAACAAGTCCATTAATTCCAGGTTTAAGTTTTGAAACGTCTTCATGTTTATCATAAGCTAATAAATCCTGAGTGTTCATTTCCATAGGGTTATTTCCACTTGGATATTCATATTGTATCCCATTTTCTATATAAGCTGCCTTTTTCCATTCATCAAAAGTTGGAAGTCGTCCATTATTAAAATTACAGAATTTTTGAGCTTCAAAAAAGTTAATATGTACAGCAGGTTCGAGTTTGCTATTAGGTATAGATCCATATGGAGTGAGATAGTTCCAGTTGGGTCTTTTTTCCCATCCTGCACCCCATTCATAACCACCACCTGTTTTTTCAGCCTCTGTTAATAAAGACTTTGATTTTGCAAATTTCTCAAACTCGGTGATTGTAATTTCATATTTATTTATAAAAAAATTATCAATTTTAATTTTTGTATTTTCAAAAGACCAGCTATTAGAAGAAATAAATAATAATAATATAAATATGAATTTAATATACATTTATCAATTTTTATAATAGTTACATCAAATGTCACAAAAAAATCAATTAAACATTATTTCAAATAATCTTGTAAAAGCTTTCTTGAATAATAAAACTATTAAACCTATCCCAAATAAATTTTGTAAAAACATTAATTTAGCTAATAGATTGAGATTAATTTGTGAATCGAAAATAAAAATTCCAGTTATAGGTTTTAAAGCAGCAGGAACGGTTATTTCAATGCTTAAATCATTGAAGGAAAAAGAGCCTTTCTATGCCTCAATTTTTAAACAAAATTTTCTTAAGAGCGGGCAAAGAGTAAAGATAGATAAATATACATTGGGTATAGAGTTAGAAGTTTGTTTTTTAATTAAAAAACATTTCTTTAAAAACAAGAAGGTAATTACAATGAAAAACATTTCTAAGTTTATTTCTCATATGGCCCCTTGTATTGAAGTTGTTGGATATCGTCAAAGTAAGTATGGAGTAAAATATTTAGGTGATTTATCTAGTGATTTTGGCGCTAATAAGAAATTTGTAATTGGATCAAAGAAAAAATTTAAAAAAATTAATTTTTCTAATTTAAAAACAAATATTCAAAATAAAAAAATTGATCAAAGTGTTAACGGAAATACTAATACAGTTTATATAAATCCTCTTAACGCATTAAGATTTGTACTAAACAAAATTAGAATAGATAAAGTTCATTTGGATAAAGATTTTTATGTATTTACCGGTTCTACAGTGGGCGTTGTACCAATTAAAGGTAAAGGTTTGTATACTGGAATAATTGAAAAACTAGGTTCTGTTAAAGCTAAAATATATTAAATTTTAAATTTTAGTAAAAAATTTATAATAGAAATCGTTTATAATAATGTTAAATTAATTTAAAATTATAGAGAGGAATAAATGTCAAAAGTTGCAATTATTGGTTCAGGACCATGTGGTTTGTCTATTTTAAGAGCATTTGAGTTTGCTCAACAAAAAGGAGAAAAAATTCCAGAAATAGTATGCTTTGAAAAACAAGAAGATTGGGGAGGATTGTGGAATTATAATTGGCGAACTGGCTCTGATCAGTATGGTGATAGCGTACATAATAGCATGTATAGATATTTGTGGTCAAATGGACCGAAAGAATGTTTAGAGTTAGCTGATTATTCTTTTGATGAACATTTTAAAAGACCAATACCATCCTTTCCACCAAGAGAAGTTTTAAGAGATTATATTATTGGCAGAGTAAATAAAGGAAGTTTAAAAAAACTAGTAAGATTTAATACAACAGTTACCAATGTAAAGTTTAATGAAGATAAATTTGAAATTACTTCACTTGATAAAAAAAATCAAAAAATAAGTAATGAAAAATTTGATTACCTTGTAGTTGCCACGGGTCACTTTTCAGTACCTTTTATTCCTGAATATAAAGGAATGGATTCTTTTCCTGGAAGAATTATGCACTCTCATGATTTTAGAGATGCTGAAGAGTTTAGAAATAGAAATGTCATTGTTTTAGGAAGCAGTTATTCAGCAGAAGATATAGCCCTACAGTGCAACAAATATGGAGCTAAGAGTGTAACAATTGGTTACAGACATAATGCTATGGGATTTAAATGGCCTCAAACTATGAAAGAAGTTCACTATTTAGATCGCTTAGAGGGAAAAAAAGCAATATTCAAAGATGGTCATGAACAAGAGGCGGATGTAATCATTTTATGCACGGGTTATTTACATCACTTTCCTTTTTTAGAAGAAAGCCTTCAATTAAAAACAAGAAATAGATTGTACCCACCTAAACTTTACAAAGGTGTTGTATGGCAAAGTAACCACAAACTAATGTATCTCGGTATGCAAGATCAATTTCATACTTTCAACATGTTTGATTGCCAAGGCTGGTATGCAAGAGATGTCATTATGGGGAAAATAAAATTACCGAGTGATACAGAAATTGAAAAAGACATAAATAAGTGGGTTGAAATGGAGGAAAAACTTGAAGATCCATACCAAATGATTGATTTTCAAACCGAATACACAAAAGAATTGCATGAATTATCAGACTATCCAAAAATAGATTTTGAGTTAATTAGAAAACATTTTGTAGATTGGGAGCACGATAAAGTTGAAAATATTTTAACATACAGAGATAAATCTTTTTCATCACCAGTAACAGGAACAAAAGCCCCTATACACCATACAACTTGGTTGGAAGCTATGGATGATTCTATGAAAACTTTTTTAAATCAATAAATAAAGTTACTAGTAAATTAATATTTTTTATCAAATTCTAGGCTTCCGTTAGAATTTACATATTTTTTGACATGTTTATAATAACTAATGTCATTTATTAGTTTAATAAGGTCTATACCTTTATTTTCAAATCTACGCTTAATAGTATTTCTTGGTATCATAACTAAATTTAAATTATCAACAAAATCCTCAGTCCACTCTTTTTCAATCCTATCTTTTATTAATTTTTTTAAAAACAACCTAAAGTCAGAGCAAGTAATCATTTTTAATTGATCATTTAATAATGGCATACAAAATACTATCAAAAAAAATGTTAGCAATCTAGTACAAGTTAATTTGTTAGATAATTTAAATTATTAGAATAATGAATGTAATCAAATTGGGTTTAAAATTTTAGAAATATTTAGGCTTTACAAAAAAATCATTCCTATCAATTGTTATAAGTTCAAAGCTTAATTCTTCTTGATTTCTATCGATGTTAAATTTTAATTTAGACCCGGGTCCGCCTAATGACCAAACTGTTTTATAAAATTCTTCCATGTTTGTGACTTTTTTATCATTTACAGATAAAATTATGTCTCTTTCTTGCAGGCCAGCTTTTTCGGCAGGCCCATTTTCATTAACTCTAGTTATGCTAACTCTTCCTGAGCTGTCTTCTGAAGTTAGACCCATATATGGTTTAACATTTTTTGTTCTTCTTCCGTTTTGAATTAAATCTTTTAAAATAGGCTTCAGATCGTTAATAGGAACAAACAAATTACCAGGAGATGAAATTCCTGGCGAAATAGATTCTGATACATATAAAGAACCTATTCCTAAAACTTCACCATATTCATTCAACAAAGGAGCTCCTGCCCAAGAATAATTCGTAGGGTAAGTATAAATTGGCTTTTCTAAAAAATACTCCCACCATCCAGCAAAAGATCTTCTCGAAACCATATTTGCTGCAGAAGCTCTTCCCTCTAATAAATGAGGCATAATAAAAAGTAATTCTTCCTTTGTAATTTCATCTGAATTACCTAATTGAAGTGATATTAATTCATTAGGTAGAATTGTTTTTAATATTCCAAACCCACTTGTGTGGTCGTAGCCAATTAATTCGGCAGGTAATTTTTTACCATCTGATAAACTGACTTGTATACTTTCTGCCTCTACAACAATATATCCTATGGTTAAGATATATTTATTTTCAATAACAACTCCAGATCCTTTTCTTTCAGTACCAAGCGATCTTGCAGTACGTGCATCAGGAGGAACAATGCTATCAATTTTTACAATTGATTTATAAACATTTCTTACTTGTTCTTCTGTATTAAAAACTTTTTCTTTTGAAAATGAAGGTTTGGTAATCGAGATGATTAGAATTAAAATTAAAAATGTCTTTTTCAATGATGTCGGGAATCTACTAAACGATTAGGTTGTATTCAATTAATATATTTTTTTATTATTGAAATAAATTACTTGAATACAACTGATTTAATTCTTAAATTTTTTATCAAGGAGGAGAAATATGATTATAGTTTCACCACCTGATACTTAGCTGGTGATTTCTCAAGAAAACACAAAAAATATAAGTCCATTAGATGGATTTAGCCAAAGGGCAATATAAGGGGAGCTCTTACGGTACTTTCCTAAGAGCGAACCCCTTCATAATAAGAAAAAGAAAATACTAGTTGTTTGCAACTTAAAATTAAAACGATTCTAGTTATTCAAAAATTATGTGTATTAGATATTTTGTGGGTTAGAAATTGAAGGAACTAAAAGAATTAATAAAAAAACACAAAAAAATAGAAGTAGAAATTAAACATTTAACTAAACTTAGATTAAACGACAGATCAAGTTCTAGCTGGGAAGAATTAAGAAAATTAAAAAAAGAAAAGTTACTAATTAAAGAAAAAATTAATAATATTAAAAATAATTAGATCTTTTTATAATTTTTATTCATAAAACTTTTTAGTCTTTTAATACCTTCCAAAATATCTTTGCTGCTTCGTGCATAAGAAAATCTTATTGTTTTTTTTCCTCTTTTTTGATCAAAATCAATACCAGGAGTAATTGCAACACCTGCTTTTTTTAAAATCTCTTTTGAGAATTTTAAGCTATTATTTGTGAATTTAGAAACATCGACATAAATATAAAATGCACCATCCGGTGATGAAAATTTTTTAAATCCTATTTTAGGAAGTTCGTTTAATAAAATTGATCTATTTTCTTTATAAACTTGCACATTTTTTTCAAGTTCTCTATAAGAATCGAAGGCTGCTAAAGCTGCAACTTGGCTTGCATGAGGTGGACAAATGAAGAGATTTTGTGACAATCTCTCTACTTGTCTTATATGGTTTTCTGGAACCACCATCCAACCAACTCTCCAACCAGTCATGGAAAAATATTTTGAAAAAGAATTAATTACATAACATTGATCTGTAATCTCTAGTGCAGATGTAGCTTTATTTTCGTATTCAATGCCGTGATAGATTTCATCGCTAATAAAACTTACTTTATTTTTTAAAGCAGTTTCTATAAGCTTTTTTAGTGATAATTTATCGAGCATCGAACCAGTTGGATTTGCTGGTGAAGCTATTAAAAGTCCTTCTAAATTATTTTTTTTTAAATCTTCTGGCGTTGGTTGATAATTGTTTTCAATACTGGTTTGTATTTCTACAGGAACTAAATCTAACGATTTAAGAATTTGTCGATAACTAGGATATCCTGGTGATCCAATCCCCACCCTATTTCCGGGGTCAAACAATGAAGTAAATGCCAATATAAAAGCACCAGAAGAACCTGTTGTAACAACTACTCTTTTTGGATCTAAATCAACTTTATAACGTTTTTTATAATGCAAAGAAATTTTTTTTCTTAATTCAGGAAGTCCTAAAGAAACTGTATAACCTAAATTGTTTTTGTTAATTTTATTTATTAAGTATTTTTTTGATTTTTTTGGAGCTGGGGTTCCAGGTTGACCGACTTCCATATGAATAATTTTTTTTCCTTTTTCTTCTTCTTTTCGTGCAAGCTCCATTATATCCATCACGATAAATGGATCTACGTTAGACCTTTTTGAGTTCTTCATTTATTAATATTTTTATTAATTTCTTGCTCGCAATAATCTTTGATTTCTTTTAT
>Ga0066377_10000196_pt1 | contig 13992 bp, 10 predicted proteins | sample Knorr_S23_td_Sur_FD_70946 | JGI IMG/M metagenome (GOLD analysis project Ga0066377, IMG submission 70946) | Marine microbial communities from Southern Atlantic Ocean transect - Knorr_S23_td_SurfaceB_ad_5m_LV_B | ecosystem: Environmental > Aquatic > Marine > Oceanic | place: Southern Atlantic...
CTGCCGTGTAAAGGCCAAGTTTTTAGCCAAAGACAAACAAGGGCAGTTGGTCTTTTTGGCAGACTCTGCTTTTTCCCTACAGATGACCCAAGACAAATACGCCGCCCTTAAGATCCATGCGACTTCGGAGTTTTAATAGAATTTCAAGGGATTTAAATCCTCCAAGAACCTTCTAGTGCGCATTTGCAACGCATACCTATTTTTACACGCATCCAAAACCTGACTGCCGACAGGCGGACGCGCGCCAAAAAGAACCGGAAGTATAAATCAAGCACAAAAACTATCCAATAAAAAACCCTCCATATGGAGGGTTTTGTTTAGTTAGGCTTCTCCGGGAGGCCCGAAGTTGAGCGGAATAGAAGGCTGATCATACTCTTTGATCTCTCCATGTGCCGCTTCAAAGCGTTGGACGTTGTCGCCCAAAGCTTTTAAAAAGCGTTTGGCATGCTGAGGGGTGAGTATGATTCGCGAGCGTACTTTGGCCTTGGGAGCGCCTGGCATCACATTGATAAAGTCGACCACAAACTCGGACACCGAGTGATTGATGATCGCCAAGTTGGTATAGGTACCTTGCGCGGTTTCCTGATCCAACTCAATGTTGATGCTGCCCTCTTTTTTAGCTTTATTGTCGCTCATTAGGCATTCAAGTTAAATTCCTTTTTAGCCAATAGCTCTTCGTACTCATCCGTATAGCCCACAATGATGTCATTGTAAGCACGGTTACCCGTTCCTGCAGGGATTTTATGCCCTACAATTACGTTTTCTTTGAGTCCCTCTAGGGTGTCGATCTTACCGTTGACAGCAGCCTCGTTGAGTACTTTGGTCGTTTCTTGGAACGATGCCGCAGAGATAAACGATTTGGTCTGTAACGACGCTCGAGTGATACCCTGTAATATAGGGGTTGCAGTTGCGTTGACAGCATCGCGAGCCTCTACTAGAGCTTTGTCTTCACGTCGGAGCAACGAATTCTCATCGCGCAACTGACGTGCTGTCACAATCTGACCCGCTTTGAGATTCTCAGAATCCCCTACTTCGGTAATAACTTTAGACCCAAATAAGGCGTCGTTTTCGTCAATGAAATCAATTTTGTGAACAAGTTGTCCTTCAAGGAAAGTTGTATCACCTGAATCTTCGATTCGAACCTTACGCATCATCTGACGAACAACCACTTCGAAGTGTTTGTCGTTGATTTTCACCCCTTGTAATCGATATACTTCTTGTACTTCGTTGACCAAGTACTGCTGAACAGCAGATGGGCCTTTGATGTCCAAAATATCGTTAGGAGTGATGGCACCATCCGAAAGCGGCATACCAGCTTTGACAAAGTCATTTTCCTGTACCAAAATTTGGTTAGATAATTTGACTAGGTACTTTTTGATTTCTCCTGTTTTCGATTCGATTATAATTTCACGGTTTCCACGTTTGATTTTACCAAACGACACAACCCCATCAATTTCAGAAACAACCGCCGGATTGGAAGGATTACGTGCCTCGAACAACTCAGTTACTCTCGGTAAACCACCTGTAATATCACCCGATTTGGCCGACTTACGTGGAATTTTTACCAAAATTTTTCCAGCTTCAATAGCATCACCATCGTTCACCATCAAGTGGGCACCCACTGGGAGGTTATAGGATTGTAATGTATTGCCTTTGGTATCCTGAATCAATAAGGTAGGAATGACTTTTTTGTTTCTCGACTCAGTAATCACTTTTTCTTGGAAACCAGTCTGCTCGTCGATTTCTACCTGATAGGTTACGCCTTGCTGAATGTTTTCGTATCCAATTTTTCCTGAGAATTCAGAGATAATCACACCGTTATAAGGATCCCACTTACAAATAACATCATCCTTTTTGATTGCTTGACCATCTTTGATATGGATAAAGGAGCCGTAAGGAATGATATTATTACTCAACGTAATACCCGTCTTATTGTCGACCAATTTAAGTTCAGTAGTTCTAGAAATGACAATCTTTACGTCATTTCCTTCACTGTCTTTTCCGTCAACAGTTTTTAGGTCTTCCAATTCGGCTTTACTGTCAAACTTGGCAACCAATTTATTTTCCTCTGAAATGTTACCTGCAATACCCCCCACGTGGAATGTACGCAAGGTAAGCTGTGTACCTGGCTCTCCAATAGACTGAGCTGCAATCACTCCGACAGACTCGCCTGTCTGAACCATTTTACCATTGGCAAGGTTGCGTCCGTAACACTTGGCACAGATACCTTTTTTAGCTTCACATGTAAGAGCCGAACGAACTTCCACACGCTCAATAGGTGAGGCGTCTATCAGCTTGACATGGTGGTCTAAGATCTCTTGACCGCCTTCAACGATGACAGTGCCATCAGAAGGGTTGATCACGTCAAACAGAGCCACACGACCTACAATACGATCTCCCAATTTCTCGACAACCTCTTCATTCTTTTTCAAGGCTTCCACTGTGATACCTCGTAGTGTGCCACAGTCTTCAGTGTTGACGATCACATCCTGAGCAACATCGTGTAAACGACGCGTTAGGTAACCCGCATCAGCCGTTTTCAATGCCGTATCGGCTAGACCCTTACGAGCACCGTGAGTTGAAATAAAGTATTCCAAAATGGAAAGCCCTTCTTTAAAGTTAGACAAGATGGGGTTTTCGATGATTTCTCCTCCACCTGCGTTAGACTTTTTAGGCTTCGCCATCAGGCCTCGCATACCAGTAAGCTGACGGATCTGCTCTTTAGATCCTCGAGCCCCAGAATCCAACATCATATACACAGAGTTGAACCCTTGTTGATCCTCTCGGATACGCTTCATAGCCAATTCGGTTAATGTAGCATTGGCAGATGTCCAAACATCAATCACCTGGTTATAGCGCTCATTATTGGTAATAAGACCCATGTTATAATTGGCTATAATACCATCTACCTGTTCATTGGCACTTGCAATAAGCTGATCCTTTTCAGGAGGAATAATAATATCTCCAAGACTAAAGGACAATCCACCTTTGAAAGCAAAACTGTAACCCATGTCTTTAATTTCATCCAAGAAAGCTGCAGTTTCAGGAACTGAAGTCGCTTTAAGGATGTTTCCAATAATATCACGAAGTGATTTCTTAGTCAGTACTTCATTGATATATCCTGCTTTTTCAGGAACAACTTCATTAAATAATACGCGACCAACAGTAGTTTCTATGATCTGAAATACAAGCTCACCCTCTTGATTAAAATCTTTGGTGCGAACCTTTATTTCAGCGTTCAATTCCACACGTCCTTCATTGAAGGCAATGGTCACCTCTTCTGGGCTATAAAATGTCAATCCTTCACCTTTAACAGTCACCTCTTTTGTAGACTTTCTGGCTTTGGTCATATAATATAGACCCAATACCATGTCTTGAGACGGAACTGTAATTGGTGACCCGTTAGCAGGGTTGAGAATGTTGTGAGATGCAAGCATCAAAAGCTGTGCTTCTAAAATGGCCTCAGGACCCAAAGGAAGGTGAACCGCCATTTGGTCACCATCAAAGTCAGCGTTAAATGCTGTACATGCTAATGGGTGTAATTGGATGGCTTTTCCTTCAATAAGCTTGGGTTGAAAAGCTTGAATACCAAGTCTGTGTAGGGTGGGAGCACGGTTCAAAAGAACTGGATGACCTTTAAGAACATTCTCCAAGATATCCCATACTACAGGCTCTCGCTTATCAATAATCTTTTTGGCAGATTTTACGGTTTTAACAATTCCGCGCTCTATAAGTTTACGAATAATAAAAGGCTTATAAAGTTCGGCTGCCATATTTTTAGGAAGACCACACTCAAACAATTTGAGCTCAGGACCCACAACAATTACAGAACGTGCAGAGTAATCAACACGTTTTCCTAATAGGTTCTGGCGGAATCTACCTTGTTTACCTTTAAGAGAGTCAGAAAGTGACTTCAGAGGACGATTGGCATCTGTTTTAACAGCAGAAGACTTACGAGTGTTATCAAAAAGTGAGTCAACGGACTCTTGTAACATACGCTTTTCATTTCGCAGAATCACCTCTGGTGCTTTTATTTCGACCAATCGCTTTAGACGGTTGTTTCGAATGATCACACGTCGATATAAGTCGTTGAGGTCAGAAGTTGCAAAACGTCCTCCATCTAGCGGCACTAACGGGCGTAACTCAGGGGGGATAACCGGTATGGCTTTCATGATCATCCACTCTGGATTGTTGTCGCGGTTTTGATTCGCTTCGCGCAACGCTTCCACTACTTGTAAACGCTTTAAAGCTTCTGTCTTACGTTGTTTTGAAGTTTCATTATTAGCCTTATCTCTTAATTGGTATGAAAGAGCATCTAGATCGATTCGGCTTAATAATTCTATCAAACATTCAGCTCCCATTTTAGCAATAAACTTATTGGGGTCTGAGTCTTCCAAATATTGGTTTTCAGCTGGGATTTTTTCGAGTACATTCAGGTACTCTTCCTCAGTTAGGAAATCCATTTTCTGAAGAGGCTCTCCTTCTTCGTTCGTTGCAATACCTGGTTGAATGACCACATAGCGCTCGTAATAAATAATCATATCGAGCTTTTTGGATGGCAATCCAAGTAAGTATCCAATTTTGTTTGGCAAAGAGCGGAAATACCATATGTGGGCTACTGGCACCACCAAGCTGATGTGACCTACACGATCACGACGTACTTTCTTTTCGGTTACTTCTACACCACATCGGTCACAAACAATTCCTTTATAGCGGATGCGTTTGTATTTACCACAGGCACATTCAAAATCTTTAACAGGTCCAAAAATTCGCTCACAAAACAGTCCATCACGTTCAGGTTTGTGCGTACGGTAGTTGATGGTTTCGGGCTTAAGCACCTCACCACGTGAAGCCGCAAGAATGGACTCTGGAGAGGCCAATCCTATGGAAATTTTGTTAAAGCTTACAGGTTGTTGATTGTCGTTAAATCTAGCCATTTTACTGAATGGATTAAAATATTATTCTTCTAGTCGTATGTCGAGTCCAAGACCCTTAAGTTCGTGCATCAAAACATTGAATGACTCAGGCAAACCAGGTTTTGGCATGGATTCACCCTTGACAATTGATTCGTATGTTTTAGCACGTCCGACCACGTCATCCGACTTGACCGTAAGTATTTCTTGTAAGGTACTGGAAGCACCATAGGCCTCTAAAGCCCATACTTCCATTTCTCCAAATCGTTGGCCACCAAACTGTGCTTTACCACCAAGCGGTTGCTGAGTGATAAGCGAATAAGGACCTATCGATCGTGAGTGCATTTTATCGTCTACCATATGACCCAGCTTAAGCATGTAAATTACCCCTACCGTAGCAGGTTGATCGAAACGCTGACCTGTACCACCATCATAAAGATAAGTGTGTCCATACTGTGGTATACCAGCCTCTTTGATAAGGGCAGCGACTTCATCACTTGAAGCCCCATCAAAAATAGGTGTAGAGAAGTTTTTGTCTAACTTCTGCCCAGCCCAACCCAGTACGGTTTCGTAAATCTGTCCAATGTTCATTCGAGAGGGTACACCAAGAGGATTGAGTACGATATCAACAGGTGTTCCGTCTTCTAGGAAAGGCATGTCTTCTTCACGAACAATACGAGCTACAATACCTTTGTTTCCGTGACGACCTGCCATTTTATCTCCCACTTTCAACTTGCGTTTTTTGGCGATGTAAACCTTAGCCAGTTTTAAGATTCCTGCAGGCAATTCATCTCCTACAGAGATGGTAAACTTCTCTCTTCGCAATGCACCTTGCAAGTCATTTTCTTTAATCTTGTAGTTGTGCATTAGGTTGTTTATTGTCGCGTTGATTTTGGTGTCGACAGTCCATGTACCGCTAACAAGGTGTGCATAATCGTCAACGCTATTGAGCATTTTCAGGGTGAACTTCTTACCTTTAGAAAGAACTTCTTCGCCCAAATCGTTGAACACTCCTTGACAAGTTTTTCCACTAAGGATGGTAAAAAGCTTTTCAACCAATAATGATTTTAGATCTTCAAACTTGGTTTCAAACTTGATGTCTAGAGCTTCTAAATCTTCTTTGTCTTGCGAACGACGGCGCTTGTCTTTGACGATGCGTGTAAACAACTTTTTGTCTATTACAACCCCTTCAAGTGATGGAGGTGCTTTCAAAGATGCGTCTTTTACGTCACCTGCTTTATCACCAAAAATGGCACGAAGAAGTTTTTCTTCAGGAGTGGGGTCTGATTCACCTTTAGGAGTAATCTTACCAATCAAAATATCTCCTGATTTGACTTCTGCGCCAACTCGGATCATACCGTTTTCATCAAGGTCTTTTGTGGCCTCTTCGCTCACGTTGGGAATGTCGTTGGTTAACTCCTCCTTACCGAGCTTCGTGTCTCGAACCTCTAGGGCATATTCATCAATGTGTATTGATGTAAATATGTCTTCACGAACCACTTTTTCAGATATCACAATCGCATCCTCAAAGTTGTATCCTTTCCAAGGCATAAAGGCTACTTTCATATTGCGACCAAGTGCCAGCTCTCCATTTTGGGTAGCATAGCCTTCACACAAAACTTGCCCTTTTTCAACTCTGTCACCCACACGAACGATAGGTTTCAGGTTAATGGTAGTTCCTTGGTTGGTTTTTCTGAACTTAATCAGAGGGTACACTTTTTCATCAGATTCAAAGCTGATGAGTTTTTCCTCGTCTGTACTTTTGTATTTGATTTTGATCAAATCTGCATCTACATAGGTAACAACTCCTTGTCCTTCAGCATTGATCAACACTCGAGAGTCTCTAGCTACCTGGCGCTCCAAACCAGTACCTACGATAGGCGCCTGTGGGCGCAGAAGCGGTACAGCCTGACGCATCATGTTAGATCCCATAAGTGCACGGTTGGCATCGTCATGCTCCAAGAAAGGAATCAAAGATGCTGAGATCGAAGCAATTTGGTTTGGAGCAACATCTGTGTAATCAATGGATGTTGGCTCAACAACTGGGTAATCTGCCTCAGATCGTGCAATCACTTTTTCGATAGATATCTTTCCTTTATCGTCTTTTTCAACGTTGGCTTGAGCAATCAGTTTGCCTTCTTCCTCCTCGGCAGACAGATAGGTCATATCGTTTAGATCTACAACTCCATTTTCTACTTTTCGATAGGGAGTTTCTATAAAACCTAAGTTGTTGACTTTGGCAAATACACCTAGAGAAGAAATCAAACCAATGTTGGGACCTTCAGGTGTTTCGATTGGACACATTCTACCATAGTGGGTATAGTGTACGTCACGTACCTCGAATCCGGCACGCTCACGTGATAAACCTCCAGGGCCTAATGCAGAAAGTCGGCGTTTATGGGTGATTTCAGCCAATGGGTTGGTCTGATCCATAAATTGAGACAATTGGTTGGTACCAAAGAATGAGTTGATAACCGATGAAAGTGTCTTTGCATTGATCAAATCAATTGGGGTAAAGACCTCATTGTCACGAACGTTCATACGTTCACGAATCGTACGTGCCATTCTAGAAAGGCCTACACCAAACTGAGATGACAATTGCTCACCTACCGTACGAACTCGACGGTTTGAAAGGTGATCGATATCATCAATCTCTGCTTTAGAGTTTATTAGTTCGATCAAATATTTGATGATGGTTATGATGTCGTCTTTTGTTAAGACTTGTTTGTCCATCTCAATATCTAGGCCGAGCTTTTTATTCATCCTGTAGCGTCCTACCTCACCGAGGTTATAACGCTGATCAGAAAAGAACAATTTATCAATAATACCACGAGCTGTTTCCTCATCTGGTGGCTCGGCATTACGCAACTGTCTGTATATGTGTTCTACCGCTTCTTTTTCAGAGTTGGTAGGGTCTTTTTGTAGGGTATTATGGATGATCGCATAGTCAGCAGATTCCAAATCCTCTTTGTGTAACAAGACTGTTTTGGCGTTGGCCTCTACAATCTGATCGATGTGTTCTTTTTCGAGTACGGTATCTCGATCTAGTACAATTTCATTTCGTTCGATAGAGACCACCTCTCCGGTATCTTCATCAACAAAATCTTCAAACCAAGTATTCAACACACGAGCAGCTAGTTTTCTGCCCAATACTTTTTTGAGTCCAGTCTTGGATACTTTGATTTCTTCAGCTAAATCAAAAATCTCTAAAATATCTTTGTCACGCTCATATCCAATCGCACGGAAGAGTGTAGTAACAGGTAATTTCTTTTTACGATCAATGTATGCATACATCACACTGTTGATATCCGTTGCAAACTCTATCCATGAACCTTTGAAAGGGATTACACGGGCTGAATATAGTTTTGTTCCGTTTGCATGGAATGACTGACCGAAAAACACACCTGGTGAACGGTGCAATTGAGAAACAACAATTCGTTCTGCTCCGTTAATAACAAATGTACCACTTGGAGTCATATAAGGGATGGTTCCTAAAAAAACGTCCTGAACGATGGTTTCAAAGTCCTCATGTTCTGGGTCAGTACAATATAGTTTTAATCGAGCTTTTAAAGGCACACTATAGGTAAGCCCTCTTTCAATACACTCAATAATGGAGTATCGAGGTGGATCCACAAAGTAATCTAAAAACTCGAGTACGAACTGATTGCGCGTATCGGAAATAGGAAAATTTTCCTTGAAGGTGTTAAAAAGGCCTTCATTATCACGCTCGTCAGATTTGGTCTCGAGTTGAAAAAAGTCTTGAAAAGATTTAATTTGAATGTCCAGAAAATCGGGGTACTCAGGCGTGTTGATGGCCGAGGAGAAATTGATTCTTTCAGGATGTGTTGACATAGACAACAGTTGTTATTTTAGAATAAATGAACAGCTAAGAGCTGCTTTCGTTTTCAAAACGAAGCTAAGGCCAGCGGAAAAATCCGTGGCCTTAGAATGAGTTAATCAGTGAGGGTTACTTCAATTCAACCTCAGCGCCAGCTTCTTCAAGAGAAGACTTTAAGCCTTCTGCTTCGTCTTTGGCTACACCTTCTTTGATTGGGCTAGGAGCGTTGTCTACCAATTCTTTGGCTTCTTTCAAACCAAGACCCGTAAGCTCTTTAACCAATTTAACGACGGCAAGTTTTGAACCACCAGCTGCTTTAAGAATTACATCAAATTCTGATTTTTCTTCTCCACCAGCGGCGTCATCACCACCAGCAGCAGGACCAGCAACAGCTACTGCAGCAGCAGCCGGCTCGATACCATATTCTTCTTTAAGAATTTCGGCCAATTCATTTACTTCTTTAACAGTAAGGTTGACCAATTGTTCTGCAAAATCTTTTAAATCTGCCATTTTGAACGTATTTATAATAGAGTTGTGTTAAACAAAAAATTTATGCTTCCTTTTCGGAAAGCGTTTTAATAATTCCAGCGAGGGTTCCACCACCCGATTGAAGGGCTGAAACCACGTTTTTAGCAGGAGACTGCAACAGTGTAATTATCTCACCGATGAGTTCTTCCTTAGACTTGATATTAACCAGGGCTTCAACTTGGTCATCGCCCAAGTATATAGCTTCCTCAATGTAGGCTCCCTTTAAAATCGGTCGATCTGACTTCTTACGAAAATCTTTGATGACTTTGGCAGGCGCATTGCCTACTTCGGAAAACATCATCGCGGTGTTTCCTTTAAGTACATCGGTTAGATCTCCGAAATTTTTATCAGAGGCCTCCATGGCTTTGGCTAACAATGTGTTCTTAACTACAGTAAGCTCAATTCCGGCTTTGAAACAGGCACGACGCAAACTTGAGGTTTTTGCCGCATCTAGTCCTGAAACATCTGTCAAATAGATGTTGGTGCTGTCACCGAGCTGTACAGTTAAGTTTTCGATAGCTTGTGCTTTTTCTTCTCTTGTCATAATTTACATTTAGCTACCCGTTAAACAGTTTTGTATTCGATTGGAATGCTTGGACTCATCGTGCTTGATAAAGAAACACTTTTTATGTAAGCTCCTTTAGTAGAAGCAGGTTTGAGTTTGACCAATGTTTGCATCAACTCATTTGCGTTACCTAAGATCTTATCTGCATCAAAAGATACTTTACCAATCGCGGCATGTACAATACCGGTCTTGTCCACTTTAAAGTCAATCTTACCAGCCTTTACCTCACGCACGGCTTTGGCGACATCCATAGTCACTGTACCGGTTTTGGGGTTAGGCATCAAGCCACGCGGTCCGAGCACACGACCCAAGGGTCCGAGCTTGCCCATTATGCTTGGCATGGTAATAATAACGTCCACATCTGTCCATCCGTCTTTGATTTTCTGTAAATACTCATCCAGACCAACAAAGTCAGCACCTGCCTCTTGAGCTTCGGATTCTTTATCCGGAGTTACCAAGGCCAATACTTTGACTTCTTTACCAGTTCCATGAGGTAGGGTGACTACACCACGAACCATCTGATCTGCTTTGCGAGGATCTACGCCTAGACGCACAGCCAAATCTACAGAAGCATCAAATTTGGTAGAGGTAATCTCTTTAACCAAAGATGCAGCATCCGCTAAGGAATACATGGTCGCACGGTCTATCTTAGACAGCGCTTCCTTTCTTTTTTTGGAAATTTTTGCCATTGTATTTCAATATCAAGGTTAAAGAGGCGCCTGACCTTTTACGGTTAGACCCATAGATCGAGCGGTTCCAGCAACCATTTTCATGGCTGACTCAACCGTAAATGCATTTAAATCTTGCATTTTATCTTCAGCGATTGTGCGTACTTGATCCCAAGTCACACTGGCTACTTTGCTTCGGTTGGGTTCTCCAGATCCTTTTTTAACCTTTGCGGCTTCCAACAGTTGAACGGCTGCAGGTGGCGTCTTTACAACAAAGTCAAATGACTTATCTGCATAGACAGAGATCACAACAGGCAAAACCTTACCGGCTTTGTCTTGAGTTCGAGCATTAAACTGCTTACAGAACTCCATGATGTTCACTCCAGCGGCACCTAAAGCGGGTCCAACCGGTGGCGACGGATTCGCAGCACCTCCCCTAACTTGTAGCTTAACTACTTTACTTACTTCTTTTGCCATTGTTAAAATATATTGACCTCGCCGCATGGAAGCTGCATTGAAATCGTATCATGTAACACTTATATTTTCTCTACTTGCATATATGAAAGCTCAAGCGGTGTTTTTCTACCGAAAATTTTCACCATCACCTCAAGCTTGCGTTTTTCTTCATTAATTTTCTCAATCGAACCATTGAACCCATTGAAAGGTCCATCAATAACTTTGATGGTTTCACCAATAGTAAAGGGTATGGATACATTTTCTGATTGTACTGCCAATTCATCGACTTTACCGAGCATGCGATTTACCTCAGATTGGCGTAGCGGCACGGGGTCTCCCCCTTTGGTCTCACCTAAAAAACCGATGACATTGGTAATAGAACGGATAATGTGAGGTACCTCACCAGATAAATTAGCTTTCACCATGATGTACCCAGGAAAGTACACACGTTCCTTGTTGATTTTTTTGCCTTTACGTATCTGTATAACTTTTTCGGTAGGTACCAAGACGTCATCGACATAATCCGAAAGTCCATGACGTGAAATTTCAGATTCAATATATGTTTTAATCTTATTTTCCTGCCCGCTCACTGCGCGAACCACATACCACTTTTTAACGTCTGTGTCTGTCATGAGGTTATTGGATTAACTGGAAATAAAATTTAACAAAACGGGAAAGTACGGAGTCAGCACCCCAAATGGCTAGCGAAAAAAGAATTGAAAACACCAAAACGACAGTCGTTAACCTTTGTAATTCAGGCCAAGCCGTCCATGTGACGTGTTTTTTTAATTCTTCAAATGACTCTTTTACGTACTGTATCATAGCAAAATGTCCTGTTTGCACGGGTTGAGAGACTCGAACTCCCGACACCTGGTTTTGGAGACCAGTGCTCTACCAACTGAGCTAAACCCGTCTCTGTTGGTGTACGCGCTCCTGTTTACCTACTCGTCGAAGTCCGAAACACCTAATAATTATTGTTATAAAAGGTGTCGTGCAAAAAAAGCACGACACCTTATAATGATCATCTAAAACTAATTTAGTCTAAAATTTCAGTTACCTGACCAGCACCTACTGTTCTACCACCTTCACGGATAGCAAAACGCAAACCAACGCTTAATGCGATAGGCTGGATAAGATCTACTGTTATGGTAAGGTTGTCACCAGGCATAACCATCTCAACTCCATCAGGTAAGTTAATATTACCAGTAACGTCCGTTGTACGTACGTAGAACTGTGGACGGTAGTTGTTATGGAATGGTGTGTGACGACCCCCTTCTTCTTTTTTCAAGATGTATACCTCTGCTTTGAATTTAGCATGTGGTTTTACAGAACCTGGCTTACAAATTACCATACCACGCTTGATATCTGTTTTCTCAATACCACGCAGTAGGATCCCCACGTTATCACCTGCTTCACCACGATCCAAAATTTTTCGGAACATTTCAACACCAGTAATGGTAGAAGCTAATTTCTCAGCACCCATACCAATGATATCAACAGCATCACCTGTGTTGGCAACACCTGTTTCGATACGACCCGTAGCAACTGTACCACGACCAGTAATAGAGAATACATCTTCGATTGGCATCAAGAAGTCTTTGTCAACATCACGCTTAGGAAGCTCAATCCAGTTGTCAACTTCTTCCATGAGTTTTATCACTGAGTCAACCCATTTTTGCTCTCCGTTTAGAGCGCCAAGAGCAGAACCTAGTACTACTGGACCGTTGTCTCCATCATAGTCGTAGAAGCTCAACAATTCGCGAACTTCCATTTCAACCAATTCCAACAATTCTTCGTCATCCACCATGTCTGCTTTGTTTAAGAAAGCAACAATGCGTGGAACACCAACCTGACGTCCCAAAAGGATGTGCTCACGAGTCTGTGGCATGGGGCCATCTGTCGCAGCTACCACCAAAATCGCTCCATCCATCTGTGCGGCACCAGTAACCATGTTTTTTACATAGTCAGCGTGACCGGGACAATCTACGTGAGCGTAGTGACGGTTTGCTGTTTGGTATTCAACGTGTGAAGTATTAATGGTAATACCTCTTTCTTTTTCCTCGGGTGCGTTGTCAATTTGATCAAAGCTCTTAGCTTCAGAAAGTCCGGCATCAGCCAATACTTTAGTGATCGCAGCCGTAAGGGTTGTTTTACCGTGATCGACGTGCCCAATGGTTCCGATATTCAAGTGGGGTTTAGACCGATCGAAAGTTTCCTTTGCCATAATATGTTTTGTTTATGCTTTTAAAATGAGCGCAAATATAATATAATTATTGATAAATAACACCATATTTTTTACTTATGCCACATACACCACCAAATAGGTTGATTTTTTGAGCTGCTTCAAGGTGAAAATCAACAACTTTAACAAGCAAAAAAATTGATTTTAAAACACGAAAAAACGGATTTGATCAAACCAATAGTTTTCTTTTAAGAAATTACCCCAATGCAAACTTTGGTCTGTGATCAAGCTTCAATAACGACTAAGTTGTGATAAACTGAAAGCACAATCTATGTTTCGGACGGCGCACCGTATTTGTTCTCGCCATCTGACCCTTTGATTATGTGTAAATACAAAATATAAAACGCACCTATAATTGTCAATATCCACAATAGGTTCCAACCGCTTTTGTTAACATCATGAAGTCGTCTGATTGACAATGATAAAGAAGGAATAATTGTCAAAATATTGTAAATGCTTCCTAAAACACCTACTTGAGTTGGATCAGATGGGTCTAAGTTCAATAAAGAAATATCAAGAAACATGAGCACAATACTCACAATAGTTGAAAATAACACAAAGTACCAATATTCTGATCGGTTTGCCCTTCCGCTGAAGTGATTCCAATTCTTAAAGGCTAGTAGAAAATATTTCATCGATTTGTTTTTTTCAAATATACAAAAACCTTATAGTAAAAAAACGGAAAATTGACCGAGAAAAGAGCCAATGACGAGATTTGAACTCGTGACCTCTTCCTTACCAAGGAAACGCTCTACCCCTGAGCTACATCGGCAGTGCAGGTC
>Ga0066377_10000197_pt1 | contig 13936 bp, 12 predicted proteins | sample Knorr_S23_td_Sur_FD_70946 | JGI IMG/M metagenome (GOLD analysis project Ga0066377, IMG submission 70946) | Marine microbial communities from Southern Atlantic Ocean transect - Knorr_S23_td_SurfaceB_ad_5m_LV_B | ecosystem: Environmental > Aquatic > Marine > Oceanic | place: Southern Atlantic...
TGGATAAAAATATTTTACAATTTCGTTGTCTTTTAAAATTAAGGTAATTCTTTTAATTAAATCCATACCTTCAACTTTGAATAATGGAAGTTTTAATTTTTTAGCAAATTCAAGTTTTTGATCAGATAAAATTGGATATGGCAGATGTAATCTGTCTGCTAATTCTTTTTGATATTTTGTATTTTGAGTAGATAATCCAAATATATTTTTAACTCCCAATTCTTTTAATTTAGAAAAATTATCTCTAAAAGTAAAAGATTGAGGCGTACACCCTCTTGCTCCTGGAATTTCATCCCAACCTTCAGGAAGTGCTTTTCCGGGAACGCCTGTCATAGGATAAATGTATATAACGCTGATTTCTTTTAGTTTAGAAATATTAACAATTTTATTATCCGTTGAATTTAATTCAATATCACTAATTTTAAAATTATTTAAATGATTTAGATTAACATCTAAATTTGGTTCAGGGATTTTTGTCCAATCAACATTAAAAAAATCTTTTTGGTTCATGGCACTAATTATCACTAAATGACTAGATTGAATATTGATTATTTAAATCATCTTTTGAGCTCCTTTTGAATTTGACCCGAAAAGTGATGAATAGTGATGAACAATTTTAAGAAAATATAAGTAAATCAGTAATGAAGTTTCAATATAATATAAATTAATTTTAATATTAAAATTAATTTATATTTTTAAGCCTATATTCCCAATTTCCAAATCGATCGTATGCTATTTTTACTATTAAATTAGTTTCCTTATCGAGCCAAATATCAAAGTTAAGTTTTTTGTTGTCAGGAACATTTGTATTGATTGATTTTAATTTAAAATGATCAGTAGTAAATTTCTTTCCATACATTTCAATTATTTCTTTTTTAATAAATTCAACAGATTGTTTTTTAATGCTTCCTGATAAAGGACTTATCTGAGCTTCTGCTTGTAAAATTTGATGATTCCACCAATTGCCTATTATGGTTTCTTTATTTGCAAATCCTTTATATGACGATCCATCAATCTGAAATTTATCACTATTTTCATTAAAGATAAGGTTAACATATTTTTTTTTATTATTTTGTAATGTTTCAGAATTAAAGGATATCAATTTATTATTTTTATATTTTTCTGAGCTTTTTCCAAAGATAGAAAAAATTTTAACACCCATTATTTTTACCTCAAAATTAGTTTCATTTTTTACTTCAAGCTCATCTTGCTTTCTTAAGAATTCATATTTAGTAAATCCTACAACCTTATTATTTCTAAAAATTTCCATTTCTATGAAATTAAAATTTTTATAATGATCAGTATGAGAAAAAGAATATTTTGGAAAAAATAAAATAATAAAAAAAATTAGAGATAAATTTTTCATTTAAATATATAAGTTCAGATTAATTTACCATGTTTTTAACCATAAAAAAAATTCCTAAAAAAAAATGGAGTTCAGAAAATCCATTAAATTTTAAACCAAAAATTTCAACTTTTTTGTTTTTATGTTTAGGTTTAACTTTTTTCGGTTTAGGAGAAGGATTATTGGTTGTATCTACCACGGGTAATTCACCTTGGACTGTTTTAGCAGAAGGGGTATCTAATGTAACAAATTTAAGCATAGGGGTAGCAACATTTTTTGTAAGCATTGGGGTTTTATCTTTATGGATATTCATTAAGCAGAAACCCGGAATTGGATCAATCTTAAATATAATAATTATATCTGTTATGATTGATATAAGTTTATACCTCTTTGAACCACCATCTTCATATATTTCAAAATATATTTTATCTGTATTTTCTGTGTTATTGGTTGGAATAGGAAGTGGCATTTATTTAGTTGCAAACCTAGGACCAGGCCCAAGAGATGGCTTGATGACTGGTTTAACCAGAATCACAAACTTTCCAATTGCATTAGTAAGAGCTTTTTTAGAAATAAGCGTTGTAATAATAGGTTGGTATCTAGGGGGTACCGTTGGTATAGGAACTTTAATTTTTGCCTTTGGAGTAGGACCTTCTGTAGCTTTGGGATTATATTTAGTTAATAAATTTTTTAGCTAGATAAAGCCTCAGAGGAGTTTTTTTGCATTCTTTTTCTAACATGAGGATCTAGATGTTTTTTTCTAAGCCTCAAACTTTTAGGCGTTACCTCTAAATTTTCATCATCATTTATGTAAGACATCATTTGCTCCAAAGACATTTTTCTTGGAGGAGTTAAAACTACAGCTGTATCACTCCCAGATGCTCTAACATTGGTAAGTTTTTTTCCTTTAAGAACATTTATCTCTAAATCATTATCTCTAGAATGTTCTCCAACAATCATTCCTGAATAGACTTTTGTTTGTGGCTCAATAAACATTTCACCTCTATCTTGCAAATTAAATAATGCAAATGCTACAGCAGAACCTGTTTCCATCGATACTAAGGCTCCATTTCTTCTACCGTTTAGTTCACCTCTATAAGGAGCATATTCTAAGAATACTTTATTGATTACACCTGTGCCTTTAGTAATTGTTAAAAATCTAGATTGAAATCCAATCAATCCTCTTGATGGTGCATGGAAAATTAATCTTTTTTTACCAGCTCCAACATCTTTCATTTCTTTCATTTCGGATTTTCTCTGATTCATACTATCAATGACTTTACTTGAAAATTCTTCATCAACATCAATTGTCACTTCTTCAATTGGTTCTAATTTATTTCCGTTCTCATCATTTTTAAATAAAACTTTAGGTCTTGATACTGTTAATTCAAAACCTTCTCGCCTCATGGTTTCAATTAAAACTCCAATTTGAAGCTCGCCTCTTCCACTAATAACAAATGAATCTTTCTCGTTATTTTCTTCAAAAGTAATTGCAACATTTGTTTCTGCTTCAGCAATTAATCTTTCTCGAATTACTGTTGACGTTACTTTATTTCCTTCAGTACCGCCAAATGGAGAGTCATTAACAGTTATTGTGACAGACATAGTTGGAGGATCTATAGGTGTGGCTTCAAGCGGATTATTTATTTGTGGATCACAAATAGTATCAGAAACAGATGCTTCTTTTAAACCCGCTAAACAAACAAGATCACCTGCTTTAATAGAGCTTTTAACTACTTTCTTTGTTCCCTCAAAACCTAATAATTTTGTAAGTCTTCCGTTTTCAATGACTTCACCTTTAAGATTTATAGCTTTAACATTTGAATTTACATTGACTTCACCTTGCTCAACTCTTCCAATCAAACATCTTCCTAAATATGGGTCAGAGTCCAACAAAGTTGCAATCATCGCAAAAGGTTTATTAAATTCAACTTTTGGCGGTTCAACAAAACTAATAATTTTTTCCATTAAAGGATTTAAATTTTCTTTTGCTTCATTTAATTCATTTATACACCAGCCACTTCTTCCTGATGCATAAAGAATAGGAAAATCTAGTTGTTCATCATTAGCTTCAAGAGCAACAAACAAATCAAAAACTTCGTTAATGACTTCTTCTGGTCTTGAATCTGATTTGTCTATTTTATTTATTACTACAATAGGCTTTAGTCCTTGTTTAAGAGCTTTACCCAAAACAAATTTTGTTTGTGGCATTGGTCCTTCTGCTGCATCTATAAGAAGAATTACACCATCAGCCAAGCAAAGTATTCTTTCAACTTCTCCACCAAAGTCTGCATGTCCAGGAGTATCGATTATATTTATTTTAATATCATTCCAAAAAATTGAAGCTGGTTTTGCAAGTATTGTGATTCCTCTTTCTTTTTCTAAATCACCGCTATCCATTAATCTTTCAGATACTTCTTGGTTATCTCGAAACATTCCGCTTTGTTTCATAATAGAGTCTATTAAAGTTGTTTTTCCATGATCTACATGGGCAATTATCGCGATGTTTCTAATCGAAGTTGTCATTGGAGCGCTCTTATACATATTAATTTTTAATTGAAAACATTAAAAAATCCTCATTTCTTAAGGTTAATAATCTATTCAATTATCAAGTGATGGATACAACCAGGCAATAAAAGTAGAATCTTACTAATGTGGTTATTAAAAAAAAGACTGCATAAATTTGTTAGATTAAGTTTTCATCCGCCTTGAAGAGGATAAAAAAAAGGCCACCTCGAGGATGGCCTTTTTAGAATTTTAATTTGTATTGGGGTTACATCATTCCACCCATACCGCCCATACCACCCATACCTCCAGGAGGCATTCCGGCACCTGAGTCTTTTTCTTCAGGTTTATCTGCAATCATCGCTTCTGTTGTAACTAATAGTCCAGCTATTGATGCTGCATCTTGTAAAGCAGTTCTAACAACTTTTACAGGATCAATGATTCCTTCTTTGAACATGTCTACGTACTGTTCGGTTTGCGCGTCATATCCTTGAGAAGGTTTATTTGCTTCTAAGAGCTTTCCTACTATTACTGAACCATCTACTCCAGCATTTTTGGTGATTTGTCTAATAGGTGATTGTAAAGCACTTTTTACAATTTCAACTCCAGCTTTTTGATCATCGCCTTTTACTTTAACTTTATCTAGATCTTGCGAAGCGTATAGAAGAGCACATCCACCACCAGCTACAATTCCTTCTTCAACAGCAGCTCTAGTTGCATTTAACGCATCTTCTACTCTATCTTTTCTCTCTTTAACCTCAACTTCAGTTGCCCCACCAACTTTGATTACAGCTACTCCACCTGCTAGCTTAGCAAGTCTTTCTTGTAGTTTTTCTTTGTCATAATCAGAAGTTGTTTCTTCAACTTGTTGTTTGATTTGAGCACATCTAGCTTCTATGTCTGATTTTTTTCCAGCTCCATCAACTATAGTACTATTTTCTTTATCAACTTTAATTCTCTTAGCTGAACCAAGATCTTTTAATTTAACATTCTCGAGTTTAATTCCAAGATCTTCAGAAATAACAGTTCCTCCAGTTAAAATTGCTATATCTTCAAGCATTGCTTTTCTTCTATCTCCAAATCCTGGAGCTTTAACAGCAACCACTTTTAAACCACCTCTTAATTTATTAACCACTAAAGTTGCTAAAGCTTCTCCTTCTACATCTTCAGAAATAATCATTAAAGGTCTTCCAGCTTGAACTACAGATTCTAATAAAGGAACCATAGGCTGAAGGTTAGTTAATTTTTTCTCATGCAATAAAATTAGAGGATTGTCTAATTCTGTTGTCATTTTATCAGCGTTTGTGATGAAATAAGGAGATAGATAACCTCTGTCGAATTGCATCCCTTCAACAACATCAAGTTCAGTTTCAATTCCTTTTGCTTCTTCAACAGTGATAACTCCTTCGTTACCAACTTTTTGCATAGCTTTTGAAATCATACTTCCGATTTCTTTATCGCCGTTTGCTGAGATTGTTCCAACTTGAGCAATTTCATCGCTATCCTTAACTTTTTTAGCAGAAGAAATTAGTTTTTCTTTTACATGTTCAACAGCTGCATCAATTCCTCTTTTTACATCCATAGGATTCATGCCTGCAGTTACATATTTGCATCCTTCTTTAACTATAGCTTGAGCTAATATTGTAGCAGTAGTAGTTCCATCGCCAGCTTCATCATTTGTTTTGCTTGCAACTTCCTTGACCATTTGAGCTCCCATATTTTCAAATTTATCTTCAAGCTCAATTTCTTTTGCTACTGAAACTCCATCTTTGGTTGTTCTTGGTGCACCATAAGATTTGTCTATAACAACATTTCTTCCTTTTGGTCCAAGAGTAACTTTTACTGTGTTAGCAAGAATGTCAACTCCTCTGAGCATTGCTGCTCTAGCTTCAGAGTCAAATTTTACTATTTTCGCCATTATAAACTCTCCTTAAATTAATTTATTTTGTTGTTGAAATACCCATAATGTCAGATTCTTTCATTATGCTGTATTCTTTGCCATCAATTTTGACTTCAGTTCCCGACCATTTTCCAAATAGAACTTTGTCGCCAACTTTAACATCCATAGGGATTATTTTTCCATCTTCAGTTTTTGCCCCACCTCCAACAGCAACTACCTTGCCTTCTTGAGGTTTTTCCTGAGCACTATCTGGAATGATAATTCCACCAGCAGTTTTTTCGCTGCTATCAAGAACTTCAATTAAAACTCTGTCATGTAACGGTTTAAACTTCATATAAAAACTCCTTTAAATTATGGATCATATAGAGACCAGTAAGTTTTTTTTCAAGAGATGCTCTTAAATTTAAGATATTCAAAAAAGCTAGAAATTTAGGAGATTTTTAAGTTATACCTGACATATGGCTAAAAACTTAGATTTACAAGGCTTGAGATCAGTGAGTGAAAAATATGATATCTTTTTTATAGATTTGTGGGGAGTTGTTCATAATGGAATAAAACTAAATGATGATGCGGTTAATACCCTTCATAATCTAAAAAAAGAAAAAAAAGAATTTGTACTTTTAACTAATGCGCCTCGTCCAAATATTAATGTTATTAATTTCTTAAAAAAATTAGGACTTAAAGATTATTTTAAAAATGTTTATACTTCAGGAGAAGCTGCATTAAATTGTTTAATTTCTGATTATAAAAATCAAAAATTTTTTCATATAGGACCCCCAAGAGATTTTGATTTATTCAAATCCTTTGAAAAAAATAAAGTTAAAGATATTAAATTTTCAGATTATTTATTATGCACAGGCTTATTTGATGATCATGACAGTGATCTAATTTATTATAAACATTTTCTAAAAGACCATGTCCATAAAAAAATGATTTGCACCAATCCAGATTTAATTGTTGATAGAGGAGAAAAAAGAGAGTTTTGCGCCGGTTCAGTTGCAAGATCTTTTGAAGAGATTAATGGAGAAGTTATATATTTTGGAAAACCATATCCTCCCGTATATCAAATGTCATGTAATTTGGAAAATAAGAATGTCCTGTGCATTGGAGATAATTTAAATACAGATATTAGAGGAGCAAATGTTCAAAACTTCGACTCTTTATTAATTACTAGTGGAATACATAGAAAAGAGATTCTAAATTCAAAAATTGAAGATATTGAAAAAAAATATAAAGTTAAAATAAACTTTATTCAATCTAATTTAAAATGGTAAAAAAAATAAAAATTTACAAAAATTTTGAAATAAATAAATTTCATAAAAAATCTATTTTATTAATTGGAAATTTTGATGGTCTTCATCTTGGTCATCAAAAATTATTTAATCAAGCTATGAAGTTTAAAAATAGATTTAAAACAAAAATTGGAGTTTTAACTTTTGACCCAATTCCAAAAATGTTTTTTAATAAACACTTAGAAAATTATAGAATTTCAAATTTTAATCAAAAAGTAGATTATTTTAAAAAATTTGGAGTTGATTTTTTAATAAATAAAAAGTTTGATAAACAGTTTTCGAAAATTTCAGCTAATGATTTCATAAATAAAATTCTTAATAAAAAATTAAATATAAAATTTCTTTTTGTAAGCAATAATTTTCGTTTTGGATATAAAAGAGAGGGAGATGTTAAATTATTAAAATTTAATCAAAAACTTTATGATTATAAATTAATTAAACCCTCTCCACTTAAAATAAATAATAAAATTGTTTCATCTACAGAAATTAGAAAATTGTTAGAGACTGGTAAAATTAAATTAGCAAATAAGATGCTTGATAGATATTGGTCTATAGAGGGTAAAATTCAGAAAGGAAGAAAACTGGGAAAGAAAATTGGATTTCCGACATGCAATATAGATATTAAAGATTACATCATACCAAAAGTTGGAGTTTATTGCGTAAGAGCTAAAATAGAGAAAAATATTAAAAATTATAATGGCATAGCTAATATTGGTTATCGACCAACATTTAACCAAAATAAAATATTGTTGGAGGTTAATTTATTTAATTTTTCTGGAAATATTTACAATAAAAAACTATCAGTAGACTTTGTAAAATTTATTAGAGGTGAAAAAAAATTTAATGGAATAGATCAACTAAGAAATCAAATTAAAAAAGATATATTAGTTGCTAAGAATAATTAACTTGGATCATGAGTAAAGAATTTATAAACCTTCCAAAAACAGCCTTTTCAATGAAGGCAAATCTACCAACAAAAGAACCTGGTATTATTGAATACTGGCAAAAAATTAACTTATATAAAAAGCTTAGAGATCAAAGAAAAGGAAAAGAAAAATTTATTCTTCATGATGGACCTCCTTACGCTAATGGGAATATCCATATGGGTACAGCTCTTAATAAAATTTTAAAAGATATTATAACTAAATTTCATCAAATGGATGGCAAAGATTCTGTTTATGTACCAGGATGGGACTGTCACGGTCTCCCAATTGAATGGAAAATTGAGGAAGAATATAAAAAAAATAAAAAAAATAAAAACGATGTTCCTATCATAGAGTTCAGAAAAGAATGTAGAGAATTTGCAAATAAATGGATCGATATCCACAAAAATCAATTTCAAAGATTAGGTGTAATTGGTGATTGGGAAAACTATTATTCTACTATGAGCTATGATGCAGAAGCTCAAATAGTTAGAGAATTAGGAAAATTTTTAAAAGAAGGGAGTTTGTACAGAGGATATAAACCAGTTCTATGGTCTACCGTTGAAAAAACTGCATTAGCAGATGCAGAAGTAGAATATAAAGATCACGTATCCGATACCATTTACGCTTCATTTCCAATTAAAAATTCTAAAAATGAAAAAATTCAAGGATCAAATATAATAATTTGGACAACAACACCATGGACAATACCTGCAAATAAAGCTTTAGCATACAATAATGCTCTCACTTATTTAAATTTAAAACTTTTAACGAATGATAATCTAAATAATAAAAATGTTATAATTGCAAAAGAACTTTTAGAAAATTTCAAAAAAGAACTTAAAATTGATAAAGTTGAAATTTTATATGAATTTTCAGGAAAAGAATTTGAAGGAACAATATGCCATCATCCTTTTTATAAAATTGGGTACGATCATGATATCCCAATGCTTGATGCAAATTTTGTAACTACCGAACAGGGAACAGGAATTGTTCATTGCGCTCCAAGTCATGGACCTGATGATTTCAATTTATGTTTAAATAATAATATAAAAGCAATAGAAACAGTAGACGGTGATGGAAAATATACAAATAACATTAAAATTTTTGAAGGTCTTCATATTTTTAAAGCAAATGAAACAATTATTGAAAAATTAAAAGAGCAAAAAAATCTTCTAGCCAATGGAAAATTAAATCATTCCTACCCACACTCTTGGAGATCCAAGGCCCCTTTAGTGCATAGAGCGACACCACAGTGGTTTATTTCAATGGAAAGCCACGGCTTAAGAAAAAAAGCTTTAAAAGCAATTGATGATACAACTTTTTATCCAAGCAAGGGAAAAGAAAGAATTAAAGCGATGATAGAAACAAGACCAGATTGGTGCGTATCAAGACAAAGAGTATGGGGTGTCCCTTTGCCGATTTTTATATCTAAAAAAACAGGAGAAGTATTGGTAGATGACGATGTATTTGAAAATATTGCTAAAATTTATGAGAAGGAGGGATCAGATTGTTGGTTTTCTGAAAATTATCAGAATCTTTTGGGAGATAAATATAAACAAGATGATTATGAAAAATTAAGTGACATTGTGGAAGTATGGTTCGATAGTGGATCAACTCATTCTTTTGTTCTGGAAAAAAGAGAAGATCTAAAATGGCCTGCATCTATGTATTTAGAGGGATCCGATCAACATAGAGGATGGTTTCACTCGTCATTATTAGAATCGTGCGGAACAAGGGGTAGGGCACCATTTGAAAGCATTCTCTCACATGGATTTGTAGTTGATGGAAAAGGCCTTAAGATGTCCAAATCTTTAGGAAATGTGATCGCACCAGAAGATATTTTAAAAAAATACGGTGCAGATATTTTAAGGATTTGGGTTGCATCCTCAAACTATGCAGAAGATTTAAGAATAGATTATTCCATATTGGATCAACATGCGGAAGCTTATAGAAAAATCAGAAATACATTTAGGTTTCTTTTAGGGAATATAAATGATGAATATGAAGATATAGATTTCAATAATTTAGATATTTTAAATTTTTCTTCTCTAGAAAGGTATATGCTTCATAGAATTTTTGTGATTGATAAAAATTTTAGAAAATATTTCAAAAACTATAATTTTCACAGCTTGTATAAAGAATTACTAAATTTTTGTACTGTTGAGTTATCTGCATTTTATTTCGATATAAGAAAAGATCTTTTATATTGTGATCCGCTTAATTCAAAAAAAAGAGATAATTGTTTAAGTGTATTAAAAGTAATTTTGCAATGTTTATTAAAGTGGTTTGCTCCAATATTATCTTTTACTACTGAAGAAATTTTCAAATTAGTGAACAATAAAAATGAAGATGATAGTATACATTTAAAAAGGTTTGTAACGGTTCCTAATAACTGGGAAAATAAAGATCTAGAACAAACATGGGAAAAATTAAAAATTATAAGAGACCAAGCTAATATTAGCATAGAAAACAAAAGAGCAAATAAAGAAATTGGTTCAAGCCTTGAGGCAAAAATTGATATTAAATTAAAAAAAAATTTATTTAACATTGCAAAAGAAGAAGATTTCTCAGAAATTTGTATTACTTCTGAAAGTAATGTTATTTATGATGATAACATCGAAAATGAAATTGAAGTAAGTACTGAAAAAGCAACAGGCACAAAATGTCCAATTTGTTGGAAAATAAAATTAAAAAAATGTGAAAGAGCAAATTGTCAGATCTCTTAAACTTAAAGCCGGGAATAAAAAAATTTTTAATTTATTTATTTTTAATATCGATTGTTTTTATAATAGATAGAGTTTCAAAAATTTTAATTTTAAATATTTTAAATGACAAAGAAAAAGTAGATATTTATATAAATTCATTTCTTAATTTTTATTTAGTGTGGAATAGCGGTGTAGGATTTGGCCTTTTGTCAGCTGATCAATTCTATATTTACCACACAATCACTTTATTTATTATTTTGATTAATATTGTAATAATTTATCTAATTTATAAGGAAAACAATTATAAGAGTTATTTTTTTCTAATGATTTTAGGCGGTTCTCTAGGAAATTTATTTGATCGAATTTATTATAGAGCTGTTCCAGATTTTATAGATTTTAATTACAAAGGTTTTCATTGGTTTATATTTAATGTTGCAGATATTTTTATAACAATAGGTATTATTTGTCTTATTTTTGCTGAATTGATAAATTATAAAAAACAAAAATGAAAAAAAACAAATATTTAATTATACTATTATTAATTTCTTTTGGATTTTTAAACTCTTGTCAGTCTGTGAAAGAAGGACTGGGAGGAAAAAAAAGATCGGATCAGAGTGATGAATTTTTGGTAGAGAAAAAAAATCCATTAGCCATGCCCCCTGACTTTGATAAGCTACCAACGCCAGGAAACCAAGATTTATCTCCTGAAACATTTAGCGAGAGTGAAGAAGTTAAAGATTTACTTAGCATTGAAGATACAAAGCAAAATAGCCAGAAAGATAGTACAGCAGGGGATATTGAAACTTCAATTCTAGAAAAAATTCAATAGTTTAATGTTAACTCCAAATATTAAATTTAGAAATTTTATTATAAAAAAAAATAATAAAATAAAAAAAAAAATCAAAATTGAAATTTTATCAAAAGACTTAATCAAAAAATATCCTTTGTTATTATCTTTAACAGATCGATATCAATATAGTTATTCCAAAAAAAATTTATCTAAAATTAAAAACTATAGTGAAATAAATTTAATTGGAATGGGAGGCTCAATATTGGGCACAGAGGCAATCTATGATTTTTTAAAACATAAAATTAAAAAAAAATTCAATTTTTTTAACAATATCCAACCAAAAAAATTTTCCAAATCAGTCAAAAAGAAACTCAATATTATAGTTTCTAAGTCTGGAAATACCTTAGAGACTATTTCTAATTTTAATTTAATGCTCCAGAAACAAAAAAAAAATCAAAATATTTTTATATGTGAAAAAAGAAATAATTTTTTAAATTTATTAGCCGAGAAATTAAAATCAGAAGTTTTTGAACATAAAAATTATATTGGAGGCAGATATTCAGTTTTATCAGAAGTTGGTATGTTGCCAGCTGAACTCATGGGATTAAATGAGAAAAAATTTAAACGCTTAAATTATTTACTAAAAAATAAAAAATTTATTTCATTGTTAATTGATAATGTTAGCTCGATTTATCACCATGTGATAACAGGTAAAAAAAATTCAATTATCTTAAATTATGATGGACAATCTGAAAATTTATTTAAGTGGTACCAACAACTGGTTGCCGAAAGTTTAGGCAAGAAAGGAAATGGAATACTTCCAATCATATCCTCAATGCCAAAAGATAATCATAGTTTGTTGCAACTATATTTAGATGGTCCAAAAAACAATTTTTATACCTTCTTTAACGTAAGAGAGAAAAAATCGCCTAAATTCAAAATGTCAAATTTTTTTGTAAAATTTAAATATTTAGAAAACAAAAGTTTTTATCAAATTTTAAACTCTCAAAAATCTGCAACTGAAAAAGTTTTTTTAAAAAAAAAAATACCATTTAGAACATTTGAAGTTTTTAATAGAACAGAGGAAGTTTTAGGGGAACTTTTTTGTTTTTTTATTTTAGAAACAATTCTGTTAGGAAATCTTTTAAGAATTAATCCTTTTGACCAACCCTCTGTTGAATTAATTAAAACTGAAACATCTAAAATTTTAAATTAAATAATTTTTGCAAATATAATTTTAGATAATCCATAGATATTTTCTCTTATGATATTTAAATTTTCTGGGAAATTTTCTTTTGTTTTTTTATTTCTATGAATAATTATCAAAGTTTTCTTACTTATTATTTTCAATTCAGTAATTTTGTTTAAAATAACATTGATATTTAAGTCTTTAAATGGTGGATCCAGAAATATTAAATCTAATTTTTGTTTTTCGACAATTTTATTATTTAGTTCATATGCGTTTTGATTTATAACCTCTGAAAAATCATTTAGGTTTAATAAACTTAAGTTCTTATTTAAAATTTTGATTGAATTTTGATTATTTTCAAAAAAAATAACTTTTTTTGCCCCTCTCGAAATACATTCTATTCCAAAGGAACCGGTACCTGAAAATAAATCAAGAATATTTGAGTTTTTTATGTTTATGTATTCATTTTTCGAATGCTCAAGAATGTTAAAAATTGATTGTCTAACCATGTCTTTCAATGGTCTTGTGGTATTATCAATGGGTAAAAGAATTTTTTTACCTTTTAAGTAACCTCCAATAACTCTCATTTTTCAATTACATTATGGCCAATGTCTGATCTGAAAAATCCCTCTTTCCAACCCAATTCTTCGATATGTTTGATTGCTGTTTTTCTTGATTTTGAAAAACTGTCAGAAATTGAGACAAAGTTTAATACTCTTCCGCCAGTAGCAAGTAATTTTCCGTTTTTAAATTCTGTTCCAGCGTGAAAAATAAAATTACTTTCATCATTTTTAAAATTATCTAAATTTTTTATCTCGATGTTTTTTTGGTATTGATCAGGATATCCTTTTGAGCACAATACCACACATAAACTTTTTTTGTTCAACCATGTTATATTTTGGTCAACTAAATTTCCATTAATACAAGCAATTATAATTTCTAACAAATCAGAATTTAATAATGGTAAAATAGTTTGACATTCTGGATCTCCCATTCTTACGTTGTACTCAATTAAATAAGGCTCATCATTTTTAATCATGAGTCCTGCGTATAAAAAACCTATATAATTCTGATTTAAATCTTTAAGTGCTTTTAATGTAGGTATAATTATCTTTTCATTAATTTTTAATTCTAATTCTTTATTCAATATAGCAGATGGAGAATAGGCGCCCATTCCTCCTGTATTTTTTCCGGTATCTCCTTCACCAACTCTTTTATGATCTTGAGCTGTATTAAAGCTTTTAAAAATTTTACCATCTGAAATTATAAAATAACTCATTTCTT
>Ga0066377_10000198_pt1 | contig 13919 bp, 9 predicted proteins | sample Knorr_S23_td_Sur_FD_70946 | JGI IMG/M metagenome (GOLD analysis project Ga0066377, IMG submission 70946) | Marine microbial communities from Southern Atlantic Ocean transect - Knorr_S23_td_SurfaceB_ad_5m_LV_B | ecosystem: Environmental > Aquatic > Marine > Oceanic | place: Southern Atlantic...
AAGAAGTCACCTCTGTTGTTCATACCTGTGTAAACAACAGTACCACATGATCTTTCTTGTGACTGCACTAAGAACTCCTCACGTTCTGATAATGTTCTGACTTGAACCTGTGGTAATGCAGTTGAGTAGTTACCGGGCCCGAATCCAAGATATTCAAACGTATGACCAGAAGCACGAATAATAGAGTGCCTTCTAAATTCAATTGGTCTTGCATTAATTCTTCTGAATACAGATCCAGATACGTGTGATTCTGCTTGCGTTCCTAAAAGACCTCTGTAAACTTTAACTGGATTTCCAGTTACTGTCTGCTTAACTCTCATAATCTCATCATTGACAAGAATATAATCACCGATTTCCAAATCTAAGTCATCAAGATCAGTTACATTCATATTACTATCAACTTTTGTCATCGCAAGTGCGAGTGTTCCCTGAAGATTGCCATAAGGAATAGAAAGTCTACTGCTGTAACTTTCATCACCAACAGTAATCTCACCACCTTTTGAATTTAATGTAGTTGGGAAAATAGTTGGTGATCCACCAAGTGTTATTGTTGTTAAAGTAGAGACACCTACGTTTACAACTAGTGATGTTAAAGAATCTGTTCTTTCAATTAAATACTCACCATTAAATAGAGCACTATTACCTGTGGCTCCACCAACATAAATCTTATCGTTTACTTGCAATCCATGAGCATTAATACCAGTCGTAAACGTAGCAATACCAGTTGCTGGAGTATAATCTGATGCTGAAATAGCATATGCTTTTCCATTTAAATAAGCATATCCAAGAGAAGAATTTTTCTCTCCGATTCCAGAAATTGTAGATCCAATTCCAACAGCAGTTGCTGAGATTACATCAAAACTATTAGATTGACCAACGTCAAGACTATTAATCTGATAAGTTGTATTGTATCCATGATAAAGATCACTGATTCTTTCAATAGTGACAGAATCTCCAACGTTATCATAAATTTTAGTTACTCTTACACTTCCTGTTGTATGTCCAGTTGTAGTTGCAATGCCAACAACAGCCATAGTGTTTCCAACACCATATGATGAACCACCATCAATAATTTGAACATTAGCAAGTGTACCTGCTGATGATACTTGAACTCTTGCTGTTGCATTTAATCCAGTAACAGAACCAGCAAAACCTACTAGTTGTGCATTATAAAGACTTTCTGTGATACCAATTCCAGAACCATAATTAGTTCCTGGATCAAGAATTTCAACCTCAATGATTCTATTGAGTCCATGATCAGCACTTGTATAAACAGTATGTCTATATCCATCGACAGCATCTTCTGATAAAATATCAGTAACTGCAAATCCAACCCCATTATTTTCTAGAGTAGAAATTACTGTTTCTTTAGTAATACTCTTTTCAGGATCATTAATTACAACTTTACCGATAGGATCGGGAACAGCAAAACACCTTGCTGGATATGGATCAGAATTTGGATTATCTCTATCATACTCAGGATAAAGATTGTCCAAAGGTTGTAATAGTTTTACACCAGTAAATGGTGATACAGTGGGAGTGTTTGATGAGTTAATAACAGTTAAATGATATACACCGTCCTGTTCGTTTTGAACATATGGTTGTATCTCATCACTTTTATATACTAAGAATGTTCCACTATTCTTCTTTTTCTTAAGTTTTGGTAAATTTTGATTACGAATAGATGTATCACTTGTAAAATCACCAGGATTTGTTGCAATAGGAACCTTAAATTCTTTTCTACTTTCGATACTATCGACAGTAAATGTTCCATTAAATCCACTGTTAGATCTTCCCGTAGTGTTAAAACCACTATACACATTGGTAATTTCTACTTGTGATCCAACATTCAAATTGTGTGGTATTTCTGTTCTAATCGTTGCTTTACTATCAACAGATGACCATTCGGCATTTGCAATAAATTTGAAGTTCCTAAACTCTGTTGAGTTTGAAAGAGTTTGACTATCGAAACTTAAATACTTTTCAACCTCAGCATTGCTAGTTCCATCTGTGTTGTTGGATTCTTGGATAACAAATCCATCAACTGGAGGTCTACCCAATGTTGGAGAATCTTTTGGTAGAACATAACGAACTTTATAAAGACTTGCCTCAACATTTCTATCAGTTGGTTTTCTGAGAACAAACGTTCTTGGTGTCGTTTCACCTAGTTCTGCAACACCTCTCATCCACAATTGCTTGTAGATGCTTACATCAGTGTTTCCAGTAGATACATTAACATACCACTGTTGCTGTGTTTCATCCCACTGAACTGGGTGTCCAAGATCTCCAGCAGATTTATCGGATACTCTACTTACAATACTAAGAATGCCACCAGTATTATTAATATTAATTGGAATATCATTATTAGCATCATTTAGAGTTGCAGCAATTTTTAATTGATTTGCGCCGAGGGCTGGATTAGGAGCAATTGCTGTAGTAATTGCATAGTATATCTTATCTTCAGTAATACCATCAGGAAGACCACCATTCTCACTAATAATCCTAATTGTCTCACCATTCAAGAATGTGTGATTTCCTTCAAGAGTAAGTGTATTTGATACAATTACATTAATATCATTAGTTTGTTTAACTTTATGGATTTTTTCGGATATTTTTTCATTTGTAGTACCTTCAGTGTTAGGCATTACAATTTGAGAATGATATGTATCAATCTCATTACCTTCTGCTAGAAGAACTTTTAGTGCTTCATCTTTCTTAGAACCAATACGATAACCGTCAATTACGGTTGCTGGTGGAACGTCTAAGTTGTCCTCTCCATATAGGAAAAGTTTACTCGTAGTTGCAATACCAACAGAAGTAGTAACACCTACATCAATACCTAAGAATTCAATACCACCTTCAACGGATTCAATTTCTTTTGGTGTTACAAAGTGTGAGATATAACCAATATCATCTCTTGGGAATGCGTCTGGTCTGAAACCTCTAGAAACAAGAGCTTTTGCACCAAAGTTAGAGTTGGAGTTGGTGATAGATGCGTCACCACCAGACTCTAGTAAGAAGTGGTTGTTGAAACCAATTGCGAAAACCGAGACGATCTGTAAAAGTGCATTATTGCTACACTTAATATGATGGTTTTCGTATGATGGTTTAAACCTAGCATTAGAATCTGTATGAATGTTCTCATTACCTGCAGCAAGAGTTCCTTCATATAAACCAGTTGATCTATTATACTTTACAAAGGCATTATCATCTTTTTGAAGTCCAATACCCGTAAATTGGGCAAGAACCATAGATTTAAATCCAGTTGCCTTAGATCCATCAGCATGAAGTCCACACATACCATAAACAGATCTCAGAGAGATGTTAAAGATATATGGTGATGCGGATGTAACAGTATCAACAGAGATATTCAGTGTTGCACCAGAAGTTGTTGCTGGTAGTGCATTAACTGGTGGAACAGAAACCTGATACTTGATTTCTGTCGTTGATAGAACTTCAAATACAGCAAACTGACCATCATAACCCTCATCAGCAATTCCTTCGATACGAATTGGTGTATTTACATCTAGTCCAGGAACTTCGTTCTCTAATGTTACTGTAATTTCTGTTGAAGAAATTAATCCATCACCTGCTTTAATACTGGTGATTCCTACTTCAGCACCAGTAGATCCAACAATACGATATTCATCAACCTTTGGTTCAATATCTAAAGAATCGGAAGGATAATCAGGAGAAACTTCTCTTCCAGATGGTTTACCATATGCAAAACCAACCTTTTGATAGAACATATCAAGATCGGTATTTGTATCATTATAGACTAGAAAGTCATCATTAATGGATACAGGATTTACACCATCTGCATATTCAAATACAGTTAATTTGTGGTGTGAGAAATTAGGAACAAATGCGTTATTTGTATAATCTTTATATACTGTACCAGTTTGGTCTCCATCAAAGATAGAGAATTGCCACATGTAACAAGCACCAGTTACACGGAAGATAGCAGATCTTTCGATTTGGTCGTTTTCTGGATTAGGAACATACTTAGGAATAATCTTGGTCTTTCTAAGGTCAAGACCTACGAGTGATGTACCTCTAGGAATGATAACACCACCATGAATACTGTTAAGTTTATAGAGTGCGTTATTAGGACTGTCTAAGTCAAAGTTACTGTTGACATCAAGTGGTGGAAAGTCATCAGAAGTCGTACCAGACCTAAGTCTGTACGTGTTTGCTACTTGATCATGAATTGGTATCCATCCTGGTCTATTATCTACGACGTGCTCACCAGGATAGAGTAGAATAGTTGTTTTACCAAATCTATCGTTATTTTCTCCTGATTGGTAGGAGAAACGTGCTGCTTCAAGCAGTGCCCTTTGAATTGTTTTAAATGGCCTTGCTAAAGAGTTACCTTTATTCTCGATACTGTCCGTAGAATCGAGACTTGAGGGATCTACATAAAGAATCTCACCCTTGGTGCTCTTTAGAAAATTATCCAGACGACTAAGACCCATCTTATTAAGCGTTAAATTCCTATAGGTCTATTTAGGAATATAATTATAGTGCGAGTAGGGAGACTTGAACTCCCACGGGCATAATGCCCAACAAATTTTAAGTCTGGTGCGTCTACCGATTCCGCCATACTCGCAAGGTACAGGTGGATGGAATTGAACCATCTCAAAGGCACTAATCTGGTGCAAAATGCTTATAAGGCATCTCTGACTACCTAGTCTCACCTGCAATTTTAATCATCTAAATGGTGGTCCTCCATACCATCCAACCAAAGAATATCTCTTTCCAGATTTAATTGGTCTAACTTTATGAGGTATTATTGATGGAAATACCACCACATCACCATAATCTAGTTTTTTAGTTTCTTTTAGGCTGTGTGGATAATATATTTCAAATTCTCCACCTTCATAATCATCTATTGATGACAAACACATTACGATACTAAGTTTTCTTACAAAATTAGTTTTTAAATCATCTGCATTTGTGTCGATGTGCCAGTTATAATGATCATTTTCTGTATCATATAATGTGAATTGTATTTTTCCATCCCATCCAGTTAAATCTAGATTAAAATGATTAGTGTTAGCACTTTGTATAAAGTGTGCTAACATTCCAGAAACCCAACTATCACTATAAATCCATCTTACTTTAGATTTTCTTTTCTTTAAATCTAGTGTCCTATTACCTACAATACCTGGTTCATATTCTAATTCATCATCATACTGTTTAATAATTTCGTCACATACTGTTTTAGGAATATGAGATGGGATATGATAAAAATTAAGTATTGTCATCTAATTTCCAAGTAGGTTTATGAAAAGAACAATATTCATTAAAAGTGATTTTCATTTCTTTGTTAGTTAGATTAGCATGTTTTGCTGCTTTTGGCAAGTTCCATTTTGCTTCAAACAGCATCTCCATTGACTTTCTTGTTTCTGGTCTCATACTTTTTTAAAAACCTTTTACGTGAAAAATTTTTGGGAATTTTTTTTGCCCGATTTTTGGATTTAAAACCCAATTTCCTTTTGGAGTTCATAATAAAACAACGATCCCCATTCAAGTTTGTCATCCTTCCATCCTTGATCCATACTACGGTAGGTGTACCCATCAAACTCCACGAAACTTTTAAGTGTTGTTTCACGAATGATTGGGTCTGGGTAAATCAATTCACCTTTATAGAACGTATCTATAAGAGTGAACTTCATATCAAATGCTGGACTGTGAGTCCAATCAGTTCCCCAGTTTTCTACAATGATTGTATCATCTTTTTGTAGGACTTTGTGGCAACGAGCACGATAAGGATTTGATTCTCCATCATGTTCATACCATTGTTTGATGGTCATTCGACCACCCTCACGAAGATTAGTCCAAAGGATATGAACGTGAGAGTGGTCTCGGGGACTTGATTGTGCTTGCTTAAGGTTATTATATTTTCCTGTCAGTTTAGAGATAAACTCTTCAATCATACTGCTACATTTGGTTTGGTATAAAAAATCATTTCCTCATCAACTCGATCACGAACAACTTTGAAGACACTCATGAATTGATCATAGGTCTCACAATCAACAATTTTTTCGTCACCCTGAGAGGAGAACAACTTGAACTGCCTCTTGCTCATATCGATGAGGACTGAATCGACGTACTCTTCCATGGTGTTCCCTGGTTTACCCACGTATTATAGCAGGATCAGGGACCCGTGTCAATAGTCGAATCCAGAGATGGAGAACTGATCCTTGCTGCCTGGGTACTGTGCTGGTGTCTCACCCTCATACTCCACGATTAGTGGTTCACCATCAATTCTTGATGCTTGAATAGTATAGTAACAATCAATTGAAGTTCCATTACCTGACTTCACTTTCACAATCTTACCCCATTCAATACCTTCAACAATAAGATCTTGAGAGTATCCAATCTGTGTAAGAGAAATAGTAATTGATTCTGGATCTATAAGTCCATCCCAATATTCTGGCAACTTAATTGTATTATTTCCAGTAAGTCTACCCCGAATATAAACACCTGCTTCTGGTCCTTCTAGACAGATGTGTCTCAGACGGTGATTATCCTTATTAGGGTGCTTAATATCAAATCCTTTCCAAGATTGCTGATTAATAACTCCAGTAATTTGTCCAATATTTGCAGTTGCTGCTTGGACATTATCAGTTACTTGAAGATTATCAAACTTTCCATTTACTTGCAAGTATCTTGGACATGGATTCCATTCACTATAAGTATCATCATCATTAGTAGTTGACCTTAAAATATAATCAAAACTTGGATGAGGAACACCAATAACTGGTCCATCACAATTCCGACTATCATGATTACCTGGTACAAATTCTGTCATAATAAATCTCCTTATCGAACGTCGTAATTATATCCAGCAATAGAATAACCACTATTATCACCTGGGTAATCTGCTGGTGATTGACCTGGGTATTCTGGAATTAGTTTTTCACCGTCTTTGCGTTCAGCATAGATGTGATAGAAACAATCAATTGGCATTCCACCATTTGACTGTAGATAGACTTTATTCTCATCAATACGTTTTACTATGACATGTTGATGAGATCCAATTGGAGTTAGATTTACTGTGATGCTTCTGACATCAACAAAATCTTTCCAATATGCAGGAAGATTAATTTCTTTCTGATTAGTAACTCTTCCTCGGATGTATACATCATTGTAAGGTGCTTCTGGACAAGTATGCCTCAGTCTCCAACCTTCTTTTGATGGATGAGGAATGTCAAAGTTCTTTTTAATTTGCAATAAATGACCACCACAACTGCCAAGAACCAATCCTTGAACAAATAAATTACCACCAATAATTACATTGGTCGCAATGTTAAGATCACCAAGAATTCCTACACTTCCTAAAACTGCAAGTGAGAATGGGTTTGCTGGTGGTCCATAGCAGAAACCTCCAGGAATGAATGGTACTGGAGCATCTGGATTAATTAGAGGACCAATATTAACAGCACCCATATTAATTGCGAAGGGTGTACCAACATTCAGTGGACCTTCAATATATGCGGCACCACGAACACGTGCAGGTCCCAAACCGAAGAATGGAACAACACCTAAACCAACATTAAGTTGATGTTGAATTGCTATATCGTCAAATGATAAAGACATGTTTAAACGTAACTAGACTTTGTTGTAAATTGTAAGACATTAATAGGATCTGTTTTACCAGCAAGACTTGCTGAGGCACAAGATAATCCTTTAATAAAGTTGGAAACAAGAAATAGTTCTGTGTTGGCAATAACATTTCCAACATTTGGAGTATATATTCTAAAACCAGTCTCTGCTTTTACATCAAAATTACCTTCAGCCTTACATTTAATGTCTTGATTTGCCTCTATTTTTATATGACCTCTACCATTATCTGGACCATTTGCCATAATATCAATATCTAACGCAGACAGTCTAATACGTCCATTCGGTGCTGTCAAGCATATATCACCATTAAGGCATTCAATATCTAATCCAATACTTTCTGGATTAACACTATCTCCACATTTAATCTCAAAAACACCAGGATTTCTCATTAAAGTCCATCCTTCTCTATGTCCACTATTTTCTAAGTGTACATAATGCAAACTGTGTCTTGCTTGCATACCAATACCAGTTATCACATTGTCGGCACACATTGTTCCAAGTAAAAGTTCACCCTCTGGATGACTTTTTGTACCTTGCAAGTGTTCAAACTCAGATGTCATTTTTATAAACTTTTATTTTATTTAGATTAGTATCCTGAAGATCCAGATGATGGAGGTGGAGATGGTCTAGGTGTTGGTGATGGTCTAGGTGCTGGAGATGGCACTGCATCAGGTGATTCATCAGATTCAATTGTAATTGATGTTTGTGTTCTAAAATTTGGTCTTCTCGCATAAGACTGATCTTTTAAACTTTCTTCTGGTGTATCATAAATGTATGCATGAGTAACTTGACTATGATTTTTACCAACCATCCTTCTTCCTTTATGATAATGCCATGAACCATAATATGGTTGTCCGTTCACATATCCAATTAAAAGTCTGCCAACACAATCGTCAACGGTGATAATTCTATCACCAGACATTCTTCTTGCATTAGAGTCAGGATCCTCATCTTCACGTCTAACTCTAAAGATCGGCAGAATATTTGCGTTGATACCTGTCTGAGATTTTATATAAATTCTTGGATAATCATCAAATGTTCCACCTGGTTCACATATAACAACATCAATTAATTGACCAATATCATTAAATACTGGGCAAAGTTTACCTCCATAACTTGGTTCCATTATAATCTCATCACCTTGTTCATAGTTCACACCAGGATTATCAATATAAACTCCGTCTAATATAATATCAACACTTTCACCACCAGATTTAGGTCTAGTGTCTGTTTGACCAGTAACAATTGTCCAATTGTTTCCATCAAATGTTGCCTTATCACCTACTTTTACTGGAACATTTACAAATCCATCCCAGTTTCCTACTCCAGATGTATTATTTGTATAATGAACATCAATAAGTGGATTATTTGGTGGTGTACCTGTAAAATCAAAGTTTCCAGCACCAGATCCATCATAATTTGGAGGTGTTGGTGTCGTAAAGTTACCACCATTAGGAATACTTATTGGAATTACTGATCCTTGTCCAGTAATTTCTTGAATGACATTTCCATCATCATCAAAGATTTGAACGTTTTGTCCAGAAGGAACATAAACTGAAGGTGTATTATCTGGTTCGTATGGTATTACTGGAATACGAATTGGTTTCCCTGGATCATATACCTTTATTCCATCATTATCCTTTACAATTGTTTGATCTTTATTACTAATATTAGTACTTCCATTAGGAGATCCAGTATATCCTGCTCCTGGATGACTAACCACAGCACCAGTTACTTGAACATTATCACCTTGTTTCCAAGATTCGGATGAAGTTAATCCATCAAGTGTTGTAAGCAGTTTTACTGCACTTCCTCCACCAATACATGGATCAACAATAGAAATTCCTGGTGAACTTGAATAACCACCACCAAAAGAACTAAAATCGAGACCCATCATCTTTCCAGTCATACTGATGATTGGATTTGCTGCTAAACCTGTTCCACCACCACCTGTGAACTGAATTGATGGTGGTCCGCATGGTAGTTGATCAGTATTACATGGAGGAATTGCTCCAGGTATATTATTTGCAGCATCTTCTACAAATTTATCAATAGCTTCTGTAACTACCTTTGCTTCACTACTTCCATCCCAAAAACTCCATTCGTCAACATACTTACAGTTAGGTGTAGAGTCACATTTTAAGAAATTTAAAAGACCTTGAACTAATCCAAGAACTGAGAAGATTCCACCAGCAATATCTCCAGCTGTACCGATAAGACCCTTAATAGAATTAAGAGCACCTCCAATTGCTCCAGTAACTTCTCCTAATACATTTCCAATCATATCACCAACCATTTTTTCTGCAGCACACATTGGTGCCATAACATAGTTGTTGATAATGTCGTTTAGAAGACCCTTTGCCATCTGAAACAGGGTTCCCATAATTTTAGAGAACACACAGGCAAGAGTATCAGTTGCTTCACCAGATCCTGTAGCAAAAACTTGTCTTAAACTTGGAGGTAACATCTCACCCAAGTCTTTGATGCCAGCATTAATTCTTCTGAGGACATATCCTCTCATCTTGCCGATAATTAATTTAAATAATGATGCTACAGCAGTTGATACTGAGTTGACAATATTTTCTATATTTGAAACTATATTAGAAGCAGCACCAAGAAAACTAGTAGTTGCTTTTTGTATTCTTTGAATCATTGCAAGAGCACGTTGTATGTGCCCTTGAATTCCTTTTACTGGACCTTCACCACCTTCACATTCAATATTCTTTTTTCTGGGAGATTTATCCTTACCATCATCTCTTTTATCTTCACCTGAAACATTTTTAGTATTTGGACTTGTATTAGCATCTTCTTTGTTAGGATGCGATCCAGGAGCAATGTATATATTTTTCGTAGCAACTTTTTTATCCCCAGTAAGTCCTTTGTATCCAGTTCTAGGAACAAATCCTTCCTGAGGATCACCACCAAATAATCTAGTTTGGGAATTATTTGGTATAGCACCAAGAATAATAGGTTCTTTTCCTTGGACACCATCGAGATAGAATCCAACGACAAAAGAACCTTGTGCTAAACAAACAGACTCACCATATCCTTCATGACCTGTGCCTGAAGTAACTGGTACAACTACTGGAGCAGTAATTAATTCACTGTCAGGAACAACTTTGACACTGGCATCTCTACTAAAAATTCTAACACGATACCTTCTTCCCCAACCAGGATGATCATCTCGGTTGACGTTTTCTGCTACCTCATTAGGTTTCCAGTGTGATTCATCAGTGACTTGACCAAGCCACCAATACATAATATTTTTTTCGACACCAGGACTATTATATGTTGGTCCTATCCCCTTCATTACCATTTTTTACTCAATCCTCGTAAATCCTGCATTCATCTGCTTCTGGATTTGCATCACAATACATCTCTAATGGAGTTGGATCATGATGATCACCTGCTTCAATGTCTGCTTTGTGATTTTCTGCATATGCTTCGAGTTCTTCCAGTTCAGATTCGATATGACGACGTTGTTGCGGTGAGATGGTAGGATTCTCAAGAATTTCTCTATCTTTCTCAATGTGCTTTTCGATACTTTCCATTTTGCTATGCTGCCTTAATAGAATCTCTGATGATATTTAGCTTAGTATAACAGTGTTCTCCACTAATTAAGTGTGCTACATCTAATACTAAGTATTTTCCTGATTTTTTCTTCGATACGACTTTTTTTAAGTCTTTCGATGAAACCTCGGGAAAGTCGCATTGTATAACATCTCCAGGAAAAATGCCAAAATCACCTGCTATTGTTATGGTTCCCTTATAAAGCATTGCCTGCTTTGTTCTCATAATAGATTTTCTAACAATATTTTCAATATCGAAAGTAGGTTCTTTTGAATTTTTTATTTGCTCCTCAGTACCAGTCCCAGTTGGATTAGTACCAGTGTTCCATATATGATTGAGTGTATTTGATGATTCTTCAGCAATGTTCAAATGTGTTCCAATCTTAGGTCTTTCGACTTCAGCATTATTATTTGTTTTATATAACTCATTCGCATCATATTCTGTTTCAGTGTAAGCATGAGTATATGGATCCCATGTCTTCAGAATAGTTTTAGATATAGATCCACTTCTAATATTGTCAATAACATTTAAATTGTGATTGAAGTGTGACTCTAAGATTTTATTAGTATATTTTCCATTAGGAGCACCCTGAGTTTCATTATACAACATTATTCTCTTTGGTTCCTGTGAAAACATAACATCAATTGATTTAAACTTATATCCTTCATAAGTATCGAAGAAAAAGTACCCAGAAAAATCAGGAAACTGTTCTGATACTGCTTTGGATGCAAGAAGAGTACAGAAATCACAAGCATCATCATAGTGACCATTTATTGGCAGTTTATTTGCTGTTGGATCTATAAAAACATTCTTTTTTGTTTGTAAAATATTTTTAAGAACATCATTAACGATTTCACTTATCTTATATGATCCATCCCAGTGCTTAATTACTTTGTGCTTATTAAATTCTTTCCGAACAAAATCATCTTGACATAAAGTAATGTTAAATGTTTCATACATTGTAGTTGAACCAGAACTTTTAACATCTTCAATTAAAAATTCATTTGCATCTTTAAAGTCTAATATATTACCCTTAGTATCCTCAAGTTTTAATTCAACTTTTTCTCCAGAAGTAAGATTAAATCCATCAATTTCATCAATGTTCACTTCTTCACGTTTGCTATCTCTGTATCCAGTATCATTCATAACAAATGATCCTCTCACAGTATCATCAAACATACTTTGAAAGATCATAATATTTGAAAAAGCACGTGATCCCATCAAACTAAGTTCACCACTATAGTTTGAATAGATTGTAAATTTACTTATATTTTTAAATTGTGCTGCCATTTTATACCAAGAAACTTAATGGATCGGTATTCTGATTTTCTTTTTCAATAATTGTCTCTATTGGTTGAACGTAAACCAGGGTTCTTGTGTTATAAGAAGTTGTTTGTCTTAAAGATGATGCTGTCAGTTGTGTTTTATTTGTACTATTTATTTGTGGGTTAAATGATACTGGACCACCAGTAAAGTTAGTTCCAAGATTAGGTGGTTTTTGTTTTGGTGGTTGTTGTTTTGTTGGTATACTGAATAACCCTCTTTGTCGCAATTTTTTATATATCTCAGATTTAACTTCTTCGTCAGTACCACCAAAAAGTAATGTACCCAATTCAAAATTTATTCCACCTTTTTTCTTTGTCCATATTTGACTTTGAGGATTTCCAAAATAACCTTTACCCTTAACTAAAATTAATCCCAATTCTGGAATAATTTTTTTATAATTACTTCCAGGTTTAGCATTAAAGAACCTATCTAGGTCTTCCTTTAAAGATCTCGCTCTTGCAGGATTATTTGTTATGGGTCGTGTTCCTGCAGGAGTTTGTCCTCCAGATCCCCATTTTGTTGAGGGAAGCATACCAGTACTAGGATTAACTGGAATTGCTGCAGGTTGTGATTGTCGCGGAGCAATTTCAGGAGCTCCTCTGAATTCAAAATGAACTGGGTCATCCTTTATTTGCATATAATACCACCCATACTTTGGTCCATTATTAACCAACCAGTTATAACCAGCATTACCAGTGTCAATATCAAGTGCTATTCCCAAACCATGAGTAGATTCTCCAGCAGCAGCAGCTACAGCATACTTCTTAATTATTACTTCCTGATGCTCATAAGATCTATATGCACTATTAATTATAAAGGTTATACCTTCTTTACTAGCAGCTTGTTTTGCTTTTATAAACCATTTTGCTGCAGTATGTGCCAAGTAAGCACCGTTTCCATACCAATAAGGACCACCATCTGGTGGACTAGATAATTGACCAACTCTAGTTAATTGACTTTGTTTTAATCTTCCATTTTGTCCAGTATGTTGGACTGTTGATCGCGGAATAGTTCCTGCAGGTTGAGTGATAGCAGGTAATAATGAGGTCGGATTAACTTGATTTCCTGGTTTATAATTTAAAGGAAGTAATACTGTAGATGGATCTCCTTTTGTTTCAATTCCAATATTCATAATATTTTTAATATGCTGAGCTGTATTATTACCATCAGCTCCATCTGGTGTATATACACTGATAATACCTTGGAGTGTAGTGTGTCCTGCTCCAACATAATATCCTTGAGGATCTCTAATTGCTCTTGCAACAGTTCTCACACCCTCTGCTAACGAAGGAAATGTCATATTCTCATGAACACCATAATTCCATGGATTATTTTTGAGGAAAGGTTGGTGAGACTGTTCAGCACCAGATAATCCCCAAAGAAATGCTGGG
>Ga0066377_10000199_pt1 | contig 13891 bp, 14 predicted proteins | sample Knorr_S23_td_Sur_FD_70946 | JGI IMG/M metagenome (GOLD analysis project Ga0066377, IMG submission 70946) | Marine microbial communities from Southern Atlantic Ocean transect - Knorr_S23_td_SurfaceB_ad_5m_LV_B | ecosystem: Environmental > Aquatic > Marine > Oceanic | place: Southern Atlantic...
GTAAAAATTGCGCGGCTGTAATTGAGCCTGCTCCTCCTACATAGTTAATATTTTGTATATCAGCATTTTTTGAATTTATTAGTTTGTCATAATTTTCATGTAGCGGCATTCTCCAAACCTTTTCTTCAACTTTTTCACCTGCATCATATAATTGTTTAGACAGTTTATCGTCATTAGAAAAAAGTCCAGCATATTCCGAACCAAGAGAAACAATAATTGCGCCTGTTAAAGTTGCTAAATCAATAATTAAGTTTGGTTTAAATTTTTCCTCTGTAAAAGCTAAGGCATCAGCTAAAACCAATCTACCTTCAGCATCAGTATTTAAAACTTCTATAGTTTTTCCGCTGTATGATTTTACAATATCACCAGGTCTTTGAGCATTTCCTCCAGGCATATTTTCTACAAGACCAACCACACCAACAGCATTTACTTTTGCTTTTCTTAAAGCTAAATTTTTCATCAAACCAACTACAACTGCTGATCCAGCCATATCATAAGTCATATCTTCCATAAATTTTGCAGGCTTTAAAGAAATACCCCCTGTATCAAAACAAACGCCTTTTCCAACAAAAGCTAATGGTTTTGATTTAGATGTAGCGCCTTTCCATTCAATTGTAACAAGATAAGATCCTCTTATACTTCCTTGGCCTACTCCAAGCAACGCACCACATCCCATTTTCTTTAACTTTTTCTTATCATAAACTATGACTTTTAATCCAAGTCTTTTTAGTTTTAATATTCTTTTTGCATATTCATCCGGATGTAAAATATTTCCCGGTTCAGATACAAGGTCTCTAGTAAAAAAAACACCTTCTATAAGTGCATTAAGTTTTTTCCTTAAATTGTTATTTTTTTTATCTTTTCCATAAAAATTTATAGTTAATAGATTTTTATTTTCTTTTTTTGTTTTATAAATATCAAAGGTATAGGATTTTAATCTAATTCCATGCAATATTCTTTCAACATTATTATTTATTATTTTTAACGAATTTGAATTTATAAATGAATTTTTTATTTTATTACTTGAAAGATACTCAAATAACTTTGAACCTATTTTTTCAAAATCTAAGTCTGTTTTACAATCAATACAATTAATTAATATAAAATGATTATTATTTAATTCTTTTTGAATAACTTTTTTTTCTTTAAAAATTTCATTATTTAAAATTTCCTTTAGATCAAATTTTGATTTCGAGCCAATATAATTTTTATTGTTTATAAAAATAAGCTCGTTTTGCATATTAGCCTTAGCACTTTTTGATAAAAAATTTATTTTTATATTCATATTTTTGAATTAATTATTAGATAATGTTGTATATTTATAAAATTTTAAAATTCAATGAATAAAATTATTTTTAAAAAACTAAGCCAAGATATATTAAATTTTTTTTTAATATCTTCATTGAGCATATCTTTAATAATATGGGTTGTTCAATCAATAAACTTGTTGGATATTGTGTCCGAGGATGGCTATAGCATTAAAACTTATTTTTCTTATACCTTATTAAGTCTTCCAAAAATTTTTAGCAGAATTATGATTTTTACTTATTTTATATCAACCTTTTACATAATTAATAAATATCAAGAAAGTAATGAGATACTTGTATTCTGGGTAAATGGAATAAGAAAAATAGAGTTTATAAATTATTTTTTAAAATTATCATTATTATTTTTAATAACTCAAATTTTACTAAATAATTTTATAGTTCCTGTAACTCAAGATAAGGCTAGACTGCTCTTAAAAAAATCAAACTTAGATTTTTTACCAACCCTTATTTCTGAAAAAAAATTTATAAATGTATTTAAAAATTTAACTATTTTTGTAGACTCGTACAGACAGAGTGGAGAATTAACCAAGGTTTACATTAATGAAAAAATAAGTCCTGAAGAAACAAAAATAATAATTTCAGAAACAGGAAAAATAATTAAAAAAGAGGAAAGCTATATATTAAAACTTTTTAATGGAAAAATTATAAATTCTAATAAAAAAAATATTTTAAATTTAAGCTTCCAGGAGACAGAGTATGATCTTTCAAAATTTTCATCAAATTTTGTGACTCATCAAAAAGTTCAACAAATTGAATCAAAAATACTTATTAATTGTATAATAAAATTTTATTCACTTTCTAATTTAGATAAAAACCACTCTTGCATTGATAGAAAAATTAAATCTATTTCTGAAGAGATGTATAAAAGATTAATAGTTCCAATTTATATAATAATTATTTCATTAATCTCAGCTTGCCTTGTTTTAAAACCAAAATATTCTCACTTTATAAAATATCAAAAACTATTAGTTTTTTTTCTAGGTTTTTCTATAATTATAGTATCTGAAATAAGTTTTAAATTTATTAAACAAATAAAACTTTTAGATTTTTCTTCAGTATTATTTCCGATATTTTTAGTAATAGTCTATTATTTATACTTGTTATTAAAATCAAATTTTAAAATTAAATATTTATAAATGTTAAAAAAATACCATCAATACTTAATTAATTCATTCTTGAATAATTTTTTTAAAATATCTTTAGTTTTTTTAAGTTTAAGTTTTATTTTAAATTTTTTTGAAGAATTAAAATTTTTTGATAATTATAATGTAAATACTTTTTATCCAATTTTCTTAACTTTCTTAAATACCCCCTCAACTTTGTTTGAACTTTTTCCTTTTATCTTTTTAATCTCTACAAAATTTTTTTATATTGAACTTTATGATAAAAATGAGATTGAGATTTTAAAAAATAATGGAATAAATTATTTTAAAATTTTATCTATTATTTCAATAATATCTTTAATTTTAGGTTTTATACTAATATTTTTATTTTATACTTTCTCTTCAGTTTTAAAAAATCAATACTACAATTTTAAAAATAATTTTACTGAAGATAATACATATTTAGCGGTTGTTAATGAAGATGGTCTTTGGATTAAGGAAGATATTAATAGCGCATCTAACTTTATTCATTCAGAAAAATTTAACAAAAATTCAATAGAAAATATAATCATTACACAGACGTCTAAAAATTATAAAAATATAAAAACTATTTATGCAAAAAAAGCAAATATTGAGCGAAAAACCTGGGAACTCTCAGATGTTAAATTAATCAATGAACAAGGAGAAAATCAAAGGTTTGATATTTTAAAATTTGAGTCTACATTTACTGGAGAGATCATTTCAAATCTTTTTCAAATTTATATTCTTTAAATATATATGAGCTTCATAAACTTAAAAAAAATTATTCTAATATTGGTTATTCGGTTCTAGAAGTTAGTTCACACCTAAATAAATTATACAGTTCACCATTTTTTTTTTTCTTAATGACAGTGCTCGGTCTTATTATAATGATTAAATTTAAATTCATTAAAAAAAAGTTTTTTATTATTGTAATGGGTGTTTTTGTGTCTGTTTTAATTTATTATCTTAACTACTTTTCAAGTCTATTTGGAAATAATCAAACAATTCCTGTAGAGCTATCTATATGGTTGCCCCATTTAGTCTTATTTTTAATATGTTTATTTGGAACTATAAAAATCAATGAAGTTTAAATTTTTATTATATTTATTAATATTCTTCTCTTTTCTTGAAAAAGGTTTAGCTGATGAAATAAATTTCATATCAGATAATATTAAAATTCAAGATGAAGGTAATATTATTAATTCAATTAATGTCGAAGCAGAAATTCCTAGTAAAAGAATTTTTATTAAAGGAGATTATTCAAATTATAATAAAACTACAAATATCATTACTGTTACCAAAAATGTTGAATTTATCGATAGTTTAAATAATGTTTTCATCAGAGGTGACAAGATAGCTTACAACCAAAATACTGATATAATTAATTCTGTTGGAGATACTTTCATAATAATCGAGGATACCTATGAAGTCTTTTCAAAAAATTTATTTTATGATAGAAAATTAAATAATATTTACTCTGATTATGAAACAATAATCAAAGATAATAAAGAAAACGTTTTTAATTTAGAAGAAAAATTTATTTTTGATGTTACCAAAGAGATTATATCAACAGATAAAACTATAGTAATTGATGACAAGAATAACAGCTATGAATTTGAAAAAGCAAAAATTAATCTAAAAACAAATGAAATAGCTGGAAAAGAATTACAAATAAATTTTATAGATGATTATTTTGGTGACATAAGAAACGATCCTAAACTTAAAGGTAAATCTGCAATTTCTAATAATGAAGAAACAAAAATATATAAAGCTGCTTTTACAACTTGCAATATAGAAAATAAATCTTGCCCAGGTTGGGAAATTCAAACTGAGGAATTTACTCATGATAAAAAAAATAAATCGTTTGAATATAAAAATTCATGGTTGAAGTTATTTGATAAACACATTTTTTATTTTCCTTATTTTAGTCACCCAGATCCGTCAGTAAACAGAAAATCGGGTTTTTTAACACCTACTTATGGGAGCTCAAATGAATATGGTAGCTGGATAAATATTCCATATTTTAAAACTTTAGGTCTAGATCAAGATTTAACTTTTAATCCAAGAATATATGCAGATGATAAATTTATTATGCAGTCAGAATATAGACGAGCTTTGCAAAATTATAACATTACCTCGGATTTCAGTTTCAATAATGATGGAAAAAATTCAAACTCGCATCTTTTTATAAATTTTAAATCAAATAAAAATACGAGCTCTAATTTAAAATTTGACTATCAAAGCGTAACAAATGATAATTACTTACAAATTCATAACTTATCAAACTCATCTCCGCTTATCACCAATGAAAGTTTATTAACTTCGCAATTAAATTATTCAAAAATAATTGACGATAGCACAAGTCTTAACGCAGATTTTATAGTTTATGAAGATTTATCAAAATCTAAATCAGATAGATACCAATATATTTTACCAAGCTTTAACTTTACAAAATACATAGAAATTGATGAAGATTATGATGGAAACTTCAAATTTATCTCAACTGGATTTCAAAAAAATTATGAAACAAATAAAATCGAAACATTACTAGTCAATGATTTCTTGTATGAGTCTTATGATTATATTTCAGAAAAAGGTTTTAAAACAAATTACAATTTTTTAGTTAAAAATTTTAATTCATATACAGAAAATTCTTCGCAATATGAAAATAAAGATGATTATGAAATATTTGGTTCAACTTTAATTAAATCTAGTTTTCCTTTAAAAAAAGTTTCTGAAAAAAAAAATAGTTACTTAACACCGATAATTGCAGCCAGGTACAGTCCAAATAATACAAAGAACATATCAAACAATGATGTTAGATTGAGTTACAGTAATATATTTTCTTTCAATAGAATTGGGACAAATGAGATTGTTGAAGGTGGCAAATCTTTAGCTATAGGTGTAGAATATAAAAACAAAGATATTTATGACAATGACATTCTTGGAATAAGTATTGCAAATTCTTTAAGTGATAGAAAAAATGAAAATCTTCCCACTAAATCTAAACTAAACCAAACTAGATCAGATATAGTTGGAGATATTACATATGCTCCAAATAATATAATAAACTTTAATTATAGTTTTTCTTTGGATAAAAATCTAAACTATTCAAATTACGATTCAATTTTTACAAAAATAAATGTAAATAATTTTGTAACAACATTTAATTTCCTATCACAAGATGCAGAATTAGGAAACAATGAAGTTTTATCAAACATGATCGCATATAAATTTAACAATGAAAATAGTTTTAAATTTAATACAACTAAAGATCTTAAAAATGATTTTACAGAGTATTATAATCTAATTTATCAATATGAAAGTGATTGCCTATTAGCGTCTCTAGAATATAGAAAAAAATTTTACCAAGATGGAAGTTTGCTGCCTGATAAAAGTCTACTTTTTTATATTAAATTTATACCATTTGCGGAAATCAGACCAGCGGCACAAAAGTTGCAATAAATTATGAAAAAAATAATAAACTTATGTATTATATTTTTTTTTTTAATTTGTTTTAAGAATGTCAGTTCAAATGAACTAAAAATTATAGTTAAGTTAAATAATGATATAATAACTAATATTGATATAGAAAATGAAAAAAATTTTTTATCTATATTGAACGAGGAATTGGAAAAATTAAATGGTAAAGAGTTTTTTGATTTAGCAAAAAATTCATTAATAAAGGAAAAAATAAAAAAAATTGAAATTGAGAAATATATTGATGTTAACCAAGAATTCGAATTTGAGAATGAGCTAATAGCTAAATTTTATAAAAAACAGAATTTAAATAATGAAAATGAATTAAAAAATTTTTTAAAAGAAAAAAATTTAGAATACAATTTGGTAAAAAAAAAATTATTAATTGAAGCTTTGTGGAATCAAATAGTTTATGAGAAATATAAAAATAATATAAAAATAAATAGAGAAAAAATTGAAAAAGACATTAAAAATTATATAAATAATTTAGATAGAAAATATGAATATAAACTATCTGAAATTTTAATTTCAGAAAATCAGATTAGTCCTAAAAAACTTTATGCTACAATAGATGAAGTGGGGTTTAAGGTGGCAGCAAATAAACTAAGCAATTCTGATACATCTAAATTTGGAGGAGAAATAGGCTGGGTGAAAGAAACAAATTTATCCAGTAAAATTCTTAATAAGATTAATAAACTTGAGATTGGAGAAATTTCAGATCCAATTGAAATTCAAGGTAGTTACATTGTTCTAAAAATAGATGAAAAAAAACAAATAAAATTGAATTATGATTTGCAAAAAGAAATAAAAAATCAAATAGCATATGAAACTAATCAACAACTAAATAAATACTCCTTAAATTATTACAAAAGACTGAAACAAAATACTATTGTCAATGAAAATTAAAAATTTATTAGTAATTCTTGGCGAACATAAAAGTATTTTTTCGGAAATATTATCAAAATATTTTAAATCTTATGAATTTAAAAAAAATAAAATCAAATTTATTTTAATTGGAAATTTAAGATACTTTAAAAATGAATTATCAAAATTAAAATATAAATTTTATATAAAAAAAATAAAAAATCTCGAAGAAGCAGATTATAAAATAATTAATTTTTTAAATATAGATTTTAAAAATAAATTAAAAAATAAAGAAAAATTAGATAATAATTTAATATCTAAATCTTTTGATTTAAGTTTAAAGATCTTAAAAAAAAATAAAGATACTGCTCTGTTAAATGGACCAATCTCTAAAACAAAATTTCTTAAAAAAAAATATAAAGGTATAACTGAATATCTTGCAAGTAAAACAAAATCAAAAAATGAAGTAATGCTGATTTATAATGATAAACTATCTGTTTCCCCAATTACAACCCATGTTCCATTAAAATGGGTAAATAAAGAAATTTCTTTTTATAAAATAGTTTCTAATATTTTATCAATTAACAAATTTTATATACATAATTTAAAAAAAAAACCAAAAATTGCTGTATTAGGTTTAAATCCTCATTGCGAAACAATTGACAAATATAGCGAAGAAAAATTCATTATTTCTCCTGCTATTCAAAATTTAAAAAAAAGAAAAATAAAAGTTGATGGTCCATTTTCTACAGATACTTTTTTTATTAAGAAAAATATTGAAAAATATGATGTTGTTGTGGGAATGTATCATGATCAAGTTTTAACCCCTTTAAAAACTCTTTTTAATTTTAATGCTATAAATTTAACTATTGGCCTTCCTTTCATAAGAGTTTCTCCAGACCATGGTCCAAATTTTTCTATGTATGGAGAAAATAAATCCGATCCATCTTCGGTCTTCTGTGCAATGAGATTGTTAAATAGGTTGAAATGAATATTAAGCCTAAAAAAAGTTTAGGGCAGAATTTTTTAATTGACCAAAATATATTAAACAAGATTTGTGACATAGGTCAAATTCAATCAACAGATATAGTCCTTGAGGTAGGTCCTGGTACAGGCAATTTGACAAAAAAAATAATTGAAAAAAAACCAAAAAAAATATTTGTTATAGAAAAAGATGAAAATTTATGTGAACACCTTGAGGAAAATTATTCAAATCAAATAGAAATAATTAATAAAGATGTGCTTAAATTAGATCAAAATATATTTAATGAAATGAAATTAATTGTCTTTGGAAATTTACCTTATAATATTTCCACGCAAATTTTAACTTCTTGGTTAAAATTAGAAAATATTAATAACCATTATAAAAAATTTATCTTAATGTTTCAAAAGGAAGTAGCAGATAGAATTATTGCGAAATATAATACAAAATATTATGGAAGATTAACAATCATTTCCAATTGGAAAATGAATATTAGAAAAATAATGGATATAAATCCATCATCTTTTTACCCTAAACCAAAAGTAAAAAGTACCGTTCTATTATTGGAACCCAAATTAAGTTATTTTAAGCTTAAAAGTTCAAAAAACCTAGAACATGTAACCAATACCTTTTTTAATCAAAGAAGAAAAATGATTAAAAAACCACTTAAATTCTTATTTAAAAATTATAATGAAATTGCATCTAATCTTAATCTTAATTTAAATCTAAGACCGCAGAATCTAAAAGTTGATGAGTATTTAAACATTTGTGATATTTATGAAAAATTAAATAATTAACTTATTAACGTGTTTCTCTATAATTTCTTTATTATATTTTAACTCTTGAGCGTCTCGCTTAATAAATTGCAAAATATCTGTACAACAATTTTCAATATCATCGTTAATAACTACAAAATCATAATTTACCCAATGTAGTACATCTTCATCAAACTTTTTCATTCTTTTAGAAGCTATTTTTTCATCATTTTTTTCTCGATTAAGCAATCTTTTAAACAACTCCTCTCTTGATGGGGGAAGAATAAACACTGTAAATATTTTAAATTTTAAATTTTGATTTTTAATTTGTTCAGTTCCTTGCCAATCAATATCAAAAATAACATTTTCACCTTTTTCAAGTTTATCAAATACTATTTCTTTTGATGATCCATAATAATTTTCAAATACCTTTGCGTACTCTAAAAATTTATTTTGTGATATTAATTCTTCAAACTCTTTGTGATTTACGAAATGATAGTCTTTTCCATTAATCTCATTATTTCTTGGTTTTCTTGTTGTGTGAGATACTGAAATATGGAAATTTTGCCTTATAGCAATTTCTTTAACAAGAGTTGTTTTACCGGCGCCCGAGGGTGAAGATAATATTACAATTATCCCCTCTTTATTCTCGGACATTTTGATCTTAAAAATTAATTGGCTTTATTTTCAATAAATTTTACAGCATCACCTACTGTTAGGATTTTTTCAGCATCGCTGTCTGAAATTTCAGAACCAAACTCTTCCTCAAAAGCCATAACCAATTCTACAGTGTCTAGGCTGTCTGCACCAAGATCATCTATAAAACTAGATTCTTCTGTTACTTTTGATTCATCGATCCCTAAGTGATCTGCAACAATTTTTTTTACTTTACTTGAAATATCGTCTGACATTTTGATCCTTTAAGTTAATGTGTTAATAAATATTTTAATGATTTTGTCAACTAAAATACATGCCACCATTTACATGTATAGTTTCTCCAGTGATATAATTTGATAAGTCAGAACTTAAAAAAACGACAGTATTTGCAATATCTGTTGGGTCACCGAATCTTTCTAATGGAATTCTGGATTTTAAAACTTCTTTATATTGATCGCTAATTTTATCTGTCATCTCTGTAGAAATAAAGCCAGGAGACACACAATTAATATTTATATTTTTTTTTCCATACTCAAGAGCTAGGCTTTTTGACATAGCAACAACTCCTGCTTTAGAAGCTGTATAGTTTGCCTGTCCAATATTTCCTGTATGACCCACAACTGAAGTAATATTTACTATTTTACCTTTTTTATTTTTAAGCATCTTTTTGATTGCATTTTTACAAAGTAGAAAGGTTGACGTTAGATTAACATCTATTACTTTGCTCCATTCCTCATCTTTCATTCGAATTGTTAGATTATCTCTTGTAATACCTGCATTATTAATAAGCACATCTATTTTATTTTCTAAAGTTTCATTTGACTTTTCAATAAATTCTTCAATTTTATCATGATTAGAAATATCAAATTTTTCCACATGAACATTGGAATATTTATCCTTTATTTTTTTAAGTTTTTCTTCATTAGTTCCTGTTGCTAACACATTTGCTCCAGCAGATACTAATTTATCCAAAATTGATCCACCAATTCCGCCTGTTGCTCCCGTTAAAATTACACTTGTATCTTTTAAATTTATCATAATTAAATAAGTTTTTTTAAATCTTCTATTTCATTTATTTGCAATAGCTCAACTTCTCTATTTATTCTTTTTACTAATCCAGAAAGTACTTTTCCAGGTCCAATCTCAATAAATTTTTTAACTCCTGATTGTAGCATAAATTCGACAATCTCTCTCCATCTAACTGGTTTTTCTATTTGATCTATCAGTAATTGTTTAATTTTTTCAGGATCGTTTTCAGGACTTGCAGTTACGTTAGAAATTATATCAACAACAGGCTTCTTAAATTCTGCTTTATTTATTTCAACATTCATAATATCGGTTGCTTTTCTCATTAGCTCACAATGAAAAGGGGCGCTTACTGGAAGGCTTATATTTTTAATTCCTTGTTTTTTTAATTCTTCTGAAAGAAGATTAATGTCACCGATTTTTCCACTAACTACGACTTGTCCAACAGAATTATCATTTGCAACAAAACATTTAAAATTATCTTTATTCAAATTAAGAATTTCATTAATTTTATCTACTTCGGTTCCTAAAACCGCCAACATGCCACCTTCTCCTTTAGGGACTGCTGACTGCATTGATTTTCCTCTTATTTGGAGAAGCTTAATTGTTTGTTCAAATGAAATTGAATTAGAACATGAAAGTGCTGAATATTCTCCTAAAGAATGACCTGCAAAATATTTTGCAGAATTCATATTAAATGATGTCTCTTTTTTAATGACTTGAAAAATACAATAACTAACTAAAAATATTGCAGGTTGAGTATATTCAGTTTGATCCAGAGTTTCTTTTGGTCCCTCTAAAATTATTTTACTTATAGAATTATTCAAAATTTCATCAGCTTTTTTAAAATAAGATCGAACATAGTCAAAATTTTCATGCAAAGCTTTTGCCATTCCAACTGATTGAGAACCTTGGCCTGGAAATAGAACTGAAAACATTAAAAATATTAATAAATAAAGCGTTTTTTGTATTGTAATTAAATATTTATAATAGTATATCCACTCATTTTTAAAAGAATAAATTATGAACTTATACGAGCATACAATAATTGCCAGACAAGATACAACCCCTACTCAACTAAAGCAGTTACAGGATAAATATTCAAAAATTATTGAAAAAAATGAAGGTGATTTAGTTAAATTAGAAAACTGGGGATTAATGAATTTATCTTATTTAATTAAAAAAAATAAAAAAGGAAACTATATTCATTTTAAAATTAAAGCAGATGGCAAAACAATATCTGAATTAGAAAAAAACGAAAAAATTGATAAAAATTTATTAAGATATCTAACTGTAAAAGTAAAAAAATTTGATCTAGACACAGATTATTTCAAAAAAAGTGATGATAAAGAAACTAAAAAAGTAAAATCCGATGAAGAAAAAAAATAATAAAAGATCTAGTTCGCAAAGCAATTTTTCAAAATTAAGTGTATTTCAAAATCAGAAATATAAATTCAAAAAGAAATGCCCTTTATCTGGAAAAGGCGCTCCAATAGTTGATTATAAAAATATTAAACTATTAAGAAGATATGTTTCTGAAAATGGAAAAATACTTCCATCAAGAATTACATCAGTTAGTCAAAAAAAACAAAGAGAGCTATCTTTATCAATTAAGAGAGCAAGAAACTTAGCCTTAATTTAATGAAAGTAATTTTATTAGAAAACGTTAGAAAAATTGGATCAATTGGAGAAATAATTGATGTGAAAAGAGGTTTTGCAAGAAACTATTTAATTTCACAAAAGAAAGCTCTTTTTGCTTCTAAAGAAAACATAAAAGAAGTTGAAAAAATTAAACAAGATCTAAATAAGAAAGATCAAGAAAAGAAAAAAGAAGCAAAAAATATTCAAGAACAAATTCAAAATAAAACTTATGAAGTTAAAAAACTAAGTACAGAAAACAAAGAGCTATACGGTTCAGTAAAACCAACTGAAATTTCAAAATTATTAAAAGAAATAGAAAAAGTTGAAATTAATCCGTCAAATATACAACCCACTAAAGAAATTAAATCTTTAGGCGACTTTGATGTTGATATTACTTTACACTCTGAGGTTCAAACCAAAATTAAAATTAAAGTAATTCCTCAAGAAGAAATTAAATAATTATACATTTTTTTCCCCAGTAATAATTTTAAATTGTAATAAAATTGCAATTTTATATCTTCAGTTATGGTTCAATCACTAAATATAATTAAAAGTAAACTTGAGGAACTGCCTAACAACATTGAGGCAGAGCAATCTGTAATTGGATCAATACTTTTATCCAATGAAATTTTTGATGAGATTAGCATGATAATTTCAAATAAAAATTTTTATGATCCAATGCATCAAAAGATTTTTGCAGCAATTGAAAAACTGATTTATGGAGGTATGCTTGCAAATCCAATTACACTTAAGAACCATTTTGAAAACGAAAAAGATGATTTAAATATACCTGAGTATTTGGTTAAAATTACAAAATTTTCTTCTTCTTCAAGACAAGCAATAGAATACTCAAAATTAATCTACGACTTATTTGTTAAAAGAGAATTAATCAAAATTTCAGAAAATATAATTGATACGGCAAAATTAAATGATCTTGATCATGATGGTCAAAAAATAATTGAAGATTTTGAAAAACATCTCTTTGATCTTGCAGAAAAAGGATCTTTTAGTTCTTCATTAATTAAATTTGATGAAGCTATGAGACAAACAATTGAAATGGCTTCAAATGCTTATAAAAACGATGAAGGTATTGTTGGAGTTCCAACTGGTTTAACTGATTTAGACGACAGGCTTGGAGGGTTACACAAATCAGATTTACTCATCATTGCTGGAAGGCCTTCGATGGGTAAAACAGCACTTGCAACAAATATTGCATTTAATGCTGCAAAAAAAATTCAAGACGATGGTAGAAAATCCTCAATAGCATTCTTTTCTTTAGAAATGTCATCAGAACAACTTTCAACAAGAATTTTAGCTGAACAATCTAGAATAAAATCAAATGATATTAGACGTGGAAGAATATCTGAAGAGCAATTTGATAAATTTATAGAAACATCAAAAAATGTTGCAGAGCTTCCATTATATATTGATGAAACGCCTGCCATTTCAATTGCATCTTTAAGCAATAGAGCTCGAAGAATTAAAAGGCTTTACGGTTTAGATATGATTGTAATCGACTATATTCAGTTGATGCGTGCCTCAAATTTTAGAGAAGGAAGAGTTCAAGAAATTTCAGAAATTACTCAAGGCTTAAAAGCTTTAGCAAAAGAATTGGCTGTTCCTGTTTTAGCGCTATCACAGCTTTCAAGAGCGGTTGAGCAAAGAGATGAGAAAAAACCACAACTTTCAGATTTAAGAGAATCTGGATCAATTGAACAAGATGCGGATGTTGTTATGTTTGTTTATAGAGAAGCTTATTACTTAGAGAGAAAAGAACCAAGGCCAGCAACTGTAGAACATGCAGAATGGCAAGCAAAAATGAATGAAGTTTCAAATCTTGCAGAAATTATTATAGGTAAACAACGACATGGCCCTACAGGCAACGTGATGTTAGAATTTGAAGCAATGTTTACTAAATTTAAAGATATTCAAAATAATTAATATAAATTATATAAGCTAATATCGAATGTTAGCCAATTTTTATCAGAATAATGTTATTGAAAAACCAAAGCTTATTTTCGCTTTACTAATCAT
>Ga0066377_10000200_pt1 | contig 13876 bp, 11 predicted proteins | sample Knorr_S23_td_Sur_FD_70946 | JGI IMG/M metagenome (GOLD analysis project Ga0066377, IMG submission 70946) | Marine microbial communities from Southern Atlantic Ocean transect - Knorr_S23_td_SurfaceB_ad_5m_LV_B | ecosystem: Environmental > Aquatic > Marine > Oceanic | place: Southern Atlantic...
TTTCTTTTTCTCAATTCAATTAAGGTATTAAATTCATTTATTGTTTTAGTTGTAGCTATAGAATTTAAATCAATTAATATTTGCTCCCTTGTTTTTTTTAAAACATTAGAGAGTAATAGTTCAGCATCAAGTTTAGGAGTTTTAATATTATTTTGAACCAATTTATTGGCTCCAGATTCTAATAATTTTTGCAAATTCATTGAGTAATTTTATTTAATTCTTCTTCTTGTGCTTGAATACTTAAATTTTCAATCATTTCATCAAATATTTCACCTTCTAAAAATTCTTCAAGTTTATGTAAAGTTAGATTAATTCTATGATCTGTTACTCTGCCTTGTGGAAAATTATAAGTTCTAATTCTTTCAGATCTATCACCTGTTCCAATTTTGCTTTTTCTATCTTTTGATCTTTCCTCATCTCTTTTTTGTCTTTCTAATTCATATATTCTAGACCTTAAAATTTTAAGACCTTTTTCTTTATTTCTAATTTGAGATTTTTCATCTTGTTGACTTACTACTATACCTGTAGGTAAGTGTGTTATTCTTACTGCTGAGTCTGTAGTATTAACACTTTGTCCACCTGGGCCACTACTTCTAAAAACATCTATCCTTAAATCTTTATCTTCTATTTTAACATCCACTTCTTCTGCTTCTGGAAGTACTGCAACTGTAGCTGCAGATGTATGAACTCTTCCTTGAGTTTCTGTATCTGGGACTCGTTGAACTCTATGAACTCCACTTTCATATTTTAAAGATGAATAGATATTTTTACCTTTTATAGACGCAATAACCTCTTTAAGTCCTCCTGCGTCGCTTTTTGAAATAGAAATTATTTCAATTAACCATTTTTTTTTATTGCTAACTTTTTCATACATTTTAAATAAGTCTGAAGCAAATAAGCTCGCCTCCAAACCACCGGTACCAGCTCTGATTTCAATTATAGCATTTTTTGTATCAGCTTCATCTTTAGGCAATAAAAAAATTTTTATTTTCTTTTCATTAATTTCATGATTTTTTTTTAATTCTTCTAATTCAATCTCAGCTAATTCTTTTATTTCATCTTCACTATTTTTATCATTAAGAATTTTAAGTAAGTCTTCCTTATTTTTTTCAAAATCATTATAATTTCTTGCTTCCTCAATAATTTCATTTAGATCAGAATATTCTTTCGATTTTTCTGCAAAATTTTTTTTATCAATTGCTCCTGAAGATAATTCCTTCTCAAGTTCTTGATGTTTAGAAATCAAGTTTTGAACTTTTGATATAGGAACCATTATTTGTTTTCTTCCAACTCTTTAGCTTTTTGTTCTACCAGTTGAACTACTTTAGCAACTATTTCATCGCTCGATATTTTCTGACTTTCAATACCATTTAAATACAGCATATTGCTGCCTTTTCCTCCTCCGGTAATACCAATATCAGTTTGTGCTGCTTCACCGGGTCCATTAACGACACAACCAATAATTGATAATGTTATTGGAGTTTTTATATGAGATAATTTTTCTTCCAACATTTTAACAGTATCAATCACTTGAAACGCTTGCCTTGCGCATGATGGGCAAGAAATTATTTTAACCCCTCTGTTTCTAAGATTTAAAGACTTTAAAATTTCATTTCCAACTTTCACTTCTTCAACTGGGTCATCTGATAAAGATACTCTTATGGTATCTCCTATTCCATCTAATAGAAGCGCACCAAATCCTATGGATGATTTAATACTTCCAGGTAAAAAACTGCCTGCCTCAGTAATTCCTAAATGAAGAGGATAGTCCGTTTTTTTTGACAGTTGTTTGTATGCTCCTATTGATAAAAAAACATCTGATGATTTTACACTAACTTTTAAGTTTGAAAAATTTTCTTCTTCTAAAATTTCAATATTTCTTAAAGCACTTTCAACTAAAGCTTCGGGACAGGGCTCTTTATATTTTTCTAGAATGTCTCTTTCAAGAGAGCCCGCATTAACACCTACCCTTATTGCACAGCCATTATTTTTAGCAGCATTAACTACTTCTTTAATTTTTTTTTTGTCTCCAATATTTCCTGGATTAATTCTTAAACACTTTGCACCATTTTCAGCAGACTCAATTGCTCTTTTATAGTGAAAATGAATGTCTGCAATGATTGGGATTTCTACTGATTTAACAATTTTTTTAAGTGCAGAAGTTGACTCTTCATCTGGGCAAGAAACTCTTACTAGATCTGCGCCCGCCTCTGTAATTTGATTAATTTGTTTTATGGTACTTTCAAAATCTTTAGTGAGAGTATTAGTCATAGATTGAACAGAAATCGGATTACTTCCGCCAATTTTTACATTGCCTACATTAATTTCTTTAGTTTTTCTTCTATTGATATCTCTAAATGGTCTCAAGCTCATATTACTTGTCTAGCTTAAATTCATTATGCAATGCTAGAACCGCTTTGTTAAGATTTTTTTTATCGATTAATACAGAAATTTTAATTTCTGAAGTTGATATGACTTGTATATTTATATTTTTATTGGCCAAAGCTTGAAACATTCTGTAAGTAACACCTGGTGTTGTAACCATGCCAACTCCTATGATAGACACTTTTGACACATCTTTATCAAATATTAGATCTTTAAATTTTATGCTCTTATTTTCTTTAATAATTTTTTTAGTTTTATTTAAATCTTCATTTTTAATTGTAAATGTTAAATCTGTTTCTTTTCCATTTGCAGATATATTTTGAACAACCATATCAACATTTATTGAATTTCTAGAAAGTGGTCTAAATATTGATGCAGCTATACCAGGTTTATCTTTTACACCAACCAAAGTTACTTTAGCATCATTTTGAGTTGAAGAAATCCCAGTAATAATTTTATTATTAATTATATTTTTTCTTTTTGTAATTAAAGTACCAGATTTATTTTTAAAGGATGATTTAACTTCAATGTCAATCCTGTTTAATCTTGCATCTTGAATTGAAATTGGTTGCATTACCTTAGCTCCTAAAGAAGCCATTTCAAGCATTTCTTCATAGGAAATAACTTTTATTTTTTTTGCTTTTTTTAATTTATTTGGATCAGTAGTGTAAACACCTTCTACATCAGTATATATAATACATTTTTCAGCATTAAAAAATTTAGCTACCATTATTGCACTTGCATCTGAACCACCTCTTCCAATAGTTGTAATCCTTCCATCAAGATTAATTCCTTGAAAACCAGCAATAATTGGAATTCCACCTGATTTTAAATATTTTATAATTTTAGTTTTTTTTATCTCATTAATTCTCGAGTATTTGTGTTCGCCCACAGTAAAAATTGGTACTTGCCAACCCATCCAGGATCTAGATTTAAATCCTTTATGAATTAATCTTCCAGCAATCAGAGAACAGGCCGCTTGTTCCCCAGAGGATACTAGAACATCATATTCTTCACTTGAGAAATTATCGCTAATTTCTTTTGATTTATTTACTAAATCATTTGTGACACCGCTCATTGCAGACGAAATAACAATGACTTTAAACTTCTTTTTTATATAACTTATAATTATATCAGAAACTTTTTTAATTCTTTCAATAGATCCAACTGATGTTCCACCAAATTTTATTACTACAATTTTCATTGATTAAGAAATTTTTTTAAATTTAAAATATGTTGATAAAATACATCTTGAATATAAAGTCAATAACGTAATGAAAAGTAACACAATAAACAAAAAAGAAATAGCCAAATTTTCAAAAATCGCTGAGGAATGGTGGGATCCCTCTGGAAAATTTAAACCTTTGCATAAATTTAATCCAATTAGAATTAAATACATTAAGGAAAATCTATTTGAGCACTTTAATTTAAAACAAAAAGAAAAACCTCTAAAAGGACTAAATATATTGGATATAGGTTGTGGAGGAGGGTTATTGTCAGAACCAATGTCTAGATTAGGAGCTAATGTTACAGGAATTGATGCTTCTGAAAAGAATATTAAAATTGCAAAACATCATCTTAAACAAAGCAAACTAAAAATTAGCTATTTTCAGTCTGCGCCTGAAAAATTTAGATCAAATTTAAAATTTGATGTAATTCTTAACATGGAAGTAGTTGAACATGTTAATGATGTTAATGAGTTTATAAAAACAAGTTCTAAGTTTTTAAAAAAATCAGGTTTAATGTTTATTGCAACAATCAACCAAACTTTAAAATCTTATATATTTGCAATTATTGGTGCGGAATATATTTTGAGATGGCTGCCGATTGGAACCCATGAATGGGATAAATTCGTTAAACCTGAAGATTTAATAAGAGTTTGCGAAAAACATTCATTAAAATTAAAAAAAATAGATGGTATGACTTTTAATCCTATATATGACGATTGGAAAGTATCCTCTGATAAGTCAGTAAATTATATAAGTAATTTTGAAAAATATTAATTTTCTTTATCTTCAATCCAAGGGATCATCTCTGTTTCAATTCCCTCTTCTCTAAGTTCCTTAACATCCTTTAAAGTTGCATTTCCATAGATTCCCTTTTTTGGTTTTTTTTTGTTATAATGCAAAGTTCTAGCTTCATAGGCAAAATTGTCTCCCACAAATTTAAAGTTTTCTTTTACAAATTTTTGATAATCTTTAAGTTTCTTTTTTACCTCTAAAAATTTTCCATTGCTAATTTCTGAAATTTGATTTTTGGTATTAGATAAGTTTGGTGACATTAAGGATTTTTCAATTTTCATTGAATTGCATTTTTGACAAGTAAGCAATTTTAATTTTTTCAATCTGTCAAATTCTTTAGAAGAGGCAAACCAACTTTCAAATTCTAAAGAACAGTTTTTACAGTTAAGAGAATATTTGATCATGCCTACTAGTTAATATTTATATTTTATTTTTCAATACCTTAGGATCTATAATCGCCATTAATCTCAATGTACTTTTTTGTTAAATCCATAGTATAAGAAGTAAAATTTTTAGTACCAATTCCCATATCTATATTTATTTCAAGAGCTTCGTTTTTCATATATTCTTTTACTTCATTTTCATTATATCCCTCAAATAAACTATTTTTTGTAAATATTTTATATGGTCCTATTGATATGGATACCTTGTTAGGGTTTACAAAAGCATGACTTTTACCAATCGCCATTGCAATTCTCCCCCAATTGGGATCTTCTCCAGCAAAAGCGGTTTTAACTAATGGTGAATTAGCTATAGAAAAACAAATATTTTTTGCATCTATAAGTGTTTTTGCTTTTTTACAATTAATAGTTATAAATTTTGATGCACCTTCTCCATCTGCTGTAACTCTTTTGGCTAAATTTAGTAGCACATCATTTACCGCTTTATTAAATTCAATTAATTTTTTATCATTATATTTTACAATATTTGAGTGACGAACTTTATTTGTTGAAAAAATTGATACCATATCATTTGTACTTGTGTCTCCATCACAAGAAATGGCATTGAAAGTTGTTTCAATATTTTCTTTAAGAATTCTTTTTAAAATAGATGAAGATAAAGTTGCATCTGTAAAAATAAATCCTAGTGTAGTTGCCATATCGGGAAATATCATTCCCGAACCTTTTGCTATACCATAAACCTTTACATCTGAACTTCCTATCTTGCACTCAGACATTGCTAGCTTAGGCTTTAAATCAGTTGTTTTAATTCCAAGTGCTGCTTTCATCCAAATTAATTTATTTTGAGTATACTTTAAATTTTTAACTAAATTTGGAACATTTGTTTTAATTTTTTTTAATGGAAATTTTTCTCCTATTGTTCCAGTGCAAGCAAAAAGTATATCTTGTGATTTTATTTTTTTTGGTTCATCTTCGTCACTTACTTGTTTTTCAGATAACTCTCTAGATAGATCGATAGATATTTCCTTTAAAGCTTTATAACCATCAATTCCAGTTAGCGCATTTGCGTTACGAGTATTTATCAGCAAAGCATAAACTTTTTTTGACTTTATAGATTTATTCCATTTAATGTTTTCTGAAATAAATTTTGATTTAGTGTAAACTGAAGCATAACTTGCTCCCTCTCTAAAGTAAAATAAAACCAAATCATCTCTTTTTTCCTGATATAATCCTGCACTTACTGTTGAAATTGATACTCCATCTATATGATCCAAATCTTGAAAGTCGCCTATTTTTGAATTTTTATTTCTCTGGTTAAAGAAGTTATTAATGTTAAAAACCATGATATTTAAATTGTTAAAAAAACTACTATATAATCAATATATTTAATTTAAATCAAAATGTTAAACCCGCTCAATATATTTTCTAAAATAATAAAAAGTAGCAATCAAAGGGAATTAGATCGAATTAATAAAATTGTTACAAATATTAATGACCTAGAAAAAAGTATTATAAATCTAGATGAAAAAGAATTTCCAAAAAAAACAAATGAATTTATTCAATTAGTTAAAAATGGAAAACAATTAAACGATATTTTACCAGAGGCATTTGCGCTCGTAAGAGAAGCTTCTAGAAGAATTAATAACGAGAGACATTTTGATGTTCAGTTGGTTGGTGGAATAGTTCTTCATGAAAATAAAATTGCTGAAATGAAAACAGGGGAAGGTAAAACTTTAACGATTACATTAGCCGCTTACTTAAATGCTTTAGAAAAAAATGGCGTTCATATTGTTACAGTAAATGACTATCTTGCAAAAAGAGATAGTGAAAATATGGGTAAAATCTACAACTATCTTGGTTTGTCATGTGGATACATTAATACAGGACAATCAGATTTTGAGAGAAAAGAAAATTATTCTAAAGATATTACTTATGCAACTAACAGTGAGTTAGGCTTTGACTATCTTAGAGATAATATGAAATTTTCAAGAAGTGACATGGTTCAAAGAGAACATAATTATGCAATAGTTGATGAGATAGACTCATGTCTAATAGATGAGGCTAGAACTCCTCTTATAATTTCTGGTGCAGCAGAAGACAAAACAAGTCAATACATCTCTATAGATAAATTAGTTAGAAATCTTAATAAAGAGGATTATGAGCTGGATGAAAAAGATAAAAATATTCTATTAACAAATAAAGGAATAGATAACATAGAAAAAATTTTTTCGGATGCGGGAATTTTGAAAAATAATAATTTTTATGATCCTGAAAATTTACATTTAGTGCACCATGTCAACCAAGCTCTTAGGGCAAATCATTTATTTCAAAATGGAAGAGATTATATTGTTAAAGACGATCAAATAGTTATCATCGATGAACAAACTGGTAGACAATTGCCAGGTAGAAGATTTGGAGATGGATTGCATCAAAGTTTGGAAGCTAAAGAAAAACTTGTTATTAATGCAGAAAATCAAACTCTGGCATCAATAACGTATCAAAATTTCTTTAAACTGTATAAAAAAATTTCAGGATGTACTGGAACGGCTCAAACAGAGTCTCAAGAATTTTTTGAAATTTATAATTTACCAGTTGTTTCAATTCCAACAAATAAAGAAATGATAAGAAAAGACTGGAATGATCAAATATTTAGAACTTTAAAAGAAAAAGATGATGCAATTATTGAAAAAATAATTGAATGCAATAAATCAGGACAACCTTTATTGGTCTTTACTGCTAGCATAAATAAATCGGAACATTATTCACATTTATTAAAAAAAAAAGATATTAAGCACATAGTTTTAAATGCAAAAAATCATGAAAAAGAAGCAGAAATTATTGCAGATGCAGGCAAAAAAAATTCTATAATTATAACAACAAGTATCTCCGGACGAGGTGTGGATATTAAACTTGGTGGACAAGATGAAGCACAAAAAGAAGAGATAAAAAAACTTGGTGGTCTTTTTGTTATTGGAACCGAACGAATGGAAAGCAGAAGAGTAGATAACCAAGCAAGAGGAAGATCAGGCAGGCAAGGAGACGAAGGAAATTCTATATTTTTTGTAAGCTTGGAAGATGATCTAATGAGAATTTTTGGATCTGAGTCGATGACAAATATTCTAGAAAAACTTGGATTAAAAGATGGTGAAAGTATAGATCATCCCTGGATAAATAAAGCATTAGAAAGAGCACAACAAAAAGTAGAAGCCAGAAATTTTGATATTAGAAAAAGTCTTTTAAAATTTGATAATGTTTTAAATGATCAAAGACATGTAATATTTAGTCAGAGAAATACCGTTATAGACAGTAATGAAGCTAATATTTTTGCTGATGATTTCTTATTAGAAATATTAGAAGAAATTTATAAATTAAAATCCAGACAGCTGGCTAAACCAAATTTAGATGACTTCGATAAAAAAATAAAAAGTGTGTTTGGAAAAAATTTTGATGAAAATGAAGTCACTGATTTAATTAAAAAAAATAATAAGGATTTAAAAAACTTAATTATACAAAGATTTGAAGATAAAAGAAAAGAAAGATTTAACCTGATGGGAAAAGAACAAGCTTTAGAAATTGAAAAAAGAATTTTTCTTCAGTTAATAGATCAAAATTGGAAATTACATATTCAATATCTTGAACAACTTAGACAGGTTATAGGGTTAAGATCTTTTGGTCAAAGAGATCCTTTGGTTGAATATAAAAAGGAAGCTTTTGCTTTATTTGGAAACTTGCTTGAAAAACTCAAAACAGATTTAATAACTTTTTTAATTAATTTGAAAATTGTAGATAGCTCAGATGAAAATGATAATTTTTCAAAGAAACAACAAGGCAAATTTAATGAATTATCTAATAAAAAAATTGGCAGAAACGAGCCGTGTCCATGTAATTCTGGGAAAAAATACAAGCACTGTCATGGTGCTTTATAAAAGCACAAAACCTAAAGCTATAAAAAATAAAACACCAAAAGAAATATAAATAATTTTTGAATCTTTTTTTATCCTGGATTTTAATTTATCCAAGAATGTTTCTTTCATTGTAAGATCTTCACTTAATCCTGAAAATGTCGTAAATCCCCGACTTCTTCCTATTGAAAGAAATTTATTTTTTCTTTGATTTATAATTTCTTCTTTATCCATTTGTGAAAATAAATCTAAATTCTTTTCTATTGACAACCTTACATTGTCTAAAATTAAATCTTTATCTCTGTGTGCTCCTCCAATTGGTTCTGGTATTACTTCATCAATAATATTTAAATTTAAAAGATCCTTAGATGTAAGCTTCATGGCTTTTGCTGCTTCTAAAGTTTTTTTTGGGTCTCTCCATAAAATGGTTGCACATCCCTCGGGGGAAATTACTGAGTAGATTGCGTTTTGTAACATTAGTACTTTATTTGATGAGGCTAGAGCAATAGCGCCTCCAGATCCTCCTTCTCCAATAATTACTGATATTGTTGGAACACTTAATTCCATACAACATTCTATAGATTTTGCTATTGCTTCGGCTTGGCCTCTCTCCTCTGCTCCAACCCCTGGGTATGCGCCTGGTGTATCTATAAAAGAAACTATTGGTATTCTAAACTTGTCAGCAAGTCTCATTAATCTTATTGTTTTTCTATACCCCTCTGGTCTCATCATTCCAAAATTTCTCTCTATTCTGCTCTCTAAGTCCTCTCCCTTTTCTTGTCCAATTACTAAAACGGATCTATTGTTAAATTTTGCAAAACCAGCAATTACAGACTTGTCTTCTGCATAAAATCTATCACCAGACAAAGATATAAAGTCTTCGAATAAATTATCTATAAAGAATTTTGCCTTAGGCCTATCTTCATGTCTTGCAACTAATGCTGTTTGCCAAGGGTCTAGGTTGGAATAAATATTGTTAAGTTTTTCATCTATTTCTTTTTGAACTTGAGATATTTTGGATGTGTCCACTTCTGATAAACCTTCTTGATTGTATGGATCCTTAAGTTTGTCTAACTCTGACTCAAGATTTTTAACATCTGTTTCAAAATTAAGATAATTTTTCATTAATTACTTTATTATATCTAAAAAAGGCAATAAGATGACTAAAATTTTTTTTGGGAGAGACTATTAATAATATAGCGCCGAAGGAGCAACAGCCCAGGAAACTCTCAGGCAAACGGACCAAAATAAATATTAAATCTGGAACGAGAATTATCTCACCAAAGGAGTAAAGCTCTCAGGTAAATATACAGATTGGGTTATAAGAACAGTATGATTGATGAATTTATAAAAATAAACACATTATCAGTTTCAAAAGTCCTTGCTGATTTTGTAAGTAAAGAACTGTTAAGTAATACTAAATTATCTGCTGATAATTTTTGGAATGGTTTCGAAAAAACTGTAAATGAGCTTGCGCCAAGAAATAAAGAGCTTTTAGAAATAAGGGAAACTTTACAAAAAGAAATTGATTTATGGCATAAAAAAAATAGATCAAAAGAATTTAATTTAGAGGAATATAAAAACTTTTTAAATAACATCGGATATTTAAAAGAACAAGGTCCAGATTTTAAAATTGAAACAAAAAATATTGATCAAGAAATTTCTAGTATTGCAGGTCCACAACTAGTAGTCCCAATTATGAATGCAAGATACAGCCTTAATGCTGCAAATGCTAGATGGATGAGTTTATATGATAGCCTTTATGGAACCGATGTCATAGAATCTGAAGAAAGTGGTAGTGAAAAATATGATCCTCTAAGAGGACAAGAGGTTATAAAATATGCAAGAGAATTCCTTAATAAATACTTTGAGATAGAAGGAATAAATTGGAGAGATATCAACAAACTGGTTGTAGAAAATTCAAATTTAATAATCTTAAAGGATAACAAAAAATATAAGTTAAAAAATTCATCTAAATTTGTTGGTCATAGAGGAGAAGTAGAAAATCCCTCTGCAATTATTTTAAAAAATAATAATTTGCATGTTGAAATAATTATTAATCCTAAAGCTTTTAGTGCAGCACAAGACCCAGCAGGAATAAGCGATATTATTATTGAGTCCGCTATATCTACAATTTGTGATCATGAAGATAGTGTAGCTGCCGTCGATGCGGAAGATAAAGTTGCTTGTTACAGGAACTGGTTGGGATTAATGAAAGGAAATTTGTCAACATTATTTGAAAAAAATGGAAAAAAATTAGAAAGAAAATTAAATCCAGACAGAAGTTATATTTCTAAAGATGGAACAGGTCTTAAATTACATGGAAGGAGTCTTTTATTGGTAAGAAATGTTGGTCACCTAATGACTAACCCTGCAATTATATTAGGTGATGGCTCTGAAGTTCCAGAAGGAATTTTGGATGCTTTTATTACCTCTGCAGCATGTTTACACGATCTAGCTAAAAAAGGTAATTCTAGAACAGGTTCTATATATATAGTTAAGCCAAAAATGCATGGTCCCGATGAAACAGAATTTACAAATTTACTTTTTTCAAAAGTAGAGGAAGTTTTAGGGTTAGAAAAATATACCATAAAATGCGGTATAATGGATGAAGAAAGAAGAACATCTGTAAACTTAAAAGAATGTATTAGAACTTTAAAAAATAGAGTTTTTTTTATTAATACGGGATTTTTAGATAGAACAGGAGATGAAATGCATACCTCTATGGAAGCTGGCCCAATGATTAAAAAAGGAGACATGAAGCAATCAAAATGGATTGCAGCTTATGAAAATAACAATGTTGATGTAGGATTAAATTGTGGGTTCTCTGGGGTTGCACAAATTGGAAAAGGTATGTGGGCTATGCCAGATAAAATGAAAGATATGATGGAACAAAAAATTGGACATTTAAATGCTGGAGCAAACTGTGCGTGGGTACCTTCGCCAACTGCTGCTGCTCTTCATGCTCTTCATTATCATGAAGTAGATATTTTCAAAAAACAAGATGAAATTAAAAAACGAGAAAAAGCAAAGTTATCAGATTTATTAACTATTCCGGTTGCAGAAAGACCAAATTGGTCTGTCGAAGAAATCAATTCAGAAATATCAAATTCTGCTCAAACAATACTCGGATATGTTGTGAGATGGGTAGATCAGGGAATTGGTTGTTCTAAAGTTCCAGATATAAATAATGTCGGTCTAATGGAAGATAGGGCAACTCTCAGAATTTCCTCACAGCATATAGCTAATTGGCTACATCATGGATATTGCTCAAATAGGCAAGTTTTAGAGATAATGAAAAAAATGGCAAAAATTGTTGATGAACAAAACAAAGATGACAAAAATTATCAAACTATGTCTCCAAATTATGATAAATCTATAGCCTTTAAAGCGGCTTGCGAATTAATTTTCCATGGTAAATCTCAGCCATCTGGATACACGGAACCATTGTTACATTTAAATAGATTAATCAAAAAATCTTAAAAATTACTCGCCTAAACTTTTTCTATTTTTAAAAGCAGAAATTAAGGTGCCATCATCTAAATTTTCAATTTCTCCACCAACTGGCAAACCTTGTGCAAGTTTTGAGATTTTAACTTTCGAATTTTTTAGACTATCTTGAATATAAAAGGCAGTTGTTTGTCCCTCGACAGTGGCACTTGTTGCTAAAATAATTTCATCAATATTATTTTTTTTTACTCTTTCTAATAATGAGTCGATTAACAAATCCTCTTTCCTTTGGTTGTTAGAATTGCTCAATGTTCCTCCCAAAATATGAAAATAACCTTGAAAAATACTTGAGCTTTCAATTGCCCATTGATCTGCAATATTTTCAACTACACAAATTTTATTATATTTTTTTGTATCATTTTCACAGTTTTCACATGGAGAAGTGTTAGATTTTAAAGATCCACAGGTTTTGCACCTTATTACATTTTTAAAAACCTCATTTAATGTATCCGCCAAAGGTTTTAATATCTCTTGCTTATTGTTTATCATTTTTAATATCATTCTTTTTGCTGATTTCGGGCCAAGGCCAGGAAGCTTAGATATTAGTTTTATTAAATTATCTATCTCTGAGATATTTTTCATATTCTAAAGAGGCCATTTAAAACCAGGTATTCCGAAGCCACCAGTTGCTTTTGAAATCTCCTCAGAAGTTTTTGATTTTAATTGAGACTTAGCATTATTATGTGCTGCAGCAATTAAATCCTCTATAATGCCTTTATCCTCTCTCAAAATTTCATCGCTCAAATGAATTTTGACTATTTCACCATCACCATTTAGGGTAATTTTTACCTGGTCACCACCCGCAGAGCCAATTACCTCAATTTTTTTTATTTTTTCTTGGCTTTCTTTCATTTTAGCTTCAAGTTCTCTTGCCTTGTCTAAAATTTTACTAAAATCAGTCATTTTTTTTTTCTTTAATTGTCTCTACATCTATTAGCTTAGCATCTGGTAAAGCTTCTAAAATTTTTCTATATGTTTCACTTTTTTTTACATCCTCAAAAATTTTTTCTTTATTTATCTTTTCTCGTTGTTTAATTGATATTTCGCCCTCTTTTTTTGATAAAGAAATCATCCATCTTAAATTTGTCCATTCAAATAATTTATTTGAAAGTTCCTTTATAAAATCTTTATCCAAATTTTCATTAAATCCTATTTCAATTCTACCTTCTGCAAAAGATACAAGATTTACATTAGTTTCTAATTCATATTTTAATTTAATTTCCTTTTTATCGTGACAAAGCTGAATTAACTCACTAAAATTTGTAAGCTTTACTTTATCTTCATCGTTAATATTTAACTCTGCTTTTGGTTTTTCTTTTTGATTGATATTTTTAATTTGATCTACCGTTTTAGAAATATTTATTTTTTTTTTTATATCATCTTGTTTTATATCTTCTCTCAAGCTATTTTTAGAATTATCACTGTTTTTCTTAACATCTTTTAAGTACATTAGTCTGATTAAAAACATCTCGATTGATATATTTTGGTTAGAAACCATATCTAATTCATTCATAGTTTTGATTGTAAATTGCCAAAATAATATTAAATCGTTTGAATCAACTTGTTCAGATAAATATTTAATTTTATTAAATTCTTCATCATTTAATGAAAAATTTGTACCCTCTAATTTAATTGTTGAGATATTTTTTATATAATA
>Ga0066377_10000201_pt1 | contig 13848 bp, 14 predicted proteins | sample Knorr_S23_td_Sur_FD_70946 | JGI IMG/M metagenome (GOLD analysis project Ga0066377, IMG submission 70946) | Marine microbial communities from Southern Atlantic Ocean transect - Knorr_S23_td_SurfaceB_ad_5m_LV_B | ecosystem: Environmental > Aquatic > Marine > Oceanic | place: Southern Atlantic...
TATTTAATGTCTTGGAAAAATCCAAAATCGGATAGTAAAGATTTTGGATTTGAAGAATATATTAATGACGGTGTTTTAAAAGCAATTGAAATTAGTTGCGAAACTTCTAATTCTAAAGAAATAAATTTAGCTTCATATTGTGTTGGTGGAACTTTAACATCTATGACTTTAGCTCATTTAAATTCTATTAAATTTAACTATAAAGTTAACTCTGCTACTTTCTTTGCAAGTCTAATTAATTTTGAAAATCCAGGCGAGCTAGGTATTTTTATTTCAGAAGAGCAAATTCAGGCGATTGAACAAAGAATGAATTTACTTGGATATTTTGATGGAAAAGATATGGCTGCAACATTTAATTTTCTAAGACCTGATAGTTTGTATTGGAACTATGTGGTAAATAACTATTTATTTGGAAATAAACCAGTTCCTTTCGATATGCTATATTGGAACTCTGACTCAACAAGAATTCCAGCAAAACTTCACAGTGACTATTTAAGATCATGTTATTTAAATAATAAAATAATTAAAAAACAATACCAATTGAATAAAAATTTGTTGGATTTAAAAAAAATTAAAATTCCAATTCTACAGATTGCTACAACGGAAGATCATATAGCACCTTGGTCGAGTGTATACTCTGGACTTAAATATTATGGAAAGAAACCAGAATTTATTTTAGCTAATTCAGGACATATTGCGGGTATTATTCAAGGAAAAAATGCAAAGCCTGGAAAACAACACTACTTTATAAATTCAAATAGTGATTTTGATGAAGATTCAGAAGAATGGTTAAAGAAATCAAAAAAAGTTGAAGGTTCTTGGTGGCCTAAGTGGATAGATTGGTTAAAACCTTTTTCAGGAGAAGCAAAAAAAATTGATCATAATAAAAAATTCAAGAAAATATATAATGCTCCAGGTAAATTTGTCTTAGAAAAATAAATGAATATTATAAAAAAATACTCAAATAGAAGACTTTACGATACAAATACAAAAAAATATATTACTCAAGAAGATGTGGTCACTTTAATCAGAGAACAAAAGGAATTTTCAGTTATCGATGCTGATAGTGAAAAGGATATAACATCAACAGTACTTACACAAATCATTTTAGACAAAGAAACATCTGGGACAAATTTAATACCAGTGGAATTTCTCAAACAAATTATTCTTTATTATGAAAATAATAAATCAAACGATATGTTTGGATTTATTAATCAAATGTATAATTTTGCAAATTCTAATAATCTTTATAGTGAAGGATATACAAATTTTATGAAAATGAACCCGTTCAATTTTTCAAATATATTTTCTCATCAAAATAATAAAGAAGGAGTAAAAAATTCTGCAGAAGAAAATTTAAACAGTGAGGTAGAAAAATTAAAAAAGCAAATAGATGAAATTCAAAAAAACTTAAAAAATAAATCATGAAGATTTCTTTAGAAAAATCAGTAATAATATTTTTTATTTTTGTTTTTTTAATCTTATTATTAATTACAGCTATTATTTAATGGAAAAAGATTTTTATCAAATAAGTTCCAAACAAGGTTTCATGAAACATAATGGAGGTTTATGGTTTAGAGATATTTCAAAAAACGAATATCAATTTAAAACGGTTATTGATGAAAATCATTTAAATGCAGCTGGCATAACACACGGTGGTTTTATAGCTTCAATTATTGATGCAGGAGCAGGAACTGCGGCACATAAAGCTTCTGAGCAAAGATCCTGTGTTACAATATCTCTGGATATTAAATTTATCAAAGCAACATCTTTAAAAGATGAAGTTATAGGTTTTGTTAAGATACAAAAGATCACTAAGACAATGGTTTTTTTAATTTGCCACTTAGAATGCAATGGAAATCTTATTGCTTCTGGATCGGGTGTATGGAAAATTTTAAATAAGCCTATTCCTAATGCTGGTTTTGGTGGTTAAAAGTAATCTTAATATTTTAACTCACTTATATTTTTATATTGCTTTAAAACTAGAGGATTAACTAAAGCTTCAATATTTTTTACTCTATTACCTTCAACAATATTTTTCACAGCAAGCTCAACAATCTTACCATTTTTAGTTCTTGGAATTTCATTTACTTGAATTATTTTAGATGGAACATGTCTGGGTGAAGCCATAAGTTTTATGGACTTTCTTAAGCGATCTTTAAGAACTTCATCTAAAATTTTTTTATTATTAAGAACAACAAATAAAACAATTCGAATATCATTGTCCCATGATTGACCTATGACTACTGACTCTTTAATTTCTTTAAATTGCTCTACTACTGAATAAATTTCAGCAGTTCCTAGCCTAACCCCTCCAGGATTGAGTGTTGCATCAGATCTGCCATAAATTATAAAGCCTTTATTTTTAGTTTTTTCCGCATAATCACCATGATGCCAGATATTTTTAAATTTTGAAAAGTAGGCTTTTTTATACTTTTTATTATTTTTATCTTTCCAAAATTTTATAGGCATAGAAGGAAATGGTGACTTGCAAACTAATTCACCTTTTTTATTTGTTAAAGATTTTCCTTTTTCAGAAAAAACATCCACATCCATTCCAAGACCACAACCCTGTATTTCTCCTCTAAAAACTGGAGAGTAAATATTTCCTAAAACAAAACATGAGACTATATCGGTGCCTCCTGAAATAGAAGAAAGATGAAGATCTTTTTTTATATTTTTATAAATATAGTCATAACAATCAGTTGATAAGGGCGATCCTGTTGAGCAAATAGTTCTAAGTTTTTTTAATTTATAATTAGATTTTATATTTAAATTTAACTTTCTTAATTCATCAATGTACTTAGCGCTTACTCCAAATAAAGTAATCGCTTCTCTTTCTGCTATCTTAAATAATAAATCACTTTTTTTATGCATAGGAAAACCATCAAATAAAACAATAGAAGCTTTAGATCCAAGACAACTTACCAACCAATTCCACATCATCCACCCGCAAGTTGTAAAATAAAAAATATTATCTCCTGGTTTAATTTCACAATGTAACTGATGTTCTTTTAAATGTTGTAATAATACTCCTCCAGATCTATGACAAATACATTTTGGCTTACCTGTTGTCCCACTAGAATATAAAATTGCTAATTCATGATTAAAATCAAATTTTTTAAACTTAAAATTATTTTCTTTATCAGATAAAATATCTTTATAAGTAAAAAACTTTATATTTTTTTTTTTATTATATTTAATTAATTTTTTTCCAGGATATGAAAAAATAAGAACAGTTTTAATAGATTTAATTTTTTTTAAAATTTTGGGCAGTCTTTCAATTAAATTAATTTCCTTACCATTATAATAGTATCGATCAGTTATAATAATCATCTTGGGATTGATCTGAGAAAATCTCTCAATTAAACCTTCTGTGCCAAAATCAGGAGAGCAAGATGACCAGATGGCTCCTATTGCGCAAGTTGATAAAAAACATTCAACTGTTTCAATCTGATTAGGCATATAGGCTGCAATTCTATCTCCTTTTGAAATATTTTTTTTAAGAAAAAAGTTAGATAAATTTTTTACTTTATTTTTTAATTCATGCCAGCTTCTGACTTCTCTAAAACCATTTTCGCTAATAAATGTAATAGCTTTGTCATGATTATTTTTTCTTAATAAATTTTCAGTAAAATTTAATTTAGAATTAATAAAAAATTCGTTTTTGAAAAATTCTTTAGAGTTTTTGAATTTATTAGATTTGTTTCCTTTAACTTCAGTAAAGTCCCAAATAGAACTCCAAAATAAATTACGATTCTTTATGCTCCAGTTCAACAATTTATTGTAATTTGTAAATGACTTATATTTATTTTCTTTTGATAAAAATGTTTCAAACTGAAAAAGGTTTGATTTTTTTTTAACTGATAATGATGCCTCCCAAAGTTTCTTTGACATTAAAAATTTATATTTAAATATTTTGAATTATGATAACTTAAATTATATAAAATTTAAAAATGAGAACGTTTTCCACTCTGATTCGGACCTGTTTTAGACTATTTTTGTTCTTTTCAGGTAACAAAATATAGTAGGCTAAAAAAAAAATACACCAAAAGTAGAAATGACTAAAAACAAAATAACAGCTATTCTGGGTCCTACAAATACCGGCAAAACTTTCCTTGCAATCGAGACAATGCTCTCTTTCCAGTCGGGCATGCTTGGTTTTCCATTAAGGTTATTAGCAAGAGAGGTTTATGACAAAGTAATTAAAAGAGTAGATCCCTCTAATGTTGCTTTAATTACAGGAGAAGAAAAAATAATACCATTAGATGCAAAGTATTTTTTATGTACAGTAGAGTCTTTGCCTATAGATAAACAGCTAGAATTTGTAGGAATTGATGAAATTCAAATGTGTGCTGACCATGAACGTGGACATATCTTCACTGACAGGCTTTTAAATCTCAGAGGCGAAAAACTAACAATGTTGATGGGATCACATACGATAAAAAATATAATTAATAAACTAGATGATGATATTGAATTTATTAACAAGGATAGATTTTCTAAATTATCGTTTTCTGGACATAAAAAAATTTCAAGAATTGAGAGAAAGAGTGCAATAATTGCATTTTCTACAGAAGAAGTTTACGCAATTGCTGAACTAATTAGAAGACAGAAGGGTGGTTCAGCTATAGTGATGGGATCACTAAGTCCAAAAACAAGAAATGCACAAGTAAGCTTATATCAATCGGGTGATGTTGATTATTTAGTAGCTACAGATGCAATTGGAATGGGAATAAATATGGATTTGGATCATGTTTATTTTTCTAATATTAAAAAATTTGATGGAAAAAAACTAAGAAGGTTAAATATATCTGAAATAGGTCAAATTGCAGGACGTGCTGGTAGACACCTTAATGATGGCTCTTTTGGGATTACAGGTGACTGTGGAGAAATAAGCTCTGAAGAGGTTGAGTTTTTAGAAAATCATCAATTTCCAGAAATTCAAAGTATATTTTGGAGAAATTCTAAAATTGATTTTAAAAGTAAGATAAGATTATTACAGTCTTTAGAAGAAAAACCAACCTCAGAATGGTTAAGAAGAATAAATGAATGTGAAGATGAAAAAGTTCTTAAGTATTTTTTAAAAGATGTTCAAAATATTCATATAGACGACAGTTACGAAGTGCTAAAAATTCTATGGGAATGCTGTCAAATACCTGATTTTGTTAAAAAAACATATGGTCATCATGTAGAAGTAGTTGGAAAAGTATTTAAATTTCTAGTTTCAAAACAAAACAAAATCCCCAATCAATATATGAAAGAACAACTTTCATTGCTTGATAAGTTAGATGGAAATGTAGACTCTATATCAAATAGAATCGCAAACGTTAGAACATGGGCTTACGTTTCCAATAAATCTAATTGGGTTGAGAACCAAGATTACTGGATAGAGAGAACAAAAAATTTAGAAGACAAATTATCTGATAGACTGCATGAAGAACTAACTAGAACCTTTATTGATAAAAGAGCGAGTGTTTTAGCAAAAGGTTTAAAACAAGATATTACTTTTGATACGGAAATCATAAATGAAGAAAAGGTTATGATTAATCAACAGTATATTGGAAATCTTAAGGGACTTAAGCTAGAGCTACATTTAAAAACTGATGCTTTAGAGTCAGACATAAAGTCTTTAAAAAAAGCAGCAAGACAAAATGTTGGACCTGAAATTACTAACAGAATAAATCAAATTATTGAGACTGGATTGATCGAATTAAAAAATGATTTTAAAATTTATTGGAAAAATTATCCAATAGCAAAACTAATCCCTGGAAACGATTACCTTAATCCACAAATAAATCTATTAATTGATGAAATGATTGAGTTTCCAGATAAATCAAGACTAAGTAACTTTCTTCAAAAATGGATTGAAACCAAGATTTCGTCTGAATTGCAAAGTTTGATTGAGTTAAAAAACATTAAAGAAACTAATCCAGACTTAAGAGCGCTAGCTTACCATCTTTATGAAAATAATGGAGTAGTAAAAAGAGATAGCGTATCAAATTATCTTAAAAAATTGGATCAGGAAGAGAGAAAAAAGCTAAGAAGGGTAGGTGTAAAATTTGGAAGATACCATATTTTTTTATTTAAATTATTTAAACCAAGCGCTGTGTCATTAAGAATACTTTTATGGAAAAGTTTTAATGAAAAATACTTTGAACTACAGCCTCCTACATTTGGTTTAAATTTTTTACAGGATGAAAAAAATATAAGTAGAGAATTTATGTTACTTTGTGGATTTGAAAAATTTAATACATTTTATGTAAGAATAGATATTTTAGAAAGATTGTTCTTGATGATTTTTAATTCAAATAAAGATGAAAAAACAAACGAAATAAAACTTAATTCTGAAATGTTGAATTTGCTCGGATGCAGTAAAGATAATTTTATAAAATTAATAAATAATATGAATTATAAGACTTTTGAAAAACAAAATGAAATATATTTTAAATATATTCCATTTAAAAAAAATCATAAGAGAGAAAAAATTAATAAGGATATTTCAGATAATCCTTTTAAGGTATTAAGTCAGCTTAACTTAAAATAATGTTCAAATTGTTTAAAAAAAAAGAAAAGAATTCAGATAGTAATGTTTCTTTAATAGCTATAGCATCTCTATTAATTCACTCTGCAAAAATTGATCAAAACTATTCCCTAAAAGAGCAAGAAATAATCAAAAAAGCATTACTAAATATGGGTGCAGACAAAGAGAATATAGATAAAATACTAAATGAAGCTGAAATTAAAGAGAAAGATTCAAATCAAATATTAGATTTTACAAGAGAAATTAAAACAATTAATGAAGATGACAAAAAAATAATAATTGAAGCCCTTTGGGAAATAATATATTCGGACGCCAACGCTGATATGTACGAAACTAATCTTATGCGAAGACTTTCTGGTTTATTATATTTAGATAATAAAATTGTTGGGGACATAAAAGAAAAAATTAAAAATAAAAAATCATGACTTATTTGGTTAATGAGAAATGTATTAAATGCAAGTTGATGGATTGTGTTGAGGTTTGTCCTGTTGATTGTTTTTACGAGGGAAAAAATATGCTTGTAATTAAACCTGATGAGTGTATAGATTGTGGCGTTTGTGAGCCAGAGTGTCCGATCGATGCCATTGTTTCTGATACTGAGCCAGGGAATGAAAGATGGTTAGAAATAAATAAAAAATATTCAGAACTATGGCCAAACATTAACGAAAAAAAAGATCCTCCAATGGATCATGAAAAATTTAAAGATGAAGAAGATAAATTTAAAAAATATTTTGAAGAAAACATTCAATAGTAATCCAAAACCAAAAAAGAAAGTTAAAAAAAAGGTAAAAGTTGTAAAACCTAAACCTGATAAAGTTTTAAAAGTAAAAAAAAATAAAAAAGAAAAAATAATTAAAAAAGAGATAAAAAAAACACCTATTAAGAAAATTGTAGATAGTGCCGAAGCTAAACCAGAGGCATTAAGAATTTCAAAAAGTAACGAGATAAAACCTGAAATTAAAAAAGTAAAAAAACAAGATACTGAAAAAAGAGAATATAAAGTTAAAGATTATGTAGTTTATCCAAAGCATGGAGTTGGTCAAATTACTGAATTTAAGAAAATTAATATTGGTGGAATCGATGTTGAAACTTATGTCTTAAAATTTGAAAAAGATAAAGCAAACGGAATGGTCCCTGTAAACAAACAATCTCACCTAAGACCCCTTGCAACTATTAATCAGGTAAATAAATGTATAAGTATTTTAAAAGGCAAACCAAAAATTAAAAGATCCATGTGGAGCAGACGAGCACAAGAGTATGAATCTAAAATTTCTTCAGGAAAAATTTACGAACTTGCAGAAGTTGTAAGAGACTTAAATAAGGGAGATGATTTAATGATCGACCAATCTTACAGCGAAAGGCAATTATTTGAAAAAGCATATGAAAGACTTTTAACAGAATTTCAAATTGTTATGGGTTTAAGTCTAGAAGATACTCAAAAAAAATTAGACAAAGCCTTAAAAAGAAACCTAGAAAAACAAATTCAAAAAACAGAAGTCAAAGAGCCTGAGCCTGAGGAAGAAATTTCAGAGGAAGAAATTTCAGAGTAAAAAAAAACGCTTCCCATGCAAGCGCCATGAGAAGCGTAATTAGTTAAAAAGAATACTAAATTATCTTCTTCTTTTTTTAGCTTTTTTCTTAGTTTTCTTTTTAGCAGCTTTTTTCTTTCTTTTAGCCATCTTTAGCTCCCTTTTTTTTAAAACGAATCATTTGATTCGTTAATTATCTTTTTTTATTTTTTTTAAATAGTTATGTCAATTACATAATTTTTTTGAATTTTTTTTTAAAATAAAATTTTTTTTGTAAAAAATTTAGTATTAAAAAAGTTAATTAAATTGCGACTTATAATCTAATTTGAAAATTTAATTTAATAAAGTTCTTCAAAATTTTTTTTATACTTTTCAATGATTTTATTTCTTTTTAACTTTAATGTTGGTGTAAGCATTCCATTTTCAATTGAAAATTTTTCTTTAATAACAAAAAACTTTTTTATATTTTCGATTTTTGCTAATTTTTTATTTATATTTTCTATTTCCTCTTTTAGATTTTCTAAATCAAAATTTAGTTCATTTTCATTTAAAACTAAAAGAGCAATGAGATAAGGTTTATTATCTCCGTACACAATCGCTTGATCAATATATTTTGAGTTCACTAACTCATTTTCAATTTTTAATGGTGATATATTGTCTCCACCCGGAGTTATTAAGATATCTTTTTTTCTATCAGTAATTTTAAGATATCCATCCTCAAAAATTCCTATGTCCCCAGTATGAAGCCATCCATCTTTTAACACTTTTTTTGTTTCTTCCTCATTGTTCCAATATCCAAGCATTACATTTTCCCCTTTTACTAATATTTCTCCATCTTCTGCTATCCTGACATCATTTCCCTCAAATGGAGGACCCACAGTTTCTACTCTAATATCATGGATTGGATTACAGCTAACCACTGGAGAAGTTTCTGTTAACCCATAGCCTTGTAACGTTGGCAATCCAATAGCATTTAAAAACATTCCTACCTCTTTATCTAAAGCGCCTCCACCAGAAACAAAGGTTTTTAGGCTGCCTCCAAATTGACTTTTAATTTTTTTTCTAACTAATTTGTCTAATATTTTATCTAGAATATTTTCAATAAAAGTTAACGGTATTTTTTGTATTTTTTTAAAACCTAAATTTAGCATTTTAAAAATAAGTATTTTTTTTAAACCTTTGGCTTTATTAAAATTACTATTAATTTTTTGATAAAGATTTTGATAAAATCTTGGAACTGCAGTCATTACCTGTGGTTTACACTCGTTCATATTTTGAATTAATTTTTCAATGCTTTCTGCATAAAAAATCTTAGCTGCCACTGAAATTTGAACAAACTGTACAGTGTGTTCATATGAGTGAGATAATGGCAACCAAGTTAAAAACCGTGTTTGTTTTGTAAGTAAAGGTTCTAAAATTTTCAAAGCTCCTTCACAATTATTTAAAATTCCTCCATGACTCAAAATAACACCCTTTGGATTTCCTTGGGTACCAGATGTATATATTATACAGGCAACATCTTGTCGTTTAATATCTAATTTTGGAACTTCTGTAATATCTTCACTTAGATCTGCTATAATTTCATTAATGTTTGTATATTTTTCTTTAGATAAATCCAAATTTTCAAAAGAAAAAACTTTTTTTATATTATTTTTTTGTATTAGTTTTTCTATTTTTAAAAATTGTTCCTGATTAGAAACTATTATTATTTTAGGAGAACAATCTTTAATAATATATTCATAATCTCTTTCGGCATAAGTAGTGTAGGCTGGTACGGTGATTGAGCCAGATAACATAATTGCTAAATCAGAAATAAACCATTCTGGCCTATTTTCTGATATTAATAAACATCTATCTCCTTTTTCAGTATATTTTTTAATTTCTTTAGAGAAATTTTTTACGATTGAAAGAGTTTCATTCCAAGAATAATTTTTTTTTGGATTTTTTAGTGAACTTAATAAGATATTATTTTTATTTTGCTCTTTATACTTCAAGAAAAAAAGTTCTAACAAATTATTTATTTTTTTAATATTCATATTTCAATGGTGGGCAAAGAGAGAATCGAACTCTCACAGTATTGCTACTATTGGATTTTGAGTCCAACGCGTCTACCAATTCCGCCATTCGCCCTTATTTAATAATTTTTAATTAATAGTATTAAAACACTTAATATAATAAAAGAAAATATGTTTAAAGACCTTTACGATAAAACAATTAAGTTAGCAGGGCATAAGAGCTCTAAATCAATACTTGCGGGTGTATCATTTATTGAAAGTTTTATTTTTCCGATTCCTCCAGATGTTCTAATAATTCCAATGACAATTGCAAAAAAAAATGAATGGATCAAAATAGCTTTAATAGCAACCCTTGGTTCACTCTTTGGAGCATGCTTAGGATATTTTATAGGTTATGTTTTTTTTAATGAAATTGGACTAAAAATATTTGAATTATATGGAGTTGATAATGCATCTTTTTTAAAGGACAAAATGTCCTCTGAAGGAGGAGTAATTGCATGGATGACTTTGTTGGCAATTGCAGGTTTTACTCCAATACCTTTTAAGCTTTTAACAATTACCAGTGGATTTGTTCACTTTAATATAATTTATTTTATTATTGTTTCTTTTTTGACAAGAGGTTCTAGATTTTTCTTAATTGCCTTTTTAGTTGGAAATTTTGGCCCAGCCATGAAGAAGATAATTGAAAAAAAACTTTTAAAAGTATCAATTATAGCTTCATTAATAATAATTATTTTTGCCTATTTGGTATATAAGTTTTTAGTAAATTTTATTAACTAAAATGCGATTGTTTTTAAGTAGAAAAAATTTTTATCTTGTAATTTTATTTTATTCAATCTTTGTATTATTGTTTGCAATTTATGTAGAGTATGTACTCAGATATGAGCCATGCAAACTTTGTTTATATCAAAGAGCGCCTTATGTGTTTGCAATTTTTATTAGTTACATAGGATTTAATTATTCTAAAAATGATAAAATTCTAATTTTTATGATTATGATTTTTTCTCTAAGCGCAATTGTTTCAGGATATCATTTTGGTATTGAAAAAAATTTACTTCCTGAACTTGCAAGCTGCTCAAATCAAAATGTAAACATATTAGATAAGTCCGAGTTGCTAAAAACTCTAGATAATATGCCATCAAATTGCAAAGATGTTAATTTTAAACTTTTAGGATTTTCTTTATCTAATATAAATTTTTTATCCTCTTTTCTTATAATGGTTTATTCAATAAGAACACTTGTTTATGAAAAAAACTAATCCAAAAAAAATAGCTGAATTTATAAGAGTTGATCATGCTGGTGAAAGAGGTGCAATTAAAATTTATGAAGGTCAATTATTAGCTCTTAAGACTATATGTAAAAATCCAGATTTGGAAAAAGTAATAGAGAATATGAAAGTTCATGAAAAAGAACACAGCGATTATTTCGAGAATGAAATCAAAAAAAGAAAAATTAGACCTACAAAATTTCTCCCACTATGGGATTTGCTGGGAGTTGGGCTTGGTTTTGGATCTACTGTTCTTGGAAAAAAAGCTGCCATGTTATGTACAGCCTCTGTAGAAGAAGTTATTGATGAACATTATAAAAATCAAATTAATCAACTTGGAGAAGATGAAGAAATACTAAAAAATAAAATAATTAAGTTTAGAAATGATGAACTTCTTCATAAAGACCTTGCTTATGAAAAAGGTGCAACTAAAGAAGGATTATACTCACTATTAGATAAAATTATTAAGTTAGGTTCTAAAACAGCAATAAAAATCTCAGAAAAAATATAATAAGATTTAAGGATCTAGCTCAACATCCCAATACAAATAATCCATCCAACTTTTGTGTAAAAAGTTTGGTGGAAAGTTTTTTCCATTTTTATGTAGATCTTCTGTTGAAGGTTGATAAGGCCACTGATTTAACTTCATTCCAGAATTTTTGAACAACCTTCCACCTTTTTTTACATTACAAGGTGAACATGCTGTAACTACATTTTCCCAGTCAGTTTTTCCACCTTTAGATCTTGGAAGCAAATGATCAAATGTTAAATCTCTTCTACTCCCACAATACTGACATGAAAACTTATCTCTTAGAAAAACATTAAAACGAGTAAAATTTGGATTAGACAGGGGTCTAATGAAAGATTTTAAAGCAATGACGCTTGGTAGCTTCATACTAAATGATGGGCTTCTAATTACCCTATCATAATAACTAACTATTGATACTCTATCTAAAAAAACTGATTTTATAGAATCTTGCCAACTCCATAAAGATAATGGATAGTAACTTAAAGGTCTATAATCAGCATTTAAAACTAGAGCTGGACACTTCTCTAATGACAAATTGTGATTTAATGCTTCCATTTTAAGTTAATTTTATATTATAAAAAAAAATTAATCAACGTTACAAGTTAAATATTAAATTAATATTAATTATATAAATTTTTTTTTATAAATTGAAGAGCTGCACTTGATGCTTCCATTGGAATATGATGTCCACAATTTTTAATCATTAAAGTTTCAATTTCTAACTTTTCTCTTGTAAAAAAATCTTTTGCTTCAAGCAAACTATAAGGTGGAACAATATCATCTTGATCGCCGTGTATCATCATAATATTAGTTTTAGATTTAATTCTTGAAGAAAGATCATTTTTATCTATTATCTTTCCAGAAAATCCAACGATACAATTAAACTTTTCACTAGATGTTAATCCAACATTTAATGACATCATACATCCTTGACTAAAACCTGATATACAAATTTTTGAACTAGTCAGATTATATTTATTTTTTATCTCTTCTATGAATTGATTTAATTTTTTTTCTGCATTTTGTGATTGCTCTATAATATAAGATTGATCTTCATTGCTTAAATCAAACCATTGGAATCCTGTTGGATTAATTTTACAAACTTCATGACCGTCTGGACAAAGAAATATAGTATTTTTCAGAAATCTTTTCCAATTAAGAGTTAACATGCTTATATCTTTTCCATCTCCTCCAAAGCCATGAAGTAAAATTACTGCGTTTAGAATATCTTCATCTTTTTCTGGCTTAATGATTGTTGTGTTTAGACAAAATGACATGGTCAATAAAATATGTTTTTTTATTTTAAAAAGAAACTACAATCAATATATGCTTTCTGAAATAATAATTAAAATTTTAGCAATTGTTTTATTAGTTGCAGTAGCCATTGTCCTTATTTTAGGAATAAAAACTCTATTTAAAGGGAATGAAGACAAAAAATATTCAAATAAACTAATGCAATTAAGAGTATTTTTACAATTTATTGCAATAATTGTTTTAGTTTCGTTAGCTTACTTTTTTAAAAACTAGTTAAATTGAGCCAACCAATTTAGAAAGGACTCTTCCTCAAAATCAATCGATCCCATAATTCTTGCAACTTCAAAACCTTTTTTATCAATTATAATTGTAGTTGGAACACCTCTTAATTGAAATCTTTTTGCTAATTCACCACTTGAACCGTAAAATATTTTAAGATTATCGATATTCAGTTCATCAAAAAAATTTTTAGAGTCTTCTAGCCTATCTTCTCCTATATTGATTGGGATAACTTTAAGATTACTTAAAGAATTTAATTTACTAATTTTATTTAAAGATGGCATTTCCTCTCTACAAGGGGAACACCAAGTTGCCCAAAAATTAACAATAACTAAATTAGAAATATAATCTTCTAGTTTTTTTTTATTATTATTTTCGTCAAAAAAAATAGTTTGTTCTGTTTTTTTTTTTTTTTTTTGAATAATTAAATT
>Ga0066377_10000202_pt1 | contig 13791 bp, 8 predicted proteins | sample Knorr_S23_td_Sur_FD_70946 | JGI IMG/M metagenome (GOLD analysis project Ga0066377, IMG submission 70946) | Marine microbial communities from Southern Atlantic Ocean transect - Knorr_S23_td_SurfaceB_ad_5m_LV_B | ecosystem: Environmental > Aquatic > Marine > Oceanic | place: Southern Atlantic...
GGAGACTCGACGGCATATCACGGCTGGACTCTGGCGAAGAGCGAGTCCTTGCGTATCAGCTATCGGATTGGAAGAGACTTACTGCGCCGCATCCGGCAAATCTTGTCCCCCGGTGAAGACAGCCCGACAGAAGCGTCAGCGCTCGCCGTGCTCTATCAGGCAGACTGGGAACTGCTGTTCGGTCATGAAACCGCAGCGATGGCGCTGTACGGTGAAGCAAGCCGACAGCTCAGTGCGATCGGCGTGCCGACCGACCGGCTTGATCTGCTCTTTGGCCGGCCCCGGGTGTTGCCCGAGCCGGTCCTGTATACGGGCGTTAATGAGCTTGAGGCCGCACTGGCAGAAGAGCCTATTCAGTTCAGGGCCTGGACCCCCAATTATCCCGGCGCACAACTGCCGTCTGCTCAGGTCGCCCGCGCCGACGGGCCGCAGCCAGGCAGTGCGCTGGTCGAGTTCACCCTGCTGCCGACACCACCCATTGCGCTCATGGACAATCGACGAATTATTAAACTGGGGTTCGGGCTCAGAAATGTTGACGTGCTGGAACTCACGCCGCAATACAGCGCTCTGGACGACGAAGTCCGCTATCAGATGTCACTGCTGCAACTGAGACCGCCCCTGAAGGACGGTATGCCTGTCGAGATGGACAGACTCCAGTTACGCTATCATTTTGCGCCACAGCAAGCGCTGCCCACCAACAGAGAAAGTTGAGCCGTGAAAAATTTGATCAGAGTGTTGATGTCTCTTTTGATCACGCTGGGATGGCAGGCCTGCGCCGTGTCTCCACCGGAAGGCGACAGCGGGCAGTTCACGCCCACTGACGCTGAAGTCGAACAGTACAATGCGCGCGTGGCGCCCGAGGACCGGATTGTATGCCGCCAGGAAAAACCCGTCGGCACCTACATTGCCAAGCGGGTGTGCCGCCTTCAGGTAGACGTTGATGCGACATCGTCTCTCCACCGCCAGCAGCTGCGACGGGTGCTGAACTGATCAGTCCGCGAGGATGAAGTCGTAATCAATGGCTTCGCCGAGATCGATCCGACGAGGGTCACCGGGCATTGGGTACTTTAGACCCGTTGCACAGTTAAACAGCACCACGTTTTCATCTGCTTTGATTCTGCCCGAACCGAGCTCCTGTCTGAGCGCGGCCAGAGTCGCCGCTCCCTCAGGACACAGCAGCACGCCCTCAGTCCGAGCGCAGTACTGGTGCGCATCGCGGATGGCCTCGTCAGAAACCGCAACAGCAAACCCTCCGCTGTCACGAACGGCTTCGAGAATCAAAAAATCCCCTATCGCGGCCGGTACGCGAATGCCCGCCGCAATGGTATGCGCATCGGGCCACGGGTCGGCATGTTTGGTCCCTTCGTCATAGGCCTTCACGATCGGCGCACAACCCTCAGCCTGTACCGCCACCATGCGAGGCCGCTTGGAGCCGATCCAACCGATTGCCTCAAGCTCGTTGAAGGCCTTCCACATCCCGATAAGGCCGGTTCCACCCCCGGTCGGATATAAAATTACGTCTGGCACTTCCCAATCAAGCTGCTCAGCCAACTCCAGACCCATGGTCTTCTTGCCTTCAATTCGATAAGGCTCTTTTAGGGTAGAGACATCGAACCAGCCAACAGCGTCTTTGCCTTCGCCAACGATGCGGCCACAATCGTTGATAAAGCCGTTAGCAAGAAATGTTTTAGCACCCTGAAAAGCGATTTCTTCGACGTTGACTGCAGGCGTGTCTTCAGGACAGAACACATAGGTCTCGATATCCGCCCGCGAGCAGTAGGCGGCCAGCGCGGCCCCCGCATTGCCATTAGTCGGCATGGCCATGACCCTGACACCCAACTCTTTCGCCATGGAGACTGCCATTGTAAGCCCGCGGGCCTTGAACGAGCCGGTGGGTAAACGTCCTTCATCCTTAATCAGAATTTCGCCGCACTGATACTCCCGCTGAATTTTGGTTGCCGGCACCAGCGGGGTCATCAATTCGCCCAGACGTACCACGTTTTGCGAATGACGCACGGGCAAAAACTCACGGTAGCGCCACAACTCAGGCAGGCGGGCCTTCAGGTCCTGCTTTGTCACGGCTTTCCCAAGCCCGTCAAGGTCATAGCGGACCAGCAGTGGCTTGCCAGCATCCGAGAGCCCGTGTAGCTGATCAGCCGGGTAATGCTTACCGGTTTCGCTGCACTCAAGGTGGGTGACGAAAGTCGAAAATTCTTCCATGTGAGTCGCTCCCTCGTCGCAAACTGCTACGACAACACTGCCCCTGTGGGGCCCTTTGTAAGATAAGGCGGCAGTGTATCGTTATCAAAGACCATTGATAAAGTAAACGCTTCGACACAGTCATTTACTCAGTGTCAATGAACAGTCAGCGATGCGGGGGTTCGGGGGCACCCGGACCAACTCTCCCCTGGATTCGGGTATACTTCCGCCTCGCTCGACAAAAGATGATTGGAGGAAAACATGTCATCACCTGTAAAAGTATTAGCAGCCATCTTCTGTGTATTGCTGATTTCCTGCGGCTCTGAAGACACGCCCGCCCCGGAGGCCAGCCCTCAAGTCACCGCTGCAACCCCGCAAAGCGCCGGCGCTGGCGGCGAGTCCGAGAATGCCGGACCCGAACTTGGCAGTTTTGGCATAGACCTGAGCCATCAGGATCCGGACATTCGCCCGGGGGATGACTTTTTCCGCTACGCCAACGGCAAATGGCTGGACAGTTTTGAGCTGCCGGCCAGCCGCAGCAACTACGGGTCGTTTACGGTTCTGAGTGACCGGTCCGATCAGCGTGTTCGCACCATTATCGACGATCTGTCCTCCAGGGAGCCGGCCATGGGCTCAATCGAACAGAAGATCAGCGATTACTATCTGAGCTACATGGATGTCGAAACCCTGAATGAGCTGGGAATCAGTCCCCTGCTGCCGGGTCTGACCACGCTCGATCAGATTGAGACTCGCGAGCAACTCATCGCCGCCCTCGGTCGAGCACAGATTGACAATACCGCCAGCCCTTTCGGCTTTTATATCGGCGCTGACCGCTCCGATGCAGACCGCCATCAGCTCAACCTGTCGGTCGGTGGTCTGGGGTTGCCGGATCGTGATTATTACCTTGAAGACACCGAAGAATTCATCAAAGTCCGTGAAGAGTATGTTGCACATATCACCCGGATTCTGGATTTCGCCGGCATTGAAGACAGCGACACCAAAGCAGCAGCGATACTGGCACTCGAAACGCGGGTTGCGGAGCATACCTGGCCAAGGTCCCAGCGACGTAATCGCGATCTAACCTACAATCCGATGTCCTATGAGGATTTCAAGGCCGAGTATGCCGGCCTCGACTGGGATAGCTATTTCGCCGCGGCAGGCATAGAGAATCTTACTGATCTCAACGTGTCCTACCCAAGCGCCATGTCTCCCATCATTGAGCTTGTTGCCTCACGGCCCGTGGAAGAATGGAAGAGCTTCATGACCTACCGCTTTATCGTCGACAGCGCGAGCGTGCTCTCGGAAGAGATTGATCAAGAGGCTTTCCATTTCTACTCGACAGTGCTGAATGGCGTGCCTGAGCAGCGCGAACGCTGGGAGCGAGGCGTGATGCGGGTTGGCTCCCTGAGCAGCCTGGGCGAAGCGATCGGACAAGTTTACGTCCAGCGTCACTTTCCCGAATCTGCCAAGGCACAGATGGATGAGCTGGTGGAAAATCTTCGTACAGCGCTGCGTCAGAGCATTGAACAGAACGACTGGATGAGTGCAGATACCAAAGAGGAAGCCTATAAAAAGTTAGAAGCCTTCAGACCGAAAATCGCGTATCCAGATGAATGGAAAGATTTTTCGTCTATCGCTATCAGCAGGGACAACCTGTTTCAGAACGCGCAGAACATCCGACTGTTCAACTATGAGGACGAAATTGGCCGGCTGGGTCAGCCGACTGACCGCGAGGAATGGGGCATGACGCCACAAACAGTCAATGCCTATTACAATTCCTCTTTCAATGAGATTGTCTTTCCGGCCGGTATCCTGCAGCCACCGTTTTTCGACCCTGCTGCTGACCTTGCAGTCAACTATGGCGGCATCGGTGCAGTGATTGGCCACGAAATGGGCCATGGCTTCGATGACCAAGGCTCTAAATCAGATTGGCAGGGAGTCCAGCGTAACTGGTGGACTGATGCGGACCGCGCCAACTTCGAATCCCAAGCCGATGCCCTCGCCGAGCAATACAGCCAGTTCGAACCGGTGCCCGGCTACTTCATCGATGGTCGCTTTACCCTCGGCGAAAATATCGGTGACGTCGGTGGTCTGTCACTGGCCTACCGAGCCTATAGAATGGCACTCAACGGCGCGGAAGCGCCGGTAATCGAAGGCTTAACCGGTGACCAGCGTTTCTTTCTGGCATGGGCCCAAGTCTGGCAGCGCAAATACCGCGAGGATGCACTCATCCAGCGACTGACGACCGATCCACATTCTCCGTCTGAATTCAGAGTGAACGGCGTCGTGCGCAACTTTACTGAGTGGTATGAGGCTTTCAACGTACAGTCTGATGAAGCGCTTTACCTGCCGCCAGAGCAACGCATCAGGATCTGGTAGATCAATAGGGCAGAAAAGGGTAGCTTGTAGCTACCCTTTTTTTTTGCACTCAAAAACCAAAACTGTTCAGGGGGCATGCCAACACGATGAAAATGAAACTTCATTCACTGACCTTTCTGGCTATCTCAACAGCGATGCTGCCCCTTTATGCAGCAGCTCAGGAATCTTTTGACCTGCTGATCAAGAACGGGCGCATCGTTGATGGCACAGGCACGCCCTGGTACGAAGCCGACGTCGGCATCGTGGACGACCGGATTGCCCGCGTTGGCAATCTCTCTGAGGCAAGTGCCGAGCGCATCATCGATGCAGCGGGCCTGGTCGTGGCACCGGGCTTCATTGATCCTCACACCCATGCCCTGCGTGGCATATTCGAGGTGCCCAACGCGGAAAGCGCGCTACTCCAGGGCGTCACCACGCTTACGGAAGGCAATGACGGATCTTCGCCCTACCCTATCGATAAACATTATGCCGAGATAGCCGAACTGGGAATCAGTCCCAACTGGGCTGTGTTCGTCGGACAGGGCACGATTCGCCAGACAGTCATTGGCGCCGAAGACCGTGCAGCCACAGTGGCAGAAATGGAACAGATGAAGCAGATGGTGAGAGACGCCATGGAGCAGGGAGCTCTCGGTATCTCTACCGGCCTGTTCTATGTGCCGGGCAGCTTCACCTCAACGGAAGAGGTGATCGAACTGTCCAGAGTGGCAGCCGAATACGGTGGTATTTACATCTCTCACATGAGAGAAGAAGCCGCCAGGCTGATTGATTCAGTCAGCGAAACGATCCGCATCGGAGAAGAAGCGGATATCCCGGTGCAGATGACGCATCACAAGGTTATTGGGGTGGACAACTGGGGCGCCTCGGTAGAGAGCCTGCGCCTGGTCGATGAAGCAAGACGCAGAGGCATCGACGTCTCGATTGACCAGTATCCGTACACCGCGTCGCAGACAGGAATCACTGCCCTGATTCCGCAGTGGGCACAAGAAGGGGGCAGGGATCAGATGCTGACCCGCATCAACAGTCCGGAAACCCGGGCCACAATCAAGAACGAAGTCGTCGCCAAAATTCTCTATGACCGCGGAGGTGGTGACCCGAAAAATGTATTTATCTCACGCAACAGTTGGAATCCGGACATGGCGGGCAAGAATCTGGCGGAACTTACTCTGGAAGCCGGCATGAAACCCACACCGGAAAACGCTGCAGAGGTTGTCTTTGACATAATACGGGGTGGCGGCGCCACTGCTGTTTATCACGCCATCGGGCCAGAGGATGTTGATCGGATCATGCGTCATCCAGCGACTGCCATCGGGTCGGACGGGCCGGTCGGAGTGTTTGGCGAAGGCGCGCCCCATCCCAGGCAGTATGGCACGTTTGCCCGGGTCCTCGGACACTATGTCCGAGAACGCGGCGTCATTTCGCTGGAAGAAGCCGTCAAGAAGATGAGCAGTCAGTCTGCCCGGAGACTGGGGATTCACGATCGCGGACTCATTACCGAAGGCTACTTTGCCGATGTGGCAATCTTTGATGCAGACGAAATCATCGACCGCGCGAGCTTTGAGCAACCCCATCAGTATGCGACAGGGATGAAGTTTGTGCTGGTCAATGGAGAGCTGGTAGTCGAAGACGGAGTCCATACCGGTAGCAGGCCCGGCCGCATACTGCACGGACCCGGATATACCGCCAGATAAAACCCTCTGCCTGCCTGTCAGTAGGCAATGGCGTAGGCTTCTCGCCTCGGGTCTGCCGCTGCCGTCAGCACCCCGCTTGCCGGATCGCGATGGATCATCTGCGCACCGCCGAATGTCGCCGTCCACCCGTCAATGACGTTGAGCTCATGACCACGTGTTTGAAGCTCGGCAAGCACAGCAGCAGCCACACGGTTTTCAATGGCGAGTCTGGTGCCCGCTTGAGAGCGGAATCGCGGCGCCTCAATGGCGTGCTGAGGGGTCATACCAAACATCAGCAGATTATGGGTTATCTGGAGAATCGTTTGGGTCTGGCTGTCGCCACCGGGGGTTCCGAGCGTAAAAGCCAGCTCACCGTCCGGATGTAAGGCCATGATAGGTGACAGGGTATGGTAGGGCCGCTTCCCCGGAGCCACCTGATTGGGGTGGCCCGTTTCCAGCGTAAACAGCGCCCCACGATTGTGCAGCAGTATCCCGGTGGTTTCATCCAGCAGTCCGGAGCCGAAGCCAGCAAAATTCGACTGGATCCAGCTCACTGCGTTGCCCCACTGGTCCACCGCCGTAGTGTATACCGTGTCACCGGCGTCAGAGCGACTGCCGCTTGGCGCGGACGCAACCACCTCTCCAAAGCCCGGTGCCACTTCAGTCGCAGCCATCGCCATATCGACTGCCCGCGCCCGTTGCCGCAGATAGTCTGAGTCAAGCAGCTGGGGCACCGGAACAGTCGCCAGCTCCGGATCCGCTACCCAACGATCACGATCAGCGAATGCCAGTTTTTTCAGCTCAATGAGCGTATGCAGATAATCCGCTGAATTTTGTCCTTGCTGTGCCAAATCATGGGACTTTGCCATTTCAAAGAGCGCGAGTTGCGTGACGCCCTGAGTGTTCGGTGGCATCACGATGAACTCGTGGTCAAGATAATTCCCTCGCAGCGGCGTCACCCAGGTAGAGGTGTGATTGGCGAAGTCTTCCGGCCTGAGGTAGCCACCCTGCTCGGTGATAAACGCCGCCAGTCTCTCGGCGATGCCGCCCTGGTAGAAGCCCTCTTTGCCCTCGGTGGCAACGAGCTGAAGGGAATCTGCCAACGCCGGATTGCGCAGCAAACTGCCCACCGGAGGTGCTGCGGCATTCGGCAGGTAAAGGTCCCGGCCGGCCTCATTGAGATTGGCTCCCTGTTCCTCGAAATCCTGTGCCAATCGTGTCGAGACTGCGAATCCATAGCGGGCATAGTCAATTCCTGTTGCCAGCAGGTCTGCAAAGTCCATGCTGCCATATCGCTCATGAGCATCTACCCAACCAGCCACAGCGCCGGGTACACTGACCGACATCGGGCCGGCTCCCGGGATCCGATCAAGCCCTGCTGCGGCGAAAAACTCCGGCGTTGCGAGGGCTCCCGCCCGGCCACTGGCGTTGAGCGCCGTAACCTCCCCGGTCTCTCCGTGGTAAAAGATCCCGAAAGCATCGCCCCCGATACCATTCATATGCGGACGCACAACGGCCAATACGCCTGCCATTGCAATTACAGCGTCCGTGGCATTGCCACCCCTCTGCAGGACCCTAAGTCCGGCCTGTGCCGCCAGAGGATGGCCAGCGGAAACTGCACCAATCCGTCCTCTGACATCCGGTCGATTCTGCGGGGCATAGCTGGTGGAAGCAGGCGTTTCAGCCGCGGCAACTGCCTGTGGCAATTCGGCGTCATTTGACTCCAGCTGCGCGTCTCCGCAGGATGCCAGAACCAGCGCCAGAGCGGTGTAGGTGACAAGCAGACGAATGGGTGTCTTCAACATAAGCGGCTTCCAAAAAGCGATGCGGACGGTCAGTATAAACCGATGGGTCTGAAAGCATAAACAGCCGTCCACTGCCAGTCACCGGGTCTATCCAGTGTGCTGAGACTGATGGTTTAATGCGCCGAACCCCGGACTGTTGGCTCGATGAGAGGAGTGCTACGTGATACCCGCCAAATCAACTACCTGTTGGGCGCTCACGTGCCTGCTCTCGCTACAGGCATTTTCCTGTCTAGGCCAGACTTCTCCAGTGTTAGAGGTCGCAGACGCGGTCAATACTTTTCGGGCCACACGCGAAAGACAGATCATTGAGGACTTCACTGCGTTTCTCTCGCTGCCCAATGTGGCCAGCAGCCTGCCAGATATGCAGGCAAATGCCCGGCACATCACCGCGCTGCTTGAACCGAGAGGATTTACTGTGCGCACCCTGCGCTCAGGTGGAGCGCCTTATGTGTTTGCTGAATTAAGTTCACCTGGCGCTAGTGAAACGGTTCTTATCTATGCGCATTTTGATGGACAACCTGTGCAGAGCGAGAACTGGACCTACGCGCCTTTTACACCAACCCTGCTGGACGGTCTGATTCAGGAGGGAGGCAAGCCCGTCGACCTGAGTTCAGTCGCAGATCAGTTCAATCCAGAATGGCGCATCTATGCCCGATCCGCCGGTGACGACAAGATGCCCGTGATCGCACTGATCCATATGCTTGACGCGCTTCGGGCAAACGGCCTGGAACTGTCAGTCAACCTCAAGCTGCTGCTGGATGGCGAAGAAGAGCGCGGCTCACCGACTCTGGGCCGGGTGATTGATGACAATCCCGGTCTGTTCGATGCTGACCTGCTGCTTTTCTGCGATGGGCCCATGCACCAGTCGCGCCAGGCGCAGCTGGTATTTGGCGTGCGTGGCGGCCGCACTCTGGATATCACGACCTACGGTGCCAATCGGCCACTGCACTCTGGCCACTACGGAAACTGGGCCCCCAACCCAATCATGTCCATGGCGTATCTGTTAACCAGCATGCGCGATGAAACAGGCCGCATTCTGGTTGAGGGGTATTATGACAACGTGGCAGCCTTGACCGAGTCGGAGCGCGCGGCCATCGATGCCATGCCGGACATAGAGGCCCGGCTCAAGGACGAACTGGCCGTGCATACGCCTGAAGGCGGTGGCAAGCGGATTGAGGAGCTCGTCACCTTGCCCGCTTTCAATGCCAGAGGTGTCGCGGGCGGCGGTGTCGGCGATCAGGGCCGCAACATTATTCTGAGCAGCTCGACGGTTTCACTGAATCTGCGCCTCGTCCCGAATCAGCGACCCGAGCGCATTCGCCAGATCATCGAGAACCACATCACCGGGGAGGGATATTTCATTGTTTACGAGGATCCCACTGACGCCATTCTTCGCGCCAACTCCAAGGTCGTCAAACTGGACTGGCGCGGCGGCGGATCACCCGGACTGAGAACTTCAATGGATGGCCCCATGGCTCAACGTCTGATCCGTGTGATGCGGGAACTGACGCCGGAGCTCATTCTGACTCCGACCATGGGAGGCGGGTTGCCCCTGAATGCATTCGCCAACCGCATGGAAACGCCGATCATCGTGTTGCCGCTGGCCAATCATGACAACAATCAGCATGGAGAGAATGAAAATCTTCGGCTACAGAATCTCTGGGATGCGATGATGGTTTACGGAGTCGTGCTGACCCAACTGGGCAGAAACTGAGATGACAAAGCGCGGCGGGTATCGCAACCACTCCTCGGGCTGGATGAGTCCGGCAGACCACAGGGGTGATAACAGCACCGCACTGACGCCGCCTGCCGGGGCGGAGAGAAATAAACTTTGAGCCATTTAAGCCAGCTGCTTGACGAAAGCGCACGAACTGCGGTGACAGCAGAGGACACGGTGTCCGGCTGGTCTGTCGGGCTGGTTCTCTTTGGCATCTGCCTCACTCTGCCTACGCTGTACACCGGAGCAATTACTGCCGAGCAACTTGGCTTTGTCGATGCTGCGAAAGCAATCGGGCTGGCCTCTGCAGTACTGGCCCTGATGTCAATTCCTGCCGCCATTGTTGGTGCCCAAACCAGACTCAGCAGCTACCTGATCATCGAATTCGTGTTCGGCAAAAAAGGGTCTGACTATGTCAATATCCTGCTGGCTCTGACACTGCTGGGCTGGTTCGCAGTAACCGCGGGATTCTTCGGTCAGACACTCGCTATTGCGCTTGAGGAAATCTGGGGCCTCGCGCCGCCGACCTGGTTACTTACCCTGGTCTCCTCGGCGCTGATTCTCGTGACTACTCTTTTTGGCTTCAAAGCCATTGATCGTCTGGCGTTGTTTGCGGTGCCTTTGCTGATCTGTTTTCTCATCTATGTCAGCAAGCTTGCCATGACCGACGTCAGCTGGCCCGCGGTGCTGAACATCAGGGGCGCCAATCCTGACTACTTCTACACTGCCGTCTCGACCGTAGTCGGTAGCCTGATCGTCGGTGTGGTCCTGATGCCCGACCTGTCAAGGTACGCCCGCACCACAGGAGACTGTGTTTCCGCCTCGCTGCTGGGCAATGGTCTGGGCAATTTCTTTTCCATGCTCATGGGAGTGCTCCCCGCCATGATCACCGGCCTGGTTGACCCAATGGCCTATATGATCGCCCTCGGATTGGCTGGCGGCGCATTCATCATTCTGGTCTTTGCAACCTGGACAACCAACAGCGTCAATCTCTACAGCACGACTCTCGCGGTGGCCGTTGTCCGGACGAAAACACCGGAATGGCAGCTGATGCTTGTCAGTGGCGCGGTCGGAACAGGCCTGGCCATGCTGGGTATTACCGATCATTTCATCGAATTTCTGGAGTGGTTGGGCGTGATTGTGCCACCGATCGCTGGCATTTACCTCGTCGACTACTTTCTGCTCGGACAACAGCGATTCCCACCGGAATTGCGCGCCTCCCTTCCCGACTATGATCGGGCAGCGATGGCTGCCTGGGTTATAGGCACCATCCTCTCCGCGATGATTTTCGTCACCGAAGTGTCTGTGTCTAATATCCCGAGTCTGGACGCGCTGGTGGTGACTGCTCCTATTTATCTCGTCTGCCGCAGATGCTGGCCCTCCCTACTCAACCGGAGTCCGTCTGCACCATGAGAATCGGTATAGATGTCGGTGGTACCCATACTGATGCGGTTCTGATGAACGGCATGGAAATCCTCTGCACCCATAAAGCACTGACCAGCAGCGATGTGCGTCAGGGGATCATCGAGGCGCTTGACCGGGTGATGACTGAAGGCCGGGTCGATCTAACGGCGATTGAGGCAGTAATGATCGGCACGACCCACTTTACTAATGCCGTCATTGAGCGCAAGCAGTTGAGTCCGACAGCCATCATCAGAGCCTGCCTCCCGACCGGCTCGGGGCTTCCTCCCCTGTGCGACTGGCCCACCGACATCGCCTCCGCGCTGGGTAATCACGGCTACATGATCGGCGGCGGGTATATGTTTGACGGCCGGCAAATCGCACCGATTGATGAAACGGCACTGGATGAAGCAATTGCCGATATCATCCACAGTGGCGTCAAATCTATTGCGGTCTCTGCGGCATTTTCGCCCGCCAACAATGCCCATGAACTCGAGATAGCTGCACGAATCAGACGACGCATCCCTGACGCCAATATCTCCATGAGCCATGAAATTGGCCGTCTGGGCATTCTTGAGCGGGAAAATGCAGCGCTGCTGAATGCCAGTCTCGGCGAACTCGCTACAAAGGTCGTCTCGAACATGGAAGCTGCTCTTGCTGAACGCGGCATACGCTGCCCGTTCTATATCAGTCAGAATGACGGGACTTTGATGTCTGCCCAGTTCATCGCACGCTATCCGGCCCTGACCTTTTCAAGCGGGCCCACCAACAGTCTTCGGGGCGCCGCGGTTCTCTCCGGCATGCAAGATGCGCTGGTCGTCGATATCGGCGGCACCACGCTGGACGTCGGCGTGCTGGCGAATGGATTTCCAAGAGAGAGTAACAGCCATATCACAGTTGGCGGAGTACGGACCAATTTCAGAATGCCCGACATTCTTCCTATCGGTCTGGGCGGCGGCAGCCTGATCGCCGACGAAGGCGCCTCGGTGGGGCCACAGTCCGTCGGCCACAGACTGGTCGAAGAGGCGCTGGTATTCGGTGGCTCAACCCTGACGGCAACCGATATCGCAGTAGCCAATGGTTCAGTCAGCGTCGGCCAGCCCGCCCGCGTACAGACGCTGGAACGAGCGGTGGTAGAGCGAGCAACGCAACGCATTCACCGGATGATCGACGAGGCCATCGACAAGATGCGCCCCAGCGAAGCACCGGTACCGGTCATTCTGGTCGGTGGTGGCGCTATTCTGGTGTCCCGTGAGTTGGCAACTGCATCCAGCGTCATCGTGCCAGACCATGCGGGCGTCGCCAATGCCATCGGTGCGGCCATCGCACAGGTTGGAGGTGAGGTCGAACAGCTGGTCAGCTTCAGTAAGCACAGTCGGGACCGCGTGCTAGCAGATATGACCCGAGAAGCACAGGCCAAAGCGGTCGCCGCAGGCGCCGAGCCGAAGACGCTACGTGTGCTGGACATCGAAGAGACCAGCGTAAGCTATATGGATGATGATGCGGCAAGAATTCGGGTAAAGGTTGTCGGAGACCTTCGTCGCTCACCATGAAAACTATCGGAGTAGAGCACATCAAGGACCTGTGCACCGGTGCGGCATTTCTCGCAACCGGCGGAGGCGGCGACCCCTATGTTTCGCAATTACTGGCCGAACGGATACTGCATCAGGTGGGTCCGGCTCAGCTTATCTCTCCCGGAGATTTGCGGGACGATGCGTTCGTGGTGAGCATCGGCATGGTTGGTGCGCCCACGGTGACCCTGGAGCAACTGCCGACTGTCGATGAGGCTATCGGAGCACTGAACCGCTATGAAGCTGTGACGGGAAAGCATATCGATGCCGTCATTCCATTTGAAGTCGGCGGCGGAAACAGCACCATTCCGCCCTTCGTCGCTGCAATGAAAGGCATTCTCTGCGTCGATGGCGACGGCATGGGCCGGGCACTCCCCGAGGCCCAAATGATGACTTTCCCGATCTACGGTGCCAAGCCGACGCCCGCCGTCATCATGGATGCATTCGGTAATTGGGAACTGCTGGAATGCGCGGACGCGATGAGTTTTGAAAAGGAAATTCGTGCCAAGGCAGTGGCCATGGGCGGCATGGTCACTTCCGCGGAACACGGGATGACCGGCGCTCTGGTGAAGCGCAGTGCGATTCCGCACACCCTCAGCTTCGCAACCAGACTCGGCGCGCTGCTGCGTCAACACGACGGCCACATTGACGCCATTGAGCCAGAACTTTTTGCGCTGTTTGAGGCAAGCGACTATGGCGTTATCAAGCGCTTGTTCACCGGCAAAGTGATTGATACCACCCGGAAGATCGTGGGCGGATACGATGTAGGCACAGCCACTGTGCAAAGCTTTGACGATGCCGGCCGCAGGATGGAACTCCTGATTAAAAACGAGTATCTCGTCGCCAGCATTAATGGCCGGACGGTGGCCAGCGTACCGGATCTTATCTGCATCGTAGAGCAGGAAACGGCGCGACCTCTGAATGCTGAACGCATGCGGTATGGACAGAGAATCGCCGTTTTTGGCATAGGCTGTACCCAACACTACCGCAGTGCGCAGGCACTGTCCGTAACCGAGCCCCGCGCCTTTGGGTTTGACCTCGACTACATTCCC
>Ga0066377_10000205_pt1 | contig 13652 bp, 12 predicted proteins | sample Knorr_S23_td_Sur_FD_70946 | JGI IMG/M metagenome (GOLD analysis project Ga0066377, IMG submission 70946) | Marine microbial communities from Southern Atlantic Ocean transect - Knorr_S23_td_SurfaceB_ad_5m_LV_B | ecosystem: Environmental > Aquatic > Marine > Oceanic | place: Southern Atlantic...
AAATTTCATTTCCAACTGTAAGTAAAACATCTCTTGGGGGCATACAGCCGAACATTGTTTCAGCTTTCCAATCAGGTGTTGAGGTGGGTTGATTAAAATTAATTGGTGATGGACGATCTACTTTAATTCCACGTTTTTCTAACATGGATGAAAAATTATCTAAAAGTTCATTTGCTTTATCAACAGTATCTTTAGTTCTAGGTCCATATTGACCTCTCATATCGCTATCTTCTGGAACCTTTGCGTCTAAAGCTGGTTCTGGCGCTGGAATACAAGTTCCATCAGCCCGTCCAACTATGACATGCTTTAGCGGATCCCATTCATTCCAACTATTTACAATTACTTTTCCTGTCATTTAATTTTTAATTATGTTGTGCTCTGGTCCAAAAGGAAATTTAGTTATATTTTCTGCACCATCTTCTTTAATTATTAAAATGTCATGCTCACGGTATCCGCCTGCTCCTGGTTTTGCTTCTGGTATCATGATCATTGGTTCCATTGATATCACCATATTTTTTTCAAGCACAGTATCAATATCTTCTCTAAGTTCAAGACCTGCCTCTCTTCCATAAAAATGAGAGAGCATTCCAAATGAGTGGCCATAACCAAAGGTTCGATATTGAAGATAGCCAAGTTCAGCAAATAGTTCATTTAACTCTTCACATATTTCAGAACACTTTATTCCAGGTTTAATTAATTCTAAACCACGTTTATGAACTTTAACGTTTGCTTCCCAAGCTTTTAAAGATGCATCATCAACATCGTTTAGAAATAAAGTTCTCTCTAAAGCGGTATAGTAACCTGAGATCATAGGAAAAGTATTTAGAGATAAAATATCTCCTTTCTGTAAAGCTCTATTTGTTTTTGGATTGTGAGCCCCATCTGTATTAATTCCAGACTGAAACCAAACCCAAGTGTCCATATATTCAGCTCCAGGATAAGTTTTAGCTATTTCTCTTTCCATTCGATCACGTCCTGCAATTGCAATTTCTATTTCTGTTTCGCCAGGTTTTATATGTTTTACAATTTCCTCGGCTCCTAAATCTGCAATTCGTGCACCATTTCTAATAATTTCAATTTCTTCATCAGATTTGATCATCCGAAGTTTCATTAAATGCTTAGAGATATCTTTAAATAAAGCAGTACTAAAAATAGATTGAAGCTTGTCTTTTATATCTAAAGTAACATGATCATTTTCAATACCTATGGTATTGGGAGGATCATCTCTTCCAATAATTGAGACTATTGCTCGTAAAAAATTATCTCTTTTCCAATCGGTATAAATCACATTATCACAGTGAGATCTTCTCCAAGGTTGACTTGCATCAATGTTTGCAGATATCGTTACTATTTTTTCTTGCGTTACTACGCATCCATAAGATCTTCCAAATGAACAATAAATAAAACCTGTGTAATAAGCAACATTATGCATTGAAGTTAAAATAGCCATGTCCATACTTTGTTCAGACATTACTTTTCTAAGTTTTGAAACTCTGTTTTGATATTCTTTATTTGAAAAAGGAAGTTTTACTTTTTCACCATTTTTTAATTCAAAAAAATCAGGCCTTTCCATATCAGTTTAAACCGATAAATCTCCTATTGGTTTGCATGATCATGCTGTAATAGAAAATTGCAATAAATATAAAAAAGCCACCAATGATTGTATTAGTATCTGGAATCTCGTTAATTCCTAACCATGGAAGCCATACCCAAAAAATTCCACCTATAACCTCTGTTAAAGATAACAAAGTTAAATCTGCAGCAGGAATATTTTTAGATCCAATTGAATATAAAATTAGTCCTAAACAAACAATTGTTCCATGAGTTGCAAATAAAGCTTCATTTTTGCTTGATGAAAAGAAACTTCCATCACTTGCAGAAATCATTCCTAGAGAAAAGAAAAAACAAAATAGACCAGCAATTGCAACGGTTGTAAATTTTGGAGTTTCTTTTCGCCAACGTAAAGAAACTGAAAAAATTGAAAATCCTAAAGCTGATGCTAAACCAAAAATTAATCCAGGAAGTGAATTTTTCTCAGAATTACCAAGCGCCATAATAATTATACCAAATGCTGCAACAAATATTGCTATCCAAACTGTAATTGAAATTTTCTCTTTTAAAAATAAAAAGCCCAGTAAGGCTGTCATAAATGGCATCGCCGCTAAACATAATAAAGTGACTGCAGCTGTTGTATTTGTAATAGACCAAATAAAAGTCATCATGGCAGCACCTAAACCAATGCCCCCTACCATTCCAGAGAGTCCTATTTTTAAATAATTTTTAAAAAAAGCAATTCCTTCTTCTAAATAAAGATAAATATTTAAAATTAAAAAAATAACTATTCCTCGAGTTAACAAATACTGCCAAGGAACTAAATGTGCATCATCAATATGTCTTACAACATAAGGACCAAAAGACCAAAGAATGCCAGCAAAGAGAACGATCGGGATTGCAACTTTTGGATTTTTTAAATCAGGCATCCGCAATTTCTATAATTATTTTAAATCTCTAACAAGAAAATTGATTTACTAGATTAAAAAATCGTTTAGGCCGGTAGATGAATAACATTCAATAAAATTGCCTTTTTTAAATTGAGATTTACCATCTCTAAATACACCCCACGCGTTAGATTTTGTAAACGGATTTATTCTATAAGATTCTTGTCCTTTAAAAATCTCAAATTGGGCAGTTCCATTTTTTAAAAAATCAATTCTTCCTTTAATAAATCTTGTAAAATTTTTTTTCTTATTAAAATTATTTTTTAACTTTGCAATAATAGGTCTTTCAATTTGTAATCCTAAAGATTTAAATATTATTGGCATTACAAAAAATCTAAAACAAGCAACCGATGAAATTGGATTTCCTGGCAAACCAAAAAAACAAGTATTGTTTTTAAACTTAGCAAACATAATTGGTTTTCCAGGTCTAATTTTTGCCCCTTTAAAGATACTTTTAGTTTTAAATTGTTTAATAACTGTTGGAATAAAATCGAACTTACCAGCTGAAACAGCTCCTGATGTAATAATAATATCTGTTTTTGATTTTATATTTTTTCCAAGTTCATTTTTAAATAATTTAAAATGATTATCTCGAATAATCATTTTGGTTTTAAAATTGATAGGTAAATTTCTGACTAATGAATTTAAGTAAGCAGTATTTGAATTTCTTATTTTCCAATTTGGTATTTTAATTTCATTGGATAATTCTTTTCCTGTTGGATAAAAAACTATATTCACTTTTTTCTTAACTAAAACTTTATCAATTCCTAAAGTTTTAAGCGCTAGGATATGAGAAGCATTTACTAACTGCCCTTTATTAATTATTTTTTCTCCAGCTTTATAGTCCGATCCTTTAGGTCTTATATATTCTAATTTTTTTAATTTTTTTTTTACAATGATAAATTTTGCTTTTTCTTTATTGGGATAGTATTCAATTTCTTCAACAGGAATAATAGTATCAAAGGGTCTTTGAATAATTGCACCTGTCATAACTTCAATTGCTGAAAATTTTGGAATTTTTTTGATATTAGGATTATCACCTGCCGCTAAAGTTTTTATAATTTTAAATTTTTGAGGTCTATTTTTTTTTAGATTTTTCGTTTCTTTAGAACTAACGGCAAATCCATCAAAAGCGGTATTATCACCAGATGGATAATTTACCTTTGAAATAATATCATTTGCAACAACTCGATTTAATGAATTATTTAAATTTACCCATTCGTTTTTAATTGAAAACTTATTTTTAATAATTTGACGAAGTGCAGTTTTATAAGAATTCATTTAATTTTTTGCTCAGCAGTTTTAAGATCTTCTTTAGTATTAATATTTAAAAAACTTTCATCATCATTTATATCTATTACTTCTGTTCCTATTTTATTTGCCCAATCCTCTACTTTTCTGTCTCCTATTTCAATATCAGCTCTTAATCTTTCTCTTAATTCTATCGACCATAATCCAAATATATTGTGTCTTTTTTCACCACTTTTTAAAAAAAATAATTTTTTATGAGAATTAGATTTCGAATTTATGATTTTATTTATCAAATCTTCTGAAAAAAAAGGAGTGTCGCATGGAAAGGTTAAAATCCATTTATAGTCTTTTTGATTAGAAGCTACCCATTCCATTGCGGAAAGAACTCCTACTAAAGGTCCAAGGTGTCCTTCGATAATATCTTTAGTATAAAATAGGCCCTTGTTATTTGAATTTGTTTTACTATCGTTTGTTACAATAAGTATTTCTTTAAAATTATTTTTTAATTTATCAACTGTGTGTTCAATTAAAGTTTTATTTCCTAATAAAGTAGTAGCCTTATCACCACCAAACCTTCTTGACTTTCCCCCGGATAAAATAACAGCCAACACATCATTTTTGCTCATATAAATAGTATAAGTTAAATATCTTTAAAATTTAAGATTATTTAGATTATTTATTTAGGTTTAAAGAAATTAAACAAATTATTTCAAACATTATCGATGCTGCAACCATGGAAGTAATTTGATTAGGATTGTCCTTGGTTGGCATTAAACAAGCAACATCACCGCCAATAACATTTTTTCCTTTTAGACATTGAATTAATTTTCTAGCTTCATCCATATTAAATCCTCTAAAAGCTGGTTCAATATTTGCAGTTCCTGGGGCAACGGTTGAATCTAAACAATCTAAATCAAATGTAACATAAATAGGATTATCCCCTAGACGATCTAAAACCATTTTAGAACATTTTTCATGACCGAGCTCTTTATATTCATCCATGGTTATTACTTGATAACCAATATCATAACTAGCTTGAAGCCAATCTAAAGTTCTTGGATTTCCTCTTATGCCTATTTGTGAACTTGTATGAGGATCTACATTTCCTTGTTTTACCAAATAAGACGCCCAGTGAGCTGCTGACTTTTTGGCACCTAAGAAATGATCTAGCTTTTCATAACAATCGGTATGTGCATCAAAGTGAACTAATGTTATTTTTTTTCCTTTGGTAAGTTTTGAATCTTTTTTTGCTAAACTTTGTATTATCCCTCCCGTGATTGAGTGATCACCTCCAATTGATACAACAGGTTTTTGAGCTTTTTCAATATGATCATAAAACTCGGAAATTCTTTCTATGCACTTTTCGTTGTTGTTTGCTTCTGGAAAAGGCACGTCTCCTAAATCATGAATTTTATTTTGTTTCCACGGATCAATTTTATAATCAAAGTGAGATCTTCTTAACATTGCTGAAATATTTCTAACAGCTCTTGGGCCTAAGTGCTGATCTCTTTCAGTTGTACCATTGCCGGTACTATGAGGAACTCCAACAAGAGCGATATCACAATTATTTGGATCTGGATCGTGTTTACATCTAAATAAAGTTGGGATCCCCCACCAGTAGAGGGTTTCCATCATTATCTGATCTTCTTCTGAAATCATGAGTTGAATATTGCATAAATAATAAAAATATAAAGATGAATAATTATTTGATATAGAGGCGAAATGACAGCCAATAATAATACTAAAGGTATTTTTTTAATACTGTTTGGCATGGCACTTTTTTCAATTCAAGACTCTTTAATTAAATATGTATTTGAAGATTTATCTTTATATGAGCTTTATTTTGGAAGAACTTTTGTTGCAACAATATGGTTATTTTCATTTTTACTAATTTCTAAAAAAAAAATTGTATTTAAAACACACTACCCGCTTTTAACTTTATTAAGGGTTATTCTTTTTTTTATTGGATTTAGTTCATTTTATATTTCTCTAAGTTTTATGACCCTTGCAATGGCTAATGCATTATTTTTTTCTAGTCCTTTTTTTATGTCTATTTTTGCAAAGTTATTTTTAAAAGAAGATATTGGGATTAGAAGATGGTCCGCAATTGTTGTGGGTTTTTTAGGTGTTGTGGTTGTTCTTAATCCTGATTTTTCAAATTTTAATTACTTTAATTTATTACCCGTATTGTGTGCTTTTTGTTATGCAGCTTCAATGACAATTACAAAAGTCACATCAGATAAAGACGGCGTTTATACTCAAATGATCCATCTATATATGGCGGCCATTACATTTAGTCTTATTATTTATTATTTTGCAGGAAAAGGGCAGTTTAATAATTTTGATAATCCAACTTTACAATTTATTTTAAGAGACTGGTTTTCAAATCCGACACATTCCTGGCCTTATATATTTATCATGGGAACAGTTGCTGCTATTTCTTTTTATTGTGTTTTTTCTGCTTATAGTATTGCATCTCCTTCGGTCGTATCATTATTTGAATACTCATTAATTATTTGGGCAATGATTGCAGGATATATTTTATTTAAAACTATTCCTGAAACGAATACTTTTATAGGATCTGCTATAATTATTGCTGCAGGTGTTTATATTTACATGAGAGAAAAGGCTCGAAACCAAATGATTGTAACCGATACCCCTAATAGATAATGAAAAACTATATTCCAACTATTAATATTGCATCAATATTAAATTCAAATTTTAATTCTACGGAAGCTGTTAAAACTGTTAAAAAAATTGAAAAAGCTTGTGTAGATATAGGTTTTTTCCAAGTTGTCGGACACGGTATCAACTTAAATAAAATTAATAAAATCTGCAAAATTGGCCATACTTTTTTTAATTCACCTAATTCAAATAAAATTAAATTGGCACCAAAAAAATGGAATAAAAAAAATAAAAATCTTTATAGAGGATATTTTCCAAGTGATGTAAATGGCAAAGAAGGATTAGATATAGGCGATCTTCAGGTTTCAAATAATTATGCTAAAAAAACTAAAAATCAATACATTGAATATTTAAATTTAAACAAGTCCTTTAATAAAAATTCTTTAAACTTATTGTCAGATTATTTTGATGAAATTTATAAATTAAGTGAAACTTTGTTTAAAAGTATAATTAAACTTTACAATAAAGACCAAACTTTATCTAATTTTGCTTTCTCACGACTTAAAACTTTAAGTACATTAAGATTTAATTACTATCCAAACCAATCAAAACCTGTTGAAATATCAAAGCAAGATGGCGTTGCATTAGGGTGTGAAACTCATGTCGACAGCGGAATATTTACCGTTCTCTACCAAGATAAAAAAGGAGGATTGCAAGTTCAAAATAGAAAAACAAAAAAATGGTACGATGTTCCTTTTAATAAAAAAGCTTTAGTTGTAAACACTGGAAGAGCTTTGGAATTTTTAAGTAATGGAAAATTTAAAGCAACCAACCACAGAGTTTTATGGAATAAAAGTAAAAGGCTATCTGTACCCTTCTTTTTTGAACCTAGTTATGATTTTAAAATGAATAAATCTTACTTAAATTCTAAAAATTATATTAATTCAGGTATTATTTATGAAAAATTTTTAAACCAATCTTTAAAAAAATTTATAGAATATCAAAGATAAAAAATGAAAGATCAAAAAGTACTTAGTACAATTTCAGGAAGTCTACCAAAGCCTAAATGGTTAGCTGAAACTGGTAAACTTTGGGGACAATGGAAATTGACTGGAACAAAGCTTCAAAAAGCAAAACTTAAAGCTTTAAAACAGACTGTTAAAGATCAGGAAACTTGTGGACTTTCGATCATTACCGATGGAGAGCAAACAAGACAACATTTTGTAACAACATTTATTGAGAATTTATCAGGAGTAGATTTTAAAAATAAAAAAAAGGTTAGAATAAGAGATAGATACGATGCGATGGTACCTGTGGTTAAGTCAAAAATTAGAAGGAAAAAAAATATATTTGTTAACGATGCAAAACATTTAAGAAAACTAACTAAACTCCCAATTAAAATTAGTATTCCAGGTCCAATGACCATGGTTGATACTCTCTATGATGATTATTACGGTAGTCGAGAAAAATTAGCCTGGAGATTTGCAGAAGTGTTAAATGAAGAAGCAAAGTTACTGGAAAAAGCAGGAGTAGATATTATTCAATTTGATGAACCTGCATTCAATGTTTTTTTTGATGAAGTAGAAAAATGGGGAGTTAAAACTTTAGAAAGGGCAGCAAAAGGATTGAAATGTAAAACTGCCGTTCATATTTGCTATGGTTACGGAATTGAAGCCAATATTAAGTGGAAAAAATCTTTAGGAAAGCAATGGTTACAATATAAAAATGTCTTTCCAAAAATAGCAAAAAGTAAAATCAATCAAGTCAGCCTTGAATGTATAAATTCTAAAGTTCCAATGAGTTTAATTTCACTCCTTAAAGGAAAAGATATTTTGGTTGGCTGCATTGATGTTGCAACACAAAAAGTTGAAAAACCAAAAGAAATTTATAATGTTTTAAAAAAAGCTCTTAAATATACATCTAAAAAACATTTATATAGCTGTTCAAACTGTGGTTTAATTACTCTTCCACGAAAAATTGCCTTACAAAAAATGAGAGCTCTTAGCAAGGGTACAAATTTATTAAATTAAAATTTCTTTGAAACTTTAACCATCTTTGTAAGTTTTTTCATTGCAAGTTCTCTTGGTAAAAAACCAAGTCCACAATCAGGTGCTGCTATTAATCTTTCTTTATCAATGTATTTTAAAGCAGTGATAATTCTTTGTTCTATTTCTTGTTCAGTTTCTTCTTTGCTGGATGCTATTTTTATAAGACCTAAAATTAATTTCTTATTTTTAAAATCTTTAAACAATTCTTCATCATTATATCGATGAGCATCCTCAATTGATATTGCATCTAAAATTGAACTGTCTAGTTGTTTAGAAATTTTTTTATAAGAATCTAAAGGTGCTTTTGGGTAGTTGATTGCATCAAGTCTATCTGGATATCCACAACACATATGCATTATTTTTTCAACGTTGAGATTATTTATTCCCTCAAAACAGATTTCTAAATTTTTTATTCCATAATTCAAAGCTTCTTCTGGTTTTCTTGCAAATAAAGGTTCATCAATTTGAATATATTTACACCCTTCATTAACTAATCTTTTAACCTCAATATTTATTGCTTTTGCTAAGTCAAAACCTAGTTCTTCATCTGATTTATAAAATTTGTTAGCAACTGTATCAGTAATAGTTAAAGGTCCAGGAATAGTTATTTTTAAATCTTTTTTTGTTAGTGATTGATTTTTTTTCCATTCATCAACTAAAAAAGGTTTACCTGCTTCAACCTTTGATACAACAGTTGGTAAAAAAGATGTATAGCTTCCTGATCTTGCTGGTTTTTCTGTTAAAACTGAAAAATCTATACCTAGTAGATGACGACAATGATAATGGACATAGTTTTCTCGTCTAACTTCTCCATCTGTAATAATATCTAATCCACACTGCTCTTGATCTTTAATTACTTGTTGTGTTGCTGTTGAAAATAGATCTTCAGCATCTTTTCCAAATTTATTTATTTCATCAGTGTAGTGTTTTGTTGGATATTTTTTATCAGTTTTATTAGTGTTAAACCAATCAGTTAACTTTAAAAATTCTGGTTTAGGATAAGCACCGATAACAGTAGTAATCATTTAAATTATAATAATTATACATAATCTAATGGAAGGCTAGAAGTCTGTTTAATTTCTTCAAGAGATTGTAGCCCTGTTACATTCGATAAATCTATTTCTTTTGTAAGTTTTGAATAAAAAGTATTGTAACTTTCAGAGTTTTTAACCATGACTTTTAATAGGTAATCGGTATCTCCCATTAACCGATGACATTCAACAATTTCGGGGGTTTTGTTAACTACTTTTCTAAATTTATCTGTCCATTCTTTATTGTGATTAGTTGTTTTAATTTGAACAAAAATTGGCTTTTCTAAATTTAGTTTTTTTTCATCTAAAATTGCAACGGTCTTTTTTATATAGCCTTGTTCCTTAAGGTTTTTAATTCTTAGCCAACAAGGAGATGGTGAAAGATTAACTATTCCTCCAAGATCCTTCATTGAAATGTCAGCATTTTCTTGAAGCTCAAATAGAATTTTTTTATCAATTTCCTTCATTTTTAGAATATTTTTCTAATTATAAATATAAATTTATTAATTTATACTAATATATTCTAATAATTCAATTATTTAAACTTATTTTTCTAATAAACATTGTTAATTTAGAAAAATATTCTAAATGTCTTATTCAAATAACTGTTTAGCTGAAGGTACTCTTTAAGAACCTCTTTTAATAAATACTAAAGCTAGGCAGTTAAAAAATTTAAAAAACGAATTAAATAACAAAACAAAAGGAACAAAATGAAAATAATTAAAAATACTTTAATTTTAATTACATTTTTATTTTCTTCTCAATTGGTATTAGCAAAATCAGATTTTTTAGTTAATACCGATTGGTTAGAAAAAAATATCAATAATTCAAAGGTAAGTATTATTGAAGTAAGTGTAATCCCAGGCGTATATGAAAAAGGTCATATTGAAGGTGCTGTTAACTTTAAATGGCATACTGATTTAGTAGATACTGTATCTAGAGATATTATTAGTAAAGATAAATTACAGGACCTTTTAAGAAAGTCTGGAGTAAACCAAGACAGTACTATCGTTTTATATGGTGATAAAAATAACTGGTTTGCTGCTTGGGCGGCATGGGTATTTGATATCTATGGTATTGAAAATGTAAAATTGCTAGATGGTGGAAGAAAAAAATGGGAAACAGAAAAAAGACCATTAACTCCTCTAGCGACAAAAGTTAAATCAGGAAATATTGAATTAAATAAATCAAATAATCAATTAAGAGCAAGACTTGCTGATGTAGTGGCAGTTGCTAAAAAAGAATCTGATATAGCATTAGTAGATATTAGATCAGCTGCTGAATACGAGGGTAAAATTTTTGCTCCTGAGGGTGTTCCAGAATTAGCTGTTAGAGCTGGACATATTCCTGGTGCTGTTAATGTCTCTTGGGGTAAAGCGGTAAATGAAGATGGTACCATCAAATCAGCTGAAGAATTAAAAAAAATATATGCAGATGCTGGTATCGATGGATCTAAACCAATCATTACTTATTGCAGAATTGGTGAGCGTTCTAGTCATACTTGGTTCGTGCTAAAAAAAGTGTTGGGATATGATGTTAGAAACTATGATGGCTCTTGGACTGAATACGGAAATTCTGTAGGAAATCCAATTACTAATCTTTCAGGAACTGTTTGGGGAAAAATTTAATTTCCAAATTTTAAAAAAATAAATAGAATGGCGGCTAAAGCCGCCATTTTTTTTATTATGAATTTAAAATCAAATATTCCTTCGATCAAAAATTATTCAGGTATAATTTTTATTTTAATAATTTCTTTATTAATAAATAATAAAGTGAAAAATCTTGATGAAGTTTATTATTTATCTTTATGGTTTGGTATTTCATTTGGGGTTGTTTTACAAAGAAGCAGATTTTGTTTTTATTGTATAAGTAGAGATTTTATTGAAAAAAAAAACTCTGAAGGTTTGCTTGGAATTATTACCGCTCTTATCATTGGAACCTTAGGTTATCATGTTATTTTTGGGGCTTTTTTAATTGAGCCTGTATTCCCTCAATTACCTCCCAATGCTCATATTTCCCCAGTTAGTATTATTTTAATTTTAGGTTCATTGAGCTTTGGATTTGGCATGGCAATTGCTGGATCGTGTATAAGCGCTCAGCTTTATAGGTTGGGCGAAGGACTCCTTAGTTCAATCTTTGCATTTATAGGTATTATTTTTGGGTTCATGTTGGCTTATAAAATATGGAATTATTTCTACCTAAACATAATATATGATGCGCCGGTTTTTTGGTTTCCTCATTATTTTGGTTACGCTGGATCAATTGTAATTCAAATAATTTTATTAGCTATATTAGCTTTAGCTTTATTTAAGTTTCATAAAAAACAAAAAAAACAAATCCTTAAATCTTGGTGGAAAGTTAAATGGCCCACTTTTGTTGGTGGAATTTTAGTAGGATTAATAGGAACTGTTGCATTCTTAAGAATTACTCCTTTAGGAGTTACTGCTGAGATAGGAAATATTTCCAGAAATTTAGGTGAATTATTAAATGTTATGCCAATACGTCTTGAAGGTTTTGATACTTTAAGAGGATGTATTGGAATTGTTAAGACTATTTTTTTAACCAATAACGGATTATTTATTTTTGGTCTAGTTCTTGGCTCTTTTGCTTCAGCAATTTTTTCTGAAGACTTTAAAATTCAACTTCCAAATCTTATTGAGGTAAAAAAATCTTTACTAGGTGGATTGTTCATGGGATTTGGAGCTATGGTTGCTTTAGGTTGTACAGTTGGAAACTTGCTTTCAGGAATTATGGCCGCATCATTGTCGGGTTGGGTCTTTTTAGTTTTTTGTGGTTTAGGTATTTATTTAGGATGGATAATTAAAAACAGATATTTATTTGGCTAACTAATTTTCCTATAAGTGTTATTTCCCAATTCCTATAATTGTAAGGTCATCTTCTAGAATATTTTCTTTGCTTACGTTTTGATCTAAGTTTGCTCCTTTGGTGCTAATTTTTTCAACATGTTGTGCAATTTTTTGTAATTCTTTTTTTAAAGATGAATTTTGATAGTCTTTTATTAATTGTTTTACCCCGTCAACTCCAATTTCATCTCCTTTTTCGTTTCTGCATTCTGAAAAACCATCAGTAAAACAATAAAGTCTTCCTTCTCCAAGTTTAAAGCTTTCTAATTTAAACTCATTTTTATTATCAGTCTTTTTAACTCCTAAAGGCATAGCTGAAGAATTGTATTCTTTAAATTGATCTTTATCTCTAAACAATGCTGGAAGATGACCTGCATTTGAAATTTCTAACGTATCATCAGATGAGTTATAGCATCCTACAATACTAGTAACATAAACACCTTTAGGATTAGTTAATTCAAGATCATTGTTCATTTCAAATAGAATTTCATTGGGTTTAAATTTATTTTTTGAATAAATTTTAAATAAGGTAATTGCACGTGCCATTACCATTCCTGCATTAACTCCTTTTCCTGATACATCGCTCAATGTGAAATAAACTCTATCGTTATGAGGATAAAAATCATAAAAATCTCCAGAAATTTCTCGCGCAGGAATATTAATTCCATGAATTGGAAAGTTCATAATACTTCTTCTTGGCATCAACCTTTGCTGAACATCGATTGCAAGTTTGATTTCTTTTGAAACTCTATTTTTCCAAATATTTTTTTGTTTTTCTGCTTGTTCTAGTTGATCCATAATATTGTTATATTGACCCGCAATAATTCCAGCATCGGTAAATGGATCTTGAGGAGCCCTTAAACTAAAATCTCCTGTTTTTTGTTGTTCATTTAATACTTTTAATAATTCATGGGTATCAGTTGAAGCATTGTGTTCAGAAATATTTAAACCTAGATCTTCTTGAATTTTGTTTACTCTTAATTTGAAAAATAAATTAATTACAAAAAATATTCCAAAAGCTGAAATAAAACAAAATGCTCCTACACTTACAATTCCAATAAGTTGAATATAAAGTTGGTCTAATGGAGATCTGTTAATTCCCATTGCTTCTAAATCAGCAAATAGTGCAACTGCAATTGTTGCCCATATTCCAGCAAACAAATGAACAGGAACTGCACTTACAACATCATCAACTCTAATTTTCTCAAGCAAAATTATTCCTAGTCCAGATACAATTCCTCCAATTGCTCCAATTATAATTGCTTGTGTTGGTTCAACATACGCACACGATGCAGTAATTGAAACTAAGCCTGCTATTGGACCTGTAATCATAAA
>Ga0066377_10000206_pt1 | contig 13583 bp, 18 predicted proteins | sample Knorr_S23_td_Sur_FD_70946 | JGI IMG/M metagenome (GOLD analysis project Ga0066377, IMG submission 70946) | Marine microbial communities from Southern Atlantic Ocean transect - Knorr_S23_td_SurfaceB_ad_5m_LV_B | ecosystem: Environmental > Aquatic > Marine > Oceanic | place: Southern Atlantic...
ACTGACAATAGACCAATCTCCAGCACGACGAGGCAACACCATGTCCAGGGTTTGTATGGTAACCGGCAAGAAGCCTGTTACAGGTAACAATGTTTCACACGCAAATAACAAGACTCGACGTCGGTTTTCTCCCAACTTGCACACTCATCGTTTCTGGGTGGAGTCGGAAAATCGCTTCGTCAAACTGCGCGTTTCAACCAAGGGCATGCGCACGATCGACAAGCTGGGGATCGATACCGTTCTGGCAGACATTCGTCGCAAGGGCGTGCAGGTCTAGTCTGCATCGCGCGAAATCGGAGGAAATCCCATGAGAGACAAAATCAAGTTGGTGTCGAGCGCAGGGACTGGACACTACTACACCACAGACAAGAACAAGCGAACCATGCCTGACAAGATGGAGATCAAGAAGTTTGATCCGGTTGTTCGCAAGCATGTGATCTACAAAGAGTCGAAAATCAAATAGGCTCCAAGCCTAGACATAGGACAACACAAAAAAGCCGGCTTCATGCCGGCTTTTTTGTGTCTTTGCCGTTTCCGTCTCGTCGGAGGCGGCATCGCTTCTCTTCTGTTACTTCTACTTCCCTTTGCTGAGCCGCTTGCTTAATCGCTCCGTAATCGCTTTAAGCTTAGGATCCTCAGTAAATTCGGCCTTTAACTTTCCGACGGTGGTGGACACTGTCCCGTAACGCTGGAGCTTAAACAGCTTGGCGATTGACTGAAGGGTAACTGCAGACAGCTCCTGGCACAGGTACATGGCTACCCAGCGTGGCACGTTTTTTGACCCGGGGCCACGTGCTGCCTTGTAAATGCTGGCTTCGGATACCCTGAACTGTCTTGCCACTGCTGTGATGATCTGCTTACAGGAAGGTCGCCACTTTGCGTTTGCGCCCCGCGAAATCCCGCGTGCGGCGCTCGCCGATCTCTTCCGCTTCGCCGCGGCTCTGAACTTCGCGTCACCCATTACGGACGACAGGTTCTTTTTGCCGTAGAAACCGGCCATTTCTTCGTCGACTTCTTGCGCAATAAATCGCTTGTAGGCCAGAGCCCGCTTTGCTGCAGCCACTTTCAGCTGTTTTAAGATCTCGTCCCGTTTGAACCACGCGGGCGGCGTCGCTTTACGGGTAAAGTAGCCATAGCTGCTGTAGTCGTAGCTGGCGCGATCGTTCGGTTTAATCTTGCAATGTATGAAGCGCGATAGCGGCAACAGGTATTTATCTGCCTGCACCAGTACCGCTTTGTACCTGCCGCGGAACAGAGATCCCTCTACGCCCTTCATGCGCTGGTAATTCTGTGTATACAGCCCGTCAACCTGGCGCATGAAGCGACTAAGATTTCCCTCCGGCGTTTTGATCAAAAGGTGATACTGATCGCGCAGCAGACAAAAAGAATGCACTTCAACGTTCAGTCGTGGGCAGGTTTCAGCCAAGCCGGTTAGGAAGGCTTCATAATACTTGGCGGAAGGGAAGACACGTTGACCGTCTGATCCATAATTCGATACGTGATAAACGGCGTCTGGATATTCAATTCGTAAGGGTCTGGCCATGATTATTCTCGACTTGACAAAGAATTATAGAATTAGAGCTGACCCTAAAGGTCAAAGTTCTAGTGATAACCAAATACGCTGCAATCGTCAACCAGAAACGCGGCAAGCCATGGAATCAGATTAATAACTGCTGGTCTGTCTGTAGAACGGCGAGCAACTGTGTCACTGTCACTAGGGATATTCTGGACGCATAGTGCGACGCTTGACCCCTTTTTGTCATGCGCCGGTGCAGGCGCCTACCAAGCCAGCCGCACCGAATTCTCAGGGCTTATTAGCTAGCACAATTGCCCGCTTCGGAGACGGGTGCCCTTCGACAGTCTGGCTGGGGTTGTCAGCCATTAGCGCGGAGTCCAGCGATTTGAAGGGCATCCATTCAGTTCGACGCTGTTCAGCCATGTCGGTAGTGCTTTCATCCACCACCCTTACGTTTATGAAGCCGCAGCGTTCGAGCCATTGCGACACACTCGGGACAGAGGGGACGAACCAGACATTAGACATGCGTGCGTATTGGTCTTGTGGCATCAGGCTGTAGCCAGCTGGCCCGTCGACCACAATCGTCTCCAGAACCAGCTCGCCGCCGCTGCAAAGGGAATCCTTGAGCTGAAGCAGGTGGTCGATCGGTGAGCGGCGGTGATAAATCACCCCCATTGAGAACACCGTGTCAAAGTGCGGCAGCGGTCTCGGCAGTTCTTCCAGCGGAATCGGCAGCAGCACAGCCCGAAGGTCAGGCAGGAAATGCGCTAAGGCGCAGAACTGTGCAAAGTAGGCCATGTGGGGTTCGAGACCGATCACCAGCTCTGCTCCCGCCGCAGCCATACGCAGGCTGAAATATCCGTTTCCGCTGCCGACGTCCAGTACCGTACGTCCCTCCAGTGGTGCGATCAGGTGCTCGAGTCGGGACCACTTCATGTCGCAGCGCCACTCACTGTCTATCTCGATGCCAAACAGGTCGAAGGGCCCTTTGCGCCACGGAATGAATTCCTTTAGCTGTTCTCTCAGAGCTGACTGTTCAGCGGCGGTAAGATCGCTGGATTGGCCGATATTTATGGTGTCAGCGAGTTGAACCCTGGACGGTGTGTGGCGAGGCAGTCGAGCGAGATGTTGGCGCCATCGGACCCAGTCTCCCTGCTTGATTCCGTCAAGAAACGGTTGGGCCACGAACGGCAGCAGGGGGTTCAGCCTGGATTGCCCGGCATTCTTCAAGATTTTCTGAAACTCCGAGGAGCTGTCGTGATCGTTCAAGGGGCTCACTTGACTGCGACGAGTGAGGCAAAATTGAAGCACTGGAACCAGACGTCCAGAGCACTGAAACCCGCAGCACTCAGGCGCTGTCGGTGGCCGTCAAGGGTTTCCGGAACCAGCACGTTTTCCAGAGCCGTGCGCTTTTGCGCGATTTCCATTTTGCTGTAGCCCATCTGCTCCTTGAAGTTGTAATAAAGCTCCGTGAAGAGATCATTCAGGTTAGGGTCCGGAAACTCGATTTTCTCGGAAATGATGAGAATGCCACCGGGGCGGAGACCCTCGTAAACCTGTTTGATGAGCGCATCCCTTGATGCTTTGGCCACGAACTGCAGCGTAAAATTCAACACCACCACCGAGGCGTTGATTATTTCAACTTCAGCTATGTCTGCGCACTGAGCCACAATCTGTGGCGTTCCGCTGCTCCGAATTCTGTCCTGAAGCCTGCTGATCATGGCAGGCGAGTTATCAATGGCATGAATCCGGTAGTCTTTGCAGCTAACCTGCTCAGCCATGGCGAAGCTGGCAGCACCCAGACTGCAGCCAAGATCATAGATTGCTGACCTTTCCTGACAGTGCCTGTTGGCCATGACGCCGATCATCGAAATAATCGTGCGATAACCGGGTATCGAGCGGCTTATCATGTCATCAAAAACACTGGCGACGCTGTCATCGAAAACGAAATCGCCAGCGGTTCGTTGCGCGGTGAATAACTGATCTCTTGACTGGTCGAATTCTGACACGATCTTCGTCGCTTCCCGGTTGGTGGATGAACGTGGCTGCCTCCGCCATGTCGAGTTTTGTCTCTGCTCGAGCGGTATGCCTGTTGTACGCAGCGGGCGATTCACTTATGTTAGCACCATCGGTGCTACGGCCCTGACACCCATTATCCGCTTATCTGTGACCCATTTAAACTTGGAAGCGTCGGCACTACTCGTCAGGCATATTACACTGCTTAAAGCGCTTGAGATTTCGCACGGCGTCCTCGATCTCGCCTGCGGCTCTGGTCGAAACGGCCGATATCTCCTCAGTCGTGGCCTGCCAGTAGTATTCGCCGACATTGATGGTGAGAAGCTGGCCAGTCTCAGCGCTGTGGAAGTTTCTGATCCCGCTATGGTGACGCTGTGGGAAGTGGATTTTGAATCGAAGGCAGATGATCCGCTGGCTGGCAAAACGTTTGATGCAATCATGGTGTTCAATTACCTGCACCGCGCGCTGATAGACAGGATCAAGCAGGCAGTAAGACCGGGAGGTCTTGTGTTTTATGAGACATTTACCGAGCAGCAGCGCCGATTCGGGCGTCCCAGCAATCCGGACTTCCTGCTCAAACCCGATGAACTTAAAGCCTGGTTCGAGGCGTGGCAGATTATTCATTATGAAGAACGGGAGCGAGATAATCCCCCAAGCCACGTTGCGAGTCTGGTTGCCCGAAAACCCTAGGCCTGTAATCTTCTGAAATCATGTCATTTTGCAACGCATTGACGAGCCGTCAGTTTGCTCCTGCATTGGGTCGCGCGATGTCAGAGCCTTTCAGCTGTGAAGTTCAGCGCAGCAAGCGAAAGACTCTGGCAATCTATATTAAGCCCGGCAAGCTTATCGTCAGGGTTCCTCTGGATGCGTCGAAGTCCGAAGTAGAAGACTTTGTTCACTGCAACAGAGCCTGGATTGAGAAGCGACTGTCGGAAGAGTCTGCTCGCCAGCAGGAAAGGCTGGTGGTTGAACATGGCTGTCAGATTTTCTATCGAGCCAGAGAACTGGAGATCGTTTTCCGGAAAGGGGATAAACCGCGGATTATGACAGACGGTGGTCAGTTTATAATTCAGGGGCATCGTCTCACGCCAGCCAAGGCGCGTGAGCAACTGGAAGACTTTCTTATTGATAAAGCCAGCCATTACATACTGCCCAGAGCGAGAGGGCTTGCCCGTTACCTAGGCGTCGAACATAAAATTTCGGAAATCAAGCTACGCAAAACCAAGTCAAAGTGGGGGCACTGCACGTCTCAGGGGGTGCTGCAGTACAACTGGCTCATCATGCTGGCGCCTTACAGCATCATCGACTACATGATCGCACACGAGGTCTGTCACCTGATCCATATGGATCATTCGAAACGCTTCTGGCTGCTGGTCAACTCAGTTTGCCCGGAGCACGAACAGTACATCCGCTGGCTCAAGGAGCATGAGCATCGCTTCTGGTTCTAGATCAAGAGCCTGCCTTTTCAAACACCAGATCCCACACCCCATGGCCCAGGCGGCGGCCCCGTTGTTCAAATTTTGTTTCCGGCCTAGCAGGCAAGTCGCAGTACTTTCCTGCTCCAGAGCAATTGATCAGCGTTGGCTCGTTTTCCAGCACTTCCATCATGTGCAGTGCGTAGGCTTTCCAGTCGGTCGCGAGGTGTAATAAGCCGCCTTCAGCAAGCCGGGTCGCCAGCAACTCAACAAATTCCGCTTGGATGATGCGTCTCTTGTGATGTCGTTTTTTGGGCCACGGGTCCGGGAAAAATATCAGCAACCGGTTCACACTCTGCGGGTCGAAACAGTTGGCAATGACTTCGGTGGCGTCATGGCACATGATTTTCAGGTTATGTAAATTGTGCTGTGCAATACCGTGGAGCAGTTTGCCGACACCCGGCCGATGCACCTCGATCCCCAGGAAGTTTGACTGGGGATCTGCCTGTGCCATTTTCAGCAGGGAGTCTCCCATGCCAAATCCAATCTCTACGGTGAGCGGTCGGGTTTCGCCAAAGTGCTTTTTGATGTCCAGTATGCCTGCTTCACAGGGAATCACGTGGGTATCCCAATGTTGTTCCAGTGCCTTGCGCTGAGAACCAGTAGCCCGGCTTGCTCTAATCACGAAGCTGCGTATCGGGCGATCAGATGGTTTAAGGCTCATGTCTGCGTGGGCTCATAAAAACCGCATTCGCTCGCTGCGTCATGCCGTCACGCGACGCTGACAATCGAACACGTGTGTCTGAGGTGTCAAAAAAATGTTCCGTCGACCGGTGAAGATGCGCTGGCGTACAGTCTTCTCGGCATTCGCCCGGCGAGGTACGCCTCACGACCCGCCTCGACGGCTTTGCGCATCGCCGAGGCCATCAGCACCGGATTCCGGGCTTCGGCTATCGCAGTGTTCATCAGAACCCCGTGACAGCCCAATTCCATTGCAATGCTTGCATCGGATGCAGTGCCCACTCCGGCATCGACAATGATGGGGACCTGAGCATTCTCCAGAATCATTCGAATATTGTAGGGGTTGCGGATTCCCAGTCCGGAACCGATGGGTGCGCCCAGCGGCATCACCGCGACGCAGCCGATCTCTTCCAGTCGTCGGGCAACCAGAGGGTCATCGCTGGTGTAGACCATCACATCAAAGCCTTCCGCGACGAGGGTTTCTGCAGCAGCCAGCGTTTCCGTAACATTCGGGTAAAGCGTTTTCTGATCTCCAAGAACTTCCAGTTTCACCAGCTTGTGGCCGTCGAGGAGTTCTCGTGCCATCCGGCAGGACCGCACAGCATCCTCGGCGGTATAGCAGCCGGCGGTGTTGGGCAGGATGGTGTACTTTTCAGGGGAGATGATGTCCAGCAGGCTGGGTTCATCTTTGTCTTGGCCCAGATTCACCCGTCGGATGGCGACGGTAATCATCTCAGCGGCACTGGCTTCAAGTGCAGCGAGATTCTTTTCGAAGTCTTTGTACTTGCCACTGCCGATGATCAGGCGAGAGCGATACTCCGCTCCAGCAATAAGTAACGGCCTGTCTTGCTTTGTGCTCATGGTGAGTTCCTTATCCTCCGCCTATCGCCTGCACGATTTCAATACTGTCCAGATTGCTGATTCGCTGAGAGCTGAACTGACTGCGCGGGACGATATGACCGTTTAGCTCCACGGCTATCCGCCCTTTGGTCATCCCAAGATCCTGAAGCAGGTCCTCAAGAGACAACTCTGCCGCCAGCGTCTTAGTTTTGCCGTTTACGGTTATCTCTATCGTCATTGTGGCGACTCCCCTTGCCGCATGTCTGACGACAAACAAAGCCAGGCAAGGCTTGCCCAACCGCCGAGAAAACCCAGACCTCCAATCGGCGTGATGGCCCCCAGCCAACTCAGGCCTGTTACGCTGAGCAGGTAGAGGCTGCCGGCGAACAACACAATACCCGCTGCAAACAGGCTCGCCGGAATCCAGAAAAGCTTCTGCGCGGAATATTGTCCCGCAAGCAGGCCGTTGCCAAGCAGTGCCAGCGTATGGAACAGGTGATATTGCACGCCCGTCTCATAAACCCCCATAGCTTTGTCATCTACGATCGCTTCGAGAGCATGAGCGCCAAAAGCACCCAGGGCAACGACAAGAAAGCCATTGAAACAGGCGAAGCTAAGAATGTATCTGGCCATTTTTCGAGGGTCACGGTGAACGTGACGTCATTATACCCTGTTGCGCGATGCGCTTGGTCTGCGTTTTTTGTCAGACACAAAAAAAGCCGCGTGGATTGCGGCTTCTTATGAAAACAGGATGGCTGCCCGGGCAATTGGTCAGAGCCTGTCAGAGTGATCAGGCTTCCATGCAAGCCTTAATCTTATTCATCGCATTTTTTTCCAGTTGACGAATACGCTCTGCAGACACGCCATACTTGCCGGCCAGGTCATGCAGGGTTGCCTTTTCATCACTCAACCAACGGCTACGCAGAATATCTTGGCTGCGATCGTCCAGGCCATCCAGTGCAAGCATTAGGCTGTTGTTGGTCACTTCCTCCCACTCGGCTTCCTCCAGATTTTCAGCAAGATCTGAACTCTGGTCTTTAAGGTAGAAGGCAGGCGCCCGATAGGCTGTGTCGTCATCACTGTCAGGCTCGGCATCGAAAGAAGTGTCGTAAGCACTCATGCGACCCTCCATCTGTCTGACAACTTTGGGATCTACGCCAAGGTCCTGTGCAACCGCATGGGTCTCTTCGTTGTTCAGCCAGCCAAGCTTTTTCTTGGAGCTGCGAAGGTTAAAGAAAAGTTTACGTTGGGCTTTGGTCGTGGCGACCTTAACTATACGCCAGTTGCGCAAGATGTACTCGTGCATTTCGGCTTTGATCCAGTGCACAGCGAACGAAACAAGGCGAACACCCACTTCCGGGTTGAAACGCTTCACCGCCTTCATCAGACCGACGTTACCTTCCTGAATCAGATCGGCCTGCGAGAGGCCATATCCCGAGTAGGTCTTAGCCATGTGTACCACAAAACGCAGGTGTGCCATGACCAGTTGCCGTGCGGCATCCACATCATCGTTATAGTAATACTGTTTGGCTAACTCGAGCTCATGCTCTGGCGTCAGCACAGCAATGCTGTTTACCGATGCAATATAGGCGGTCAGGTCGCGGCCCGGCGTGATCGGGTCAATGACTTGTAAATTTTTACCTGTGCTCATGGTAGTAAGTGCGTTCAACTGCTGTTACCCAAGGAGACCGGAAATTATAGCATCTTTCGCGTAGTCATGCCATATCGCATGGCTGCACGGGTGTAGGTCAGATCTGACGAAATACGCCCTGTACAGCACGCCTGGATTGCTTACCATTACTAAAGTTTGGGGCACAAAGCGGTCTTTTCAAGGGGGGAGGCCGCAAGCTCAGCGGACTGGTCGGATTTGTCGCTTAGATCGCCTAATATGCGAGAATTAAGGGTTAAATGTGGCGATCTTCCTTGAAACAGAAAAAAAAGCAGCGAGCCCTCCAATGGTGGCGCCAAGCAGTATGATCGCGAGATTCTGGCCAACGCTGAGACCGGCTACCGCAAAGACAGTCTGGACTGGCTGATAGTGCAGTGCGAGCGCGTTGACCGCCATTGCCAGTTGATGTCCGAGTGCCGCAGTAAAAAGGCAGGCCAGAGTACCGCCGGCCGCCCCGAGAAAGCCGCCAAAATAGACAAACGGGCGGCGGACATAAGCATCGGTACCCCCAATTTGCTTGATGATGCGGATTTCCTCGCGCCTGCTCTGCACGCTACTGCCTACTGTGTTACCGATAATCATCAGCAAACCACTGACCACGATCAGGGACAGGGCAGATGACAGGGTGTTCAGGAGGTCGAGCCACGCCTCAAGTCGCTGTAACCAGAGGGAGTCCAGCTGAACCAACTCCACCTCCGGCAGACTGACCAGAATCTGTTCGATTTCCCGCGCGGTGGCGACACGCGGCTCATCCGGCCGAACAATCACAGCGCCGGGCAGCGGATTGGACTCCAGCGCGCCCAGAACCGGCTGCAAAGTGATCACCTCAGTGAGTTGAGCGAGCGCTGAAGCCGCAGAGACATAAATGATTTCTGCATGAGGAATTTCTATTTGTAAGCGCTCACTAATCTCAAAAGCTTTATTATCCCCCACATCGGCGAAAAAATAGGCGGTGATTTCAGCCATATCCTCGACCTTCCCGAGCTGTGTCTGGAGATTTACAGAGATCAGCACCAGCAAGGCAGGCAGCGTCATCGCAACGCCGATCACCAAACTCATCACGCCTGCCGTTAATGGTCCGTTCCTGATCCGGAGGACAGTTTGACGAATCGCTTGCCCGTGCCGCTCGGCCAGCAGGCTTACCAGCCGGCGACCGCCCTGCTTGGAGTGGGGTCGGCTTGAGTTAACCATGTGAACTCAGTCTGCCCTGGTCAAGCGTCAGGGTTCGGTGTCTGAACTGGCTCAGCAGAACGCCGTCATGACTGGCAATCAGAATGCTGACGCCGACAGCACTGAATTGTTCGAACACAGTCAGGACGTCCACTGAGAGTTCCGGGTCAAGGTTTCCGGTGGGTTCATCGGCGAGAATGATGCGTGGTCGGTTGACGACTGCTCGGGCGATCCCCACCCGCTGCTGTTCTCCGCCCGACAGGTGCGCCGGTGAATAGGTTTCCTTGTGCAGAAGCCCGACTTTATCCAACGCAGCTCTCACTCTGCGTTTAATCTCTCTGTGGGGAAACTCAGCAATTTGCAGAGGCAAGGCCACATTATCGCCGACTGACCGATCGAAAAGCAGCTGATGGTCCTGAAAGACGGCGCCAATTTGCCGGCGATGCAGTGCCAGTTCAGATTTTGACAGCCCCTTAATGCGCTTGCCTGCCACGAACAGACTGCCGCCGCTGCAGGTTTCCAGCGCTAACACCAGGCGCAAGACTGTGCTTTTACCTGCTCCGGAATGCCCGGTAAGAAAGACCAGCTCGCCCCGGTTAATTTCAAAACTGACCTTGGAAAGCGCCTCCAGCCGCGGGCCGTAGCGCATGCTGACGTTTTCGAACTTGATCATGCGTTCTAATCGGAGAACAGCGCGTTGGTAAACTGTTCTGCATCGAACGGCCGCAGGTCATCGACCTGTTCGCCCACTCCAATGAATCTGATTGGCAAGCCGAGTCTCTTAGCCAGCGCAAAAACGACACCCCCCCTTGCCGTTCCGTCCAGTTTAGTCAGGGTGATGCCGGACAGGGTGGTCGCCTTATTGAAACTTTCTGCCTGATTCAATGCGTTTTGCCCTGTTGTTGCATCGAGCACCAGCATGATCTCCTGAGGAAAGCGTTCGTCCTGCTTTTTCAGCACCCGGACGATTTTTTCCAGCTCGTTCATCAGATTGTCTTTGGTATGCAGGCGCCCTGCAGTGTCAGCAATGAGAACATCGATGTTTCTGGCTTTCGCCGACTGTGCGGCATCGAAAATCACGGACGCACTGTCTGCCCCGGTAGCCTGCGCTACCACCGGCACGCTGTTGCGCTCTCCCCAAACCTGAAGCTGTTCTACCGCTGCCGCACGGAAAGTGTCTCCTGCAGCGAGCATGACGCTTCGGCCTTCGGCCTGAAATTTCTTCGCTAACTTGCCGATCGTGGTAGTTTTACCTACCCCGTTTACGCCAACGACCAACAGCACAAAAGGGATTTCGGACTCTGGAATTTGCAGGGGTTCACTGCTGGGTTTCAGTATCGCCTGCAGTTCTTGTTTGAGGCCCGCCATAAACGCCTCGCCGTCACTCAGCTGTTTGCGATCCAGTTTTTCCCTGAGGTTGCCGATGATTTGGTCAGTGGCCTCGAGACCGACGTCGGCTGAAAGCAGTTGTCCTTCGACGTCATCCAGCACGGCCTGATCAATGACCTTCTCGCCCAGCACGAGCGTCTGCACTCCGGCAGTGATGCGGCTGCGGGTTTTGGACAGCCCGTTTTTCAGGCGGGCGAAGATACCGCCCTCGGCAGGGTTGACAGCTTCCTCGGCCGTTGCCGGTTCTTTCGAGTGGGCGGACTTGCTTCTGCCGAACATATCAGTTGCTTCTGCGGATTCGATAACAGCGCGCTATGCTATCACCCCCACTGGATATCTTGCACTGTCGCAGCCTACGGGGGTGCGGACAACCGGGGATTTGCTTATTATCCACAGCAATTCAGTTTCGCTACTGCTATGTCTGTTCACAATCAGTTAAGAATAATCGGGGGCAGCCACCGGCGCCGGAACATCAGCTTTCCGACCAGCGAGGGACTGCGGCCTACCGGTGACCGGATTCGCGAGACCTTATTCAACTGGCTCGAGCCTGAAATCGCCGGCACCAATTGCCTCGATTTATTCGCCGGCAGTGGTGCGCTTGGCTTTGAATCACTGTCGAGAGGCGCTCGGGCAGCCACTCTGCTGGAGATCAACAGAAGCGTTGTCATGAATCTGAGGAACAATACAGCCAAGCTGGGTTTCACCAATGTCCGGGTAATTCAGGCAGAAGCGCGCCAGTGGCTGATCAGTGAAGCGGCGAGCGACCCTTTTGATGTTGTTTTTGTTGATCCCCCTTTTGCCGACCACTTGCTGTATGACTGCTGCGCCTGCCTGTCAGAGAGCCGGTTGCTGGCTGAAGAGGCAAAAGTGTATCTGGAACACCATCAGACAATCGATAGCACAAAACTGCCCTCCGGCTGGTCACAGCTAAAAGCCAAATCTGCGGGCAGGGTTTACTTCGGGCTGTATCTTGTTTCCGGAACACTCTAGCCCGTACCATCAATGTCGGGAATGTCCGATTCGAACTATTAAAATGCGACCTGACACCACAGAAAAGACATTCGAGCCAGCATGGTGGCTGCCGGAAGGCCACAGTCAGACGCTCTGGCGTAAGTTTGCCGGTGCAGAGCCCGTCGAGCATATCCGTAACAGGGTCGAGCTTGAAGATGGGGATTTTATAGATGTCGACTGGCTGTCGGCCTCTCGGGCAGATGCCGCAGGCCAGCGCGCTCTGGTATTTCTTCTGCACGGTCTGTGTGGAAGTTCCTCTTCATCCTACATACTGTCCCTGCAGCGGCAATTGTCCAAAGGAGGATACAGCAGCGTCGCGATGAACTTTCGCGGCTGTAGCGGAGACCTGAATCGCCGGAGCAGAGCCTATCACTCTGGCGTTTCTGATGATCTACAGGAAGTGTTAAGTGCGGTCATCGGGACGTTTAATCCGGATTCCATCTCACTGGTGGGTTATTCACTTGGCGCCAATGTGCTGTTGAAATGGCTCGGAGAAGGACGTGACTACGCCAAGATCAATCGCGCAGTGGCTGTGTCAACGCCTTTTACATTAGGCCTATGTTCTCAAGCCATGCTGTCCGGCGTATCCCGGCTGTATGGCGGTTATTTTACCAGGCGATTGCTGCGTGATTTCCTCGCTAAGCGTCAGGCGTTCAAGCAGGCCGGTGCTGCCGATTTCGATCAATTGTCTGAACTGGGTGATGTCTCTAATATCAGCAGTATTCTGGACTTCGACGATTCGATTACGGCTCCTTTGCATGGCTTTCGTAACGCCAGTGACTACTACGAAAAGTGCAGCAGCATCCATTTTTTACCGGGTATTTCTGTTCCGACCCTGTTGATTCAGGCCAGCGACGATCCGCTTATTCCTCCGGCGGCGCTGCCTGATCGGAGCCAGCTTTCTGCCTCGACACGCCTAGAACTGAGCGCCAAAGGGGGGCACGTCGGATTTGTGTCCGGCAGAGACTCTGACTGGCTGGAGCGCCGGATCTTGCGCTTCCTGCGCGACTGATTGAGCGCCCTATCGCATTTCGCTACACTAGCGCTTCCCAGACAGAGGCAGCCCGATGAAGATTGCTGTATACCCCGGCACGTTTAACCCGATCACCAACGGTCATACTGATCTGGTGGAGCGAGCCTCGAGGTTATTCGATCAGATCATCGTTGCAGTCGGGACTAACGCCCAGAAAAATAACACGATGACTACGGGCCGTCGGGTGGCCCTGGCGCAGGAAGTACTCGGTCATCTCGACAATGTGAGTGTACAGGCTTTTGACTCTTTGCTGACGGAGTTCGTTAAATCTTGTGGCGCAAACATTATCCTGCGGGGGCTGCGCACGGTTGCAGACTTTGAGTACGAATTCCAGCTGGTTGGCATGAACAGAGTCCTGGAGCCTGAAATCGAAACGGTGTTTCTGGCCCCTGCGGAGCATCTGTCTTATATCTCATCCACACTGGTCAGAGAAATTGCCTCGTACGGCGGAGACATCTCCAAATTTGTTCACCCTGCTGTTGCCCGGGAAATTGCAGCCGGTTAGGTTTGGCATCGCGGGCAATACACGGTGCTGCGCTGGCCCAGACGAATTTCTTTCAATGACGCGCTACAGGTCTTACAGGCTTCCTTACCGCGGCCATACACCTGCAGGGACTGTTTGAAATATCCCGGGTTTCCACTGCTGTTGGTAAAGTCTCGAAGGGTAGTCCCGCCAACTTCTATGGCTCTGCTCAGTACGTGTTTGATGTTGGCGGCGAGACGGTCGTAGCGGCCGCGACCAATCCGGCCGGCTGCCCGCTTCGGGTGTATGCCGCTCAGAAA
>Ga0066377_10000207_pt1 | contig 13583 bp, 16 predicted proteins | sample Knorr_S23_td_Sur_FD_70946 | JGI IMG/M metagenome (GOLD analysis project Ga0066377, IMG submission 70946) | Marine microbial communities from Southern Atlantic Ocean transect - Knorr_S23_td_SurfaceB_ad_5m_LV_B | ecosystem: Environmental > Aquatic > Marine > Oceanic | place: Southern Atlantic...
AAATCCTGAACCATGGTTTGCTAACAATGAAGGTGGTCCTGTTATGGATATGGGTCCATATTATTTGACCGCTCTTGTTAATTTACTAGGTCCAGCTAAAAGTGTTCATGGAATTTCAACTAAAGTTTTTGAAAAAAGAGTAATTGGAATTGGTCCAAAAAAAGACCAAGAGTTTAATGTCGAGTGCCCTACAAGCTATCTTGTAAACCTAGAGTTTCATAATAAAGCTTTAATCCAAATTACTTTATCGTTTGATGTAGTAGCACATCAAAGAAATCATATTGAACTATATGGAGACAAAGGGTCAATGATTGTCCCTGATCCTAATATGTTTGGCGGATCTGTTCTGACTTGTACTGATGATTATGGTGCTTGGGAGGAGCACAAAACTGATGATTTGCCTCTTGGTAAAATTAATATTACCTCTCAAAGTGAAAGAGCCAATGAGTCTCCAACTAATGCAAACTATCGAGGTGTAGGTCTCTCAGAAATGGCATATTGCATTGAAAATGACCTAAAACATCGATGTAGCGGAGAATTATCTCTTCATGTTTTGGATATCATAAAATCAACTATGAAAGCCGCAGATACACAGACTCCCCAAGAAATAAAAACTACTTGCAACAAAGCTGACTTTTTTACTTCGGAAGAAATTCAAAAAATTCTTAAATAAAATATTGTGTTAAAGTTTAACTCCTCCAAAAAAGTATTAGTGATTGGAAGAGCAGGGATGGATATTTATCCAGAGCCCCCAGGAACAAAGATAGATGAAGTCCAGAACTTCTCGACTCATCTTGGAGGTTCGGCAGCCAATACTTGTGTGGCTTTATCTAAATTAAATGTAGCTTCAGATTTAGTTACCTGCGTTTCTGATGATGCTATTGGCAATTATATTTTTAAAAAACTTGATGATTTTAACATTGGGAATAAATTTTGTAGGAGGATTGATAAAAAATTCCAAACACAAATGGCCGTGGTGGAAACAATTTTAGAAAATAATCAATCTATTCTTTATAGAAATAACTCCTGTGATCTTCAATTAGAACAGAATGATATAGAAAGAATTAATTTTGAAGATTACTCTTCGGTATTTATATCTGGAGTAACTCTCTCCTCTAATCCTTCAAGAGACGCAGTATTCTTAGCAATTGAAAAAGCAGCTGCCTTAAAATTACCTTTGATTATTGATCTAGATTATCGACCTTACAATTGGGAGTCGGATGAAAAAAAATCTGAAGTTTATAAAAAAGTAATGAATCAGATGGATATTATAATTGGCAATGACTTAGAGTTTAATATTGCTGATAATTCCAATGAAGGTTTAAAACTTGCTCAAACCTTGATACAAAAAAAGCCATCTATCATCATTTATAAAATGGGAGAGAAGGGATCAAAAGTTTATACAAAAGATAGCGAACAGGATTTCGGCATATATAGCGTTCAAGCAATTAAGCCGACTGGAGCAGGCGATGCTTTCAATGGTGGTTTTGTCAGCTCTTTGTATCAAGACTTTTCATTAGAGGATGCGGTCAAACGTGGTTCTGCTAATGCTGCTATTGTAGTTACAAAAGTAGGATGTTCTTCTGCCATGCCAAACATAGAAGAGTTAAATCAATTTATTAAAAATAAGGAGGATATATAAATGCACATACCGTATTCAGATAACAAAAATAAAGCTTTATTTGAGGAAAATAATAAGACAGTACCTTTAGTATATTTCAATATTATCAGATTAAACAAGGGCGAAAGCTATAGCTATCAACTTCCAAAGCATGAGAGTAGCGTGGTTCCTGCTACTGGAATGATTGAAATTTCTGTAGATGGCAAAATCTTAGGTCAAATTGGAACAAGAAAATCAGATGTATGGGATGGTGAGCCAGAGGGAAGTTATATTCCCACTAATGCTGAATGCACTATTAAATGTCTTTCAGATAATACAGAGTGTTTTATCGCAGGAGGTATTTATGAAAAAAAACTTGAACCTTTTTTAGTTCAAAAAAATGAAATTGATCTTGTGCAGTATGGTTCAGATGACACAAAAACTCATCGAAAGATAAAACATATATTAGGCGCTAAACATCACGATCAAGTAGGCAGACTATTAGTAAATGAATTATATACTGTCGGAGCAGGAGGCTGGTCAGGTTTTCCTCCCCACAAACATGATACTGACAATCTCCCAGAAGAAACTCGCCATGATGAGGTATATAACTACCGATTTAAACCTGGTCACGGATTTGGAGTACAGGTAATGCAATATGAAGATGATAAAGAAGGTTTTGGATATCAATTATTTGATGGTTCCACTATTGCTATTAATAAGGGCTATCACCCTTGTGTCGTAGCTCCTGGATATGAAATGTATTATTTTACAATTTTGGTTGGTTTAAGTCAGAGATCCTTGGTTCAATACTTCCAAAAAACTCATGCTTATCAAATTGAAACAATTCCAGGCATTAAGGATATGATTGCAAAATATAAATGACAGTAGCCACACTTTCTGAAGTTCTCCATAAAGCTAAGAGAAACAAATATGCAGTTGCTGGATTGGTAGTTTTAGGTTGGGAAGATGCACGTTGTTATGCAGAAACTGCCGACGAATTAAATTTACCAGTAATTCTCCAAGCCGGTCCTGGCTGTAGAGCCAATACTCCTGTTTCAGTTTTAGGTAAAATGTTTAGACAATTAGCAGAACAATCATCAAATCCCATAGTTTGCCATCTTGATCATGGATACACAAAAGAGGAGTGTATTGAAGGTATTGATAGTGGCTTCACATCAGTAATGTTTGATGGATCAAAATTACCTTTAAGTGAAAATATTGAAAAAACTAATGAAATTGTTGAAATTGCACATCAAAGTAATGTTTCTGTTGAAGGTGAAATAGGTTTTGTTGGTTATAGCGAAGGAGCTTCTTCAGAGACAACTGACCCTGATCAAGCAAAAGAGTTTGCCAATAAATCTAAATGTGATGCAATGGCGATAAGTGCAGGTAACGTTCATCTCCAGATAAGTAAGTCCTCAAATATTGATTTTGAAGTAATAAAAAAAATTCAAGCATTAACAGACATCCCGCTAGTTCTTCATGGAAGTAGTGGAATAGATTATGCAATGCGAAGAGAAATTGCCTCTACAACTAATGTTTGTAAATTTAATATAGGAACTGAGCTAAGAAAAACTTTTGGTGACACTTTAAGAAAAGAAATGCCAAATAATCCAGATGTTTATGATCGTATACAGCTTATAAAATTAACTTTACCGAGACTAAAAGAGGCAACAAAGAAAGTTTTAGAAAATATATCTCAATTTGATCATTAATGATTAAATCCAATATTATTGAAAATAAATTTTTAAGAATTAAAACTTTAAATTTTGGTGCTACTTTATTTGAAGTATTTTATAAACCTAAAAAAACAAATCTTATTTTAAATTTAGATAAAATTCAGTCCTATAAAAAAAATAAAAATTACTTAGGTTCTATATGTGGCCGTTTTGCCAACAGAATTGAAAAAGCAAAGTTTAAAATACAAAACAAAAATTACAATTTAGTCAAAAATGAAGGAAATAATATACTTCACGGAGGAAAACAAGGATTTGACTCTAAATTTTGGCAGGTCAAAAGTTTTTCGAGGGAACATATTACTTACCAGTATATCTCAATTGATGGGGAACAAGGATTTCCTGGTGAGTTAAAAACTACTTGTAAGTATTCAATTCAGGATAATAAGTTATTATTATCAATCAAAGCCAATACTTCAAAACCAACACATGTGAATTTAGTAAATCATGCATATTGGAATCTTGAAAAAAATAAGAAAACCATTTTTGATCATTATCTGAAGCTTAATTCTGATTATTATTTAGAAAATAATAAAAATAATATCCCGACAGGAAAATTAATAAATGTTAAGGGAACTTATTATGATTTTAGAAAATTAGTGAGAATTGGTGATGTTATTCAAAAAAAAGGCTCTGGTTTTGATGAAAATTTTATAATTCGTAACAAATCAAAATTAGTGGCAAGACTTTTATCTAAAAAAAATAAGATAGAATTATCTTTATATTCTAATCAACCAGGTGTGCAATTTTATACAGGTCAGCATTTAAAATATCATTCAAAAAATAAAATTATAAAAAAATATCAGGGTTTATGTCTGGAAACACAGTTTTATCCTAATTCTCCCAATAATAAGAAATTTCCTTCAACCTTAATTAATCCAAATAATACCTACTATCACAATATGAGATTTGTTATTAAAGAATTTTAAATTATTCTGATTTTTCTCTTAATTTTAAATTATGATTATCAAAAAATAATTGAGGAACTCTATAAGCAAACTGATTTAAAAGAGAAAGTGAGCTTATTTGTAATTGTGACTCATCAAAAATAGGATCTATAAATTTAGATATCTGAACATTCTCATTTAAATAATTCCAGTCAAAAGTTACGTGTATACCTTCACCGGCAACATCATAAAAATTAATAAATAGTATAGTTCCATTTTCTAAAGTGTATCGGGCTTTGAAGTTGGGAGAATTAGGAAGATTAGATCTTAGTACATAGCCATTATGTTGAAGGTCAGTTAGAGATCTCTGTAAATCACTAATTTTATCTTCACTAAGATTTGAAAAACCTTGTGGTAAGTTAGTGTGTTTTAAATCCCCATTTTCATTTTCTAGATTTAACATATTTGTATTATAAATTTGCACTGATTTGATCTGCAGTCTTCCAATATTAATCAAATCAGTTGGGGTCCAATAAAAATCAGATGTGTCTGTGCTAAGGTTAGAATTGACGATATAGGATTGCGAGGATTCTGGATCCTTAACATAAGTTCCTGGAATATTATAATTATATGTACCTATATCTAATGAGTAAATTTCTTCATTATCGATGGATTTTAATATTAAACTCGTTTTGTTTTCATCATCTAGTCCAAGTTTATAGAGCAGATCTGCTCTATTAGTTTTTGCATCAAAAATTTCAGCTTCTCTTAATTGAATAAAAAACCTACTTAAAAGTTCAGTATTTGCTGGAAAATTATCAGCAGTCGTGATTAACCATTGATTATCAATATCTTCGATAATTGATGTGCCTTGGCTATTTGAAAATTCAATGTAGGTTATTTTTCCTAGCAATTCATCAAAAGACGGGACTAAACTTTGAACTGATATTTCTTTTTTTTGAATATTGCTATCATAGTAAATTCCTGAAGCAATAATCAGAGATCCAAAAGAAATCAAAATTAATTTTTTAAGATTATTTAAAATCATGATTTATTTTTTCTCTTTTTAATACCTAATTGTCTTGGAATTATAAACATTAAGATTATCAAAAGGATGGGAATCAAGAATGTATTAAGAATATTTATTTGATTTGCTAATAGATCAATATCTTTGCTTAAATTTCTTCTGACCTCTCTTAATTGTTTTCTAGTTTGTTCAACCTGCATTTGAAAACTTGATAATTCAATCAGTTGTTTTTCAGAGAGATTTACGTTTTCGCCATTTCTTCCAGCAGATAAATTTTGAATTTTGGCAAGTATCTCATCAAGTTGAGATTGTAATTGTTGTTCTTGTCCTAAGTATTTTTGTTCAGCTTCTGCTTGAAGCTTTTGAACAACGACAAAAGGTCTAAAAGGAGTCTCTTTATTTCTTAAATTGATAAATTCATCATAACCAGTTAGCGAGTCTAAAACATTAGTAATTAAGCTCCCATTGTCAGAGGTTGTTTCTATAACATTAGTATCAAGAAATTTTTGAATTCTAGCCCAAAAAGCATTTCTAATAAAATCGGCATCACTAAATAAAACTACATTAATATCCTTTTCCGATTTGGCGATATGTCCTTCACCATTTAATTCAGTGTCATTGAAACTACTAGAAGCAATACCTGATAGCTTCACTCCAAAGTCATAGGAAATACCTGTGGGCTTAAAGTTATTAATGAGTTCTATCGGATCCAGCACATCCTTCATAGGAAGATCCATAGTTACCTCACTTGATGATATTAAAGGTGTATAGGAAATATCACTTTCATCATTGAGTTTGGACAGCCCCCCAGGAGATACTATTCTTACTAAGGACAACCCATTTCCAATATCAGTGTTTTGATTGATAAATTGACCCCTTACTTCAGGCCAATTTAATTTCAACATTGTTTGAAGTGATGTGTTGTCAGATATGTTTTGTTGAGTTTGAAGTCTTGTTGCCTGAGCGCCATCTAAGATGACATTGTCGTTATAGTTTATATTTAGTGTTTTTAAGATATTTTCTAGATTAGAGCTTTTATTGGAGTGATCATTTTTTTCAAAAAAGGGATCTAGGAAGATTACTGTTTTGCCTCCATTAAGGATAAATTGCTCTATACCGTACTCAGTCTCTTTAGAAATATCAGAAGGATGATAAACTATAAGCAAATCAATATTTTCAAAACTTTCTACATCTGTATCTAGAAATTCAAAATCATAAAAATAACTTAGTTCTTCTAAAATTGTGTATTCACCTTGCCCTAACTGATTGTTCGGCATCATTGGAGGTGTGGTATCAACCCAAGATAGAAAACCAATCATGGGTTTTTTTGATCTATTTAACTTATAAATGATATCAGTTAGTTGTTTTTCTAAAGAACCTGCTTTTGATGGATCAAAAAATGGAACTGTCTCTATGTCATCGGTTGTATTCGATGCAATTAAGCCAAAATAAACTTTGGAACCCTCTTGGTCTATGGGGAAGCCTTGAATACCATATCGGTTTACATAATCTTCATCTTCAGAATAGGGCTCAGGTTCAATAAAATTAAGCTCAATTTTGTTTGAGGATAAATCTGCATATCTATTTAAAAGACCTTGAACTTGATTTGCATAATTTTGAATTATTGGAATATTTTTTGATAAGTTTCGACTATAGATAAAGCTAATCTTTATAGGCTCTTCTATTTCATTAATGACTCGTTTTGTTCCTTCAGATAAAGAAAAAGTCTTAGTTGAAGTAAAATCTATTCCAAGATTAACATTAATTTTTTGGATAATATAATTTGAAGATAAAAAAAGAATTATCGTACATAAAATGGAAATTATAAAAAAATGTTTGTTTAAGTAATTATTCATTAATCTCTTACTAAAAATTTTAAAATTGTTAAATAATTCCATAAGGCTATGAAAGATATAAAAAAGAACAGTCCTTTGAGAGAAAAGAAGCCGGTTTGAATACTTGAAAAATGAGTTAAGAAACTAAAGCTAGAAATAAGTTCAACAATTTCTACTGGAAGAACGCCAGTAATAAAATTAATCATTAGAGGAAACCCGCTGATAGTAAAAAGAAATGATACTAAAATAGAGAGTATGAAAGCAATTATTTGGTTACTGGTAAGAGAAGAGAAGAAAATACCTAAAGAGATATAGGCTCCCGCCATTAAGATAACTCCCAAATATTGACCAATAATTATTAAATTATCTGGATTTCCTAAATAATTTACAGTGATCCATATAGGAAAAGTAAGAACAATTGAAAATGTTACAAAAGCCCAAGTAGCAATAAATTTACTTAAAACTATCTTCCATAAAGGTATCGGCAAAGTTAGTAATAACTCAATAGTTCCCAGTCTTTTTTCTTCTGACCAACTTTTCATGGTCACTGCAGAAATGAAGAAAATAAAAACCCAAGGAATAAAACTAAAAAATATACTTAATTCTGCAACGCCTGAGGAAAAAAAAGAACCAAAGTAAAAAGTCAAGGACATTGAAGTTAAAATAAAGATTGCAGTAAAAATATAAGCAACTGGTGTAATAAAATATAATTTGAGTTCTCTTTTTATTAGAGCAAGCATTAGCTAACTAACTTTCTGAATTTTTCATCAAGAGTTTTACCAATTTTCTTTTTCAATTGATTGGGTGTACCCTCAAATATCTTTTGACCGTTATTAATAATAAGACATTTGTTACAAACCTCTGGTACTTCATCCAATATATGGGTTGAAATAATAATTGCTTTAGTCTTGGATAATTTTTTTATTAATTTTCTTACTTCAAACTTTTGCAAAGGGTCAAGACCATCAGTGGGTTCGTCTAAAATTAAAAGTTTAGGATTATGTATTAGTGCTTGAGCTATACCAACTCTTCTTTTGAAACCTTTGGATAGAGTTTCAATTGGTACATCTTTAACATCTTCTAGTTGAAGATCGCTTATAACTTTTTTAATAGCATTTTTGGAATTTTTTATATCTCTTACTTGGCAAACATAATCTAAATAAAGGTTAGGGGAGAAATCTAGGTATAAAGGAACACCTTCTGGTAAATATCCTATGGTTGATTTTGTATAGATTGGATCGACGTTTATGTCTTTATTATTAATTTTTACCGATCCGTGATCAGAGTTAAGATAGCCAGTTATAACTCTCATAGAAGTTGTTTTCCCAGCTCCATTTGGACCTAAAAAACCCATAACATCACCAATTTTGACATTAAATGAGAGCTGATCGATAGCTTTAAACTCTCCAAAATTTTTTGATATTTCTTTAACTTCTAACATTTTTATTATTATTTAGTTTACCTTAGATAGTATTTCAAGATAGGTGATTATAAAAATTAGACAAAAGGAAACACCTTACCATGCTGACTTATAGATATCATAGGCATCCTTTTCTGTAATTTCTTTAGGGTTGTTTATGAGTAATCTAGTTTGCTTCATTGCATCTTTAGCCATAGTCTCACAAGCTGACTCAGGAATATTTACATCTCTTAACCTTTGCTCTAAGCCCAAATCAGATGATAATTTAGATAAATTCTCAATAAATTTTGAGGCGATATCTTGACTACTGGTTGATGTGTCAATATCTGGGAACACAATGTCAGCTATTTCACTGTAGAGCTTTGCTGCGCTTGGTTCTTTGATATTAAATCTTAGAACATATGGCAAAACTATTGCATTAGATAATCCATGGGGCACATGAAATGTACCACCAATAGGATAAGCAAGAGCATGCACGCCAGCTACAGGAGAATTTCCAAATGATACTCCAGCTAACATCGAGCCTATAAGCATATTTGATCTAGCCTCAATATTCTGTCCATCATTAACCGCAACGGATATAGAGCTTCCTATTAAATTTAATGCTTCTTTTGCTAAACTCTTTGATATCAAATTATTATTTTTACCTTTAGAAGCATAAGACTCAATTGCATGGACCATTGCATCTATTCCAGTTGCAGCAGTTGTATGAGGAGGTAAACCAAGGGTTAAAAGAGGATCTAGTATGGCTAAGTCTGGAAGAATAATTGGGGAGGAAACTCCTTTTTTTTCCTGATCATCTTGAGTAATTATGGAGATTGGAGTGACCTCTGACCCAGTGCCCGAAGTAGTAGGGTAAAGAACCAAAGGTAATCTTGGACCCTTGGCATTAGCTACACCCCATGCCTCATGGATATTTTCATTTGATCCAATTAAAAGAGCTGTAAGCTTAGCAACATCCATTGATGAACCGCCTCCAAATCCAATTACACCAGTAGCTTTAAAATCAGATCCTACTTCGACACATTTCATTAATGTTTTTATTGAAGGATCAGCTTCAACATTATCAAAAACCAACACCTCTGAGTGTGATTTTAATGCAGATAAAGTGTCATCAATTAAACCTAATTTAACTAACCCCGGATCTGTTACAAAAAGAATATTTTTTCCAAGTTTTTTGGTGACTTCTTCAGCAGTATTTTTAGATTCTTCAGCACCAAAACGAATGCCAGGTGTAGTGTTAAATTGGAAAGATTTCACAGCAGTAATATAAATCATGCTCAGTTTTTTCCTATTAAAATTAACAAAGATTCAAAACTAACCACAAGATTGATGAATTTGTGCTTTCTTATGAAACATTAATTTTTATACTTAAATGAGTGTCAAAAGTTATAACAATTGCACAACAAAAAGGTGGATCTGGTAAGACAACTATAGCTGCAAATCTAGCTGCGGTTTTTGCAATTAAAAATAACCTTTCAACTACTATTCTAGATACTGATCCCCAAGGCAGTTTGGGTAAATGGTTTATTACTAGACAAGAGAAGCTAAAATCAAAAAATACTATTCAATTTAAAACAGCAAGTTTGTGGGGCGCTCAATACGAAGCTAAGTCACTAAAAGAAAAATCTGATCTAGTAATTATCGATACCCCTCCAAAAATAGATGCCGATGGAAGACCTGCAATAGAAGTTGCTGATTTGGTATTAATTCCTATTTCTCCTTCCCAAGTTGATTTTTGGGCAACTGAGTCAATAATTGAATTAGCAAAAAGAGAAAAAAAAGAAATTCTTATATTGATAAATAGAGCTAACGCTAAATCAAAACTAATTAAAGAAGCCGTCAAGTTTGTCAACGATATGAAAGTAAATAAAGCTAAAACTATTTTGGGTAACAGACAAATATTTGTATCTTCCATGGGTCTTGGATTAACAGTAGTCGAAAAACAGCGAACTGGTAAAGGAAGCCTGGAGATGTTATCTCTTGCTAAAGAGATACAATCATTTCTAAAAATATAGTTATCTAAATCAATGAATTCAAATTTAGATAATGATCAGCTTTTTAATATTTGTGCTGGTCTTTTTAAAGGTTTTATTGAATGGATAGATGTTAATAGTCAAAATGAAAAGGCTTTAATTCTAGACAGTGCTTATCAGTTTAAAAATCAAATTTTAAATCAAGAAAATCCTACGCTTCAAAAAAAATACTTTGAGACACCCCAAGATTTATCTAGTCAAGAGATACTCAGGCTCTTAAATCAATGGAAAGAAACATTTTCTAATTTGATAAATTCTGATTTAGATAGAATATCTAAAGACTCATTCAAAATTTGGTTTTTAAGTCTTGCCTGTTATTCCATTCCTCAATTAGAGGAAGAGGGTAAAATCTTGTGGACAAAACTTCTTGAGGGAGTTGAATATTGTAAATATTTCAGTATTAGTGACGTTCCTTATCCACTCAATACAATTACAAAAAACTAATTCAATGTTACAATTAAACATGAGGAGTTGGGTTTTTTTAATTTTTTTTATTCCTTTGTGTCTATCAAACTCTCATGCATTAGAACTTTTTGGCTATAAATTATATGATGATATTGAACAGTATATAAATGATGGTGAAGTAAATTTTAAAAAAAAACTTATTGAAGAAATTGAAATAGATACAGATAAAGTTTTAATCGCTAATCAATATTTAGATAATTATTCTATCAGATCCACAAAAACTGGTTACATATTTGAAATTCATGGCTCAAATAATAATTTGAAAATTAATCCCGTTGAATGTTTAGATATTCAGGATGAATTTATCGATTCATTTCAAAATAAAATTCCAAGTTTATTCACAACTCAGGTAAAACAGTTTCCTAATAAACTAAAAAGTAAAACCACTTGGGAAATTTATATGAATAAAGTTTCTGATAATTCTAAAATTATATTTTCCGTTACTTGTGATTATAGTTTCAATAACCGAAGAATGGATATCATCTTAAGTGATGAGGATTATCGTAAAAGTGAGGATTATATTTTCGAAAATCTTGAGGAAGCAGAAAAAGAAAAAATCAAAAAAAAAGAAATTGATACTACTGGAATTTAGTTACCAATGAGAGCATATTTATAACAATATAAGCTTTAATCTCAGATTTAATTTGCTCATAGGACTGAGGTAAAGTATCGGAAACTTGAAAGGCAAAATCTACTATTTCGTGAGCTTCTTCTTTTCTCATATGAATTTCCTCACACAGATCAAAGGCTAGCTTTTCTCTTATTAGACAATAAGCTACCAATCTTCTTTTCTGTTTATTATTCAATATTAATCTTTTTTAGGTTTTTTGAGCTTCATTTTTGTTCCACCCAATTGCATTCCACCAGAGCCTTTACATAAACTCTTCTTTTCCTTATCACACTTTTCAACTTCTTTCTTTTCTTCCTTCTTCTCCTCTTTCTTTACTTCTTTCTTTTCTTCCTTTTTCAGACTTGAAGAGTCTTCTTTGTTTTCTGTTACTTCAGGAGTTGTAACAACAACATTTTGTCCAGTGTTGACAGAACCTACTTGTATATTCGAAAGCATTTCAATGATTTGATCTTGCTTTGATTGTTTATCTTTTTGTTTATCTTTCCATGATTTAGGAAGTTTAAGATCAATACAGCTTTCTGATCCACAAAATAATACGTCGCCAGTTTCATTATCAAACAAGAACCCCCCACAATTCTCAACCCCTTTTTGAGTACAATTTGGAATATGCATTTCATATTCAGCTTGCAAGTTGAGAGGCAAGATAAATGACAAAGCAAATAGAATTGTAGTAATAGCTTTCATTTAATTAAACTTTATCATTTGTTGAAAAATTTTTCTAAAACTTTTATTCATATTTAAAACTAACTCCAGGTAATGTTGATTTCATAAAATCAAGTTCAGTAATCCTCTCTAACCATTGATTCAAATTGGGGCAATTTATGGACCAATCTTTGGTATATCTAAAAGTTGTGTAATCCAAAGCACAAGCTACAGATATTTGATCCATTGTTAGTTCATCACTAGTAAATTCTTCAAACTTATTTTCTATCCATTCTATTGATCTTAATATTTTTTTTTCATATCTAGAGATAGCAATTGGCCTTTGTTCATTTTCAGGTATTGCAGACATCTCGATAAAACGATTGACAGCATTTTCCATAATCCCATTAGCTACACTTATCATTGTCATGCATTCCCAATATCTTTTTTTAGGATAAAGTGATTTTTTATTAGAGATACTGTCAAAATAAAGGCAAATATTATCACTATCTGAAATTGTCGTTTTATTAACTAAGAGGGTAGGAACTTGTCTTAGAGGATTAAATTCATCTAAGAATCTAGATTTATAAATGTTTATTTTTTCTTCTTTGTGTTCTATTTCTAAAAGTAGAGCTGCAATCTTACATTTTCTTCCAAATGGAGAGGTAGGGCCATTATATAAAATAATGTCTTCACTCATTCTATGACTATAGCAACGGTCCCAGGGCTCACGCCTTCCTGATCGTTGCTGATATTTACTTCAGTTACCGTTCCACTAATTGGGGCATTATGGTTTACTTCCGATTTCATTACTTCCATAATAAACAAAACATCCCCCTCATTAACTTCGTCTCCAACTTCTACAAGCACTTTCCATATATTTCCTGGAACTGATGTTAATACTTCTGTTGACATATTAGATAATACTCCCTTGTGTGCAAATTGCTGTTTGTTCTGATCGCATTTCCTGAGCTTCTGAAACACTGATTTCTATGAATTTAAATTTTTCGTTTGGCTTTGCCTGGCCTAACTTCCAAAAAGAGGCAGAAGGAACTGTAAAAGGTACAATAAATCCCCCCATACTGGGACCATCATTGACTAATATTATAGGTGTTTGTCCTGCAAGATTGATACCTCCTATGGGATAGCCTTGATCAATGATATTGGAAGGCTCATAACCGTGCTCTGGAGATTTATTTGTAGCTTTTTCATTAAAAGTAAGAGTAGGACCATCAAGTCTAAATCCAGTACGATCACTTCTTGCTTGCAATTTCCATTCCGCATTTAAAAATATTTCATAG
>Ga0066377_10000210_pt1 | contig 13545 bp, 14 predicted proteins | sample Knorr_S23_td_Sur_FD_70946 | JGI IMG/M metagenome (GOLD analysis project Ga0066377, IMG submission 70946) | Marine microbial communities from Southern Atlantic Ocean transect - Knorr_S23_td_SurfaceB_ad_5m_LV_B | ecosystem: Environmental > Aquatic > Marine > Oceanic | place: Southern Atlantic...
TGTTATTGACGATCGCCTCCTCCAGTGCGGATGTGAACAGACCTTTCCCACCGGTCGTCTCAAGGGACCAGGCCAAGCGGTCGTCCCCGGTTGTACTCATTCGGATCACCTCAAACTCCCAATCCGGGCGGAGTTCCTGAAGCTCATTGATGGCCATCTCCGTCTGACGGATAGCCAATGGTGATTTACGTGTTGCTACGCGTATTGTTCGCTTGTCCATGTGCTAAAATAAAACACCCGGCAGGCCGGTTTCATTGCCGACCGGCCGGGTGCCGATAAATATGTACTGCTTTTAGTTGGAATAGCCAGCCTGAGATCCCTGAATGTCACGTTTCTTGACCCAAGGCATCAGACTGCGCAAGCGGGCACCGGTCTTTTCGATCGGGTGCTTGGCGCCATCCTTCTGAAACTGCTTGTAGTTCGGGTAACCGGCTTCGGCTTCCTTCACCCACTCACGGGCGAACTTGCCACTCTGGATTTCCCCGAGGATCTTCTTCATGGCTTTCTTGGTGTTGGCCGTGATGACACGCGGTCCACGCGTGTAATCCCCGTATTCGGCTGTTTCCGAAATGCTGAAACGCATACCACTGACACCGGATTCCACCATCATGTCAACAATCAGCTTCAGCTCATGCAGACACTCAAAGTATGCCATCTCCGGCTGGTAACCGGCTTCCACCAAGGTTTCGAATCCAGCCTGAACCAGCGCGCTGGCACCTCCACAAAGGACCGCCTGCTCGCCAAAGAGATCCGTTTCGGTTTCTTCCTTGAAGGTGGTCTCGAGAACACCGGCACGGGCAGAGCCGATTCCCTTGGCCCAACCAAGGGCGATTTTCTTGGCATCACGGGATGAGCCCTTCAGCACGGCAATCAGAGCTGGTACACCCTTGCCTTCCAAATACTGGGCACGCACGGTGTGGCCGGGTCCCTTTGGAGCAACCATGATTGTGCTGACACCCTTCGGCGGCGTGATCAATCCGTAGTGAATTGCAAAGCCGTGAATGAAAACCAGCGTCTTGCCCTTGCTCAAATTAGGCTCGATCTCGCTTTCGTAGACCCCCTTCTGTTTCATGTCAGGAACAGCCACCATGATGACGTCAGCAGCTTGTGTTGCCTCCGCTACAGTCATCACTTCGAAGCCAAGCTTCTTTGCCACAGCGATGGACTTGCTGCCCTTGTAGAGGCCAATGATGACCTTCATTCCACTCTCTTTCAAATTGAGTGCGTGGGCATGACCTTGAGATCCAAAGCCGATTATGGCCAAGGTCTTGTTCTTGATTACACGGAGATCCCCGTCCTTTTCAGTGTATACCTTTGCAGGCATGGTTCGTTCTACCTTTCGTGTTAGAGTTCGAGTTTGCGATTGCGGCGCAAGGCTGCCGTACCGGTCCTTGCCATTTGCTTGATTCCAAAAGGTGTGATCATTCCCAGAAAGCCGTCGATCTTGCTCTGGCGGCCAGTCATTTCAATGATCATGCTACGATGCGAGACATCGACAATGTTCGCCCGGAAAATCTCACAGATCTGCAGCAATTCAGCCCGTTTGCCTCCATCGGCAGCGACCTTGACCAGCACCAGTTCCCGGGCGGCGAATTGTCCTTGGGCCAAATCATCGACCTCAATGACATCCACCAGCTTGTGCAGTTGCTTGATTGCTTGGTCCAGCTGCTGCGTATCCCCTTTCACGGTGGCGGTAATGCGCGAATACCGGGCATCATGGGTCGGGGCCACATTCAACGTATCGATGTTGAATCCTCGACCACTGAACATTCCTGCTACTCGGGCCAGCACACCAAACTTGTTTTCCACAAGGACGGATAGCGTGTGTCGCATTGTTTTTTCTGATTGCTGCCCGACCCTCCACGCGGGCTCGGCGGATAGGCCGGACTGATTGGTTGATTGAATTTCAGCCCGCTTAAAACCTCCACCAATCACTGTTTGGGCAAATCTTGGCAAGCAAATAAAAGAAAGCCCCGGCCAGTTCTGACCGGGGCTTATCTCACTCCTTGATATCCAAACAACCAATTTTAAGACTTACCACGACTTAAAAGTATTTTCTGTACACTAGTTAAGACGTGTTGCTTTGACATTCGTTCACTTTTTTTCGTGCATTTTTTTCTCCACTGTTTCTACCTTCTGTAAATGGAAAACAATTCACGTAGCGATGGTCGCCATTCAGCCGAATTACGGCCGGTGGAATTTCAATTGGACTTTGCCCCGCATGCCAGCGGTTCCGTTCTTTCTTGTTTCGGAAACACACGCGTTATTTGCGCTGCCAGCTTGGAAAAGGGCGTCCCGAGGTGGATGCAGGCACAAGGCGTGCAAGGAGGCTGGATGTCTGCCGAATACAGCATGCTCCCGTATTCCACTCTGGACCGGAAAAAGCGGGATATCAACCGTGGCAAACAGGATGGCCGATCGGTCGAGATTCAGCGGTTGATTGGACGCAGCCTGCGGGCAGTCGCTGACCTGTCAAAACTGCCGGGCCACACCCTCTGGCTGGATTGCGATGTATTGCAGGCTGATGGAGGCACACGGACCGCCTCCATTACCGGTGCCTGGCTGGCAGCAGAAATTGCCGTCCGGAGAGCAATCAAGGCCGGCAAACTCGAGGAGTCGCCATTCGTGGACAATGTGGCGGCCATCAGTGTCGGCATTCTCAATGATGAAGCCCTGCTGGACCTTTGCTATGTGGAGGACCGGGATGCTTCAGTCGACGCCAACATTGTCATGACCGGTGGAGGCCGGTTTGTGGAGGCCCAGGCGTCCGGGGAGGAAGCCACCTTTTCACACGACCAACTGCAATCACTTCTGGGATTGGCCGCCAAGGGCATCAAAGAACTGACCGCCAAACAAAATGCGGTCCTCGAGTCTATCTAGCGACAAGCGAAATTCAGATTCCCCGGCCCAGGGCGTTGTATTCACTGATGGTATCCCGCAAGGCATGAATTGTCAGCGGTTTCGTCAGGTAGGCATTGATTCCAGCCTTCAGCCCGCGTTCACGGTCTTCCTCTTCTGAACAGACTGTGACCGCGACGATGTAGGCCTTGCGGTTACCCTCGCCAAAATCGCCATTGCGGATTTTGCGGGTTGCCTCTAAACCGTCCATACCCGGCATCATGATATCCATTAATATCATTGAATAGGTCCGCTCTTTCAGTTTTTCCGCCAGCTCCGCTCCTCCGGAAACCACGTCGGTCGCATACCCAAGAAACTTCATCAAGCTGGCGTTGACCTGCCGACTGCTCTCCTCATCATCCACAATGAGGATGTTGGCCTGCGTCGCGGCTTGTTTTTCGGCCTCTGTTTCCTCGGACTCCCTCCGAGCAAGGGCGGGCCGCAGATCACCGGGTACTTGAGTAAAGGGAATCACCAGTTCAACCCGGGTACCCTTCCCCAATTCACTCTTGACCGAAATGGTTCCCCGCATGGCCTCCACCAGCTTCTGGGCAATGGCCAACCCCAGACCGGCCCCGGCATACTTGTCAGTAAACTCATTTTCCGGACGGGCAAAGGGCTTGAATAGTTTTTCAACCTCTTCTGCATCCATTCCGACACCCGTATCCTGAACCACGAATTTCAGCATCTGCAGATCATTTCCATTCATCCGGACACTTTCGGTCTCGGCGATCACCTCCACCTCACCGGTGTGGGTAAACTTGATGGAGTTGGAAACCAATGTTCCCAGAATCTGCTGCAACCTCAGCCGGTCTTCAAAGAGCTCCTCCTTTGATTCAACCTTGTCGCTGATCTTGAAGTCGATCCCGCGGGACTTCGCATCAAACGCATACAGGCTGTCCACCTCCAGAAGCAAGTCATGGACATCCAATGGCTCAGGTGTCAAATGCAGCACCCCAGCCTCAATCTTGGCAAAATCCAGGACCTCATCAATCAGGGTAAGGAGGTTTTTACCCGCCTTGAGAATCATCTGCGCCATTTCCTTGGAATCACCATCCAGATCAGGATTCGAGGCCAGCAGGTCCGCAAATCCAATAACCGGATTCATCGGTGTGCGAATTTCATGACTGGCAAGGGACAAATAGGCTGATTTTTCCCGGTTGGCCCGGTCCGCGGCCGATTTCTGTTGAAGCGCTTGGTCTTTCAAGCGGGTGGATTCATGCAAATCGGAAACCAGTTTATATTCGCGGGTTTTGATATCATGAATATCCAGAGCCGAGGCAATAAAGTCCCCGTTGAAATCGCTGCCATCCTCCAGCGGCTTACCATCCAGCCGGACCCAGCGATAACCGCCCGTCAGATACCGCAGCCGAAATTCCAGATGAACCGCTTCACGATTCTCCTGCGCATAGCTCATCCGGTCACGAACCATCTGTTGGTCATCAGCATGAATCTGCCCGACCCAGCCCTCGCGAATTTGCTCCACCAATGTGTTCCCCGTGAAGTTCAGCCAGGAATCATTAAAGAAAAACGGGGACCCGTCGCTCCCGGCGATCCATACCATCGCCGGTACCGAACCCATCAGCTTCTCTTGAAATTCAAGGGATTTCTTGCGTCGCTGGTCCAGTTCAATCCGTTCCGTGATATCCCTGCACTGAACAATCAGGCAGTTCTGGTCTGCCAATCCGGGGTATGTGTAACGACGGAAATCCATGGTAACACGACGACGACCGATTTCCGGATAATCAATCCATCCACTGTGCTCACTGGCACCTTCCTCACGCGCACGATCCAGCAAGACCTTGATCCGCTTGTCGTAAAAGGCCTCCCCGATGACATCCCGAATGGGAACCCCTCGCACACTTTCCGGACCCATGCCGTACTTGTCCGCGTAAGACTTGTTGGCAAAAACGAAACAATCGTCCGCGTCCACTATGCAGATCGGCTGATCGAGCGAATGCAAAACATGCAAAGCCAGGTCATCGTGCGTGGCGGATGCGCCCGTACCCAAGGAATTTCCATCCTTATGTTGAGGTGAAACCATTGTAACAGCAGCTTGAGTTGCTTCCCAAGAAAGAAGACACCTGTTCTTAAGAAGATTAACTTGTTTTTAATATGTGTAATAAAATCGTCAAGTAAAGACTTTACCCTAGTTACCCCCGGTTAAATACCTATTTTTTACGGAATTTTAACAAACTAACCCATAATCGGGCCACAATTCCCCTTTTTGGGGGCATTTTTCCTGGAGGTAAAAAGAAAGCCCATTTTCCTTTTAGAAAAGGGTTGTCAGGGGAGACAGAGGGTTACACAAATCCAATTAGCAAGCCAATGAACATTCACGAATTTCAAGCCAAGGAGCTGTTTTCAACGTATGGAGTACCGGTTGCAGCCGGAGCTTACGCAAGGACAGTTGATGAGATTGAGAACGCGCTGAAGCAGCTACCTGAGGGAGCTGTTGTGGTCAAAGCCCAGATCCATGCAGGTGGACGCGGGAAGGGCACCTTTAAAGATGGGTTTAAAGGCGGCGTTCACGTCTGCAAGAACAAGACGGAAGCCAGTGAAGTGGCAAACAAGATGCTGGGCAACACCCTCGTCACCCACCAGACAGGACCTGACGGAAAAGTCGTCAAGACCCTCTATTTCACCGAGCCTTGTGATATTGAAAAGGAATACTACCTGGCCATCACATTGGACCGGGCGACCAGTTGCCCGGTCATTATCGCCTCCACAGAGGGCGGCGTGGATATTGAGACGGTTGCTGAGGAAACCCCCGAAAAGATCACCAAGGTTTTCATTGATCCGACCCACGGAATTCAAGCTTACCAAGTGCGTGAAATATCATTCGGGTTGGGCTTCACCGAGAAGAGCATGCACAAGCAGATGCACGATCTCATGACCGGCCTGTACAAAATGTACTGGGAAAAGGACGCCAGTCTGGTGGAAATCAATCCCCTGGTGACGACCGACGACAACCGGATCATCGCCTTGGATGCAAAAGTGAGTTTTGATGAAAACGCCCTTCATCGTCACCCGGACATCCTGGCCTTGCGGGATCTGGACGAGGAAGATCCAAAGGAAGTTGAAGCCGGCAAGCACGGTCTCAGTTATATTGCCCTGGACGGGAACATTGCCTGTCTGGTCAATGGAGCGGGCCTGGCCATGGCGACGATGGACATCATCAAGCATTTTGGCGGCAACCCGGCCAATTTTCTGGATGTTGGTGGAGGAGCCAGCGAGGCGGCGGTGACTGAGGCCTTTAAAATCATTCTGAGCGACAAGAACGTCGAAGGGATTCTGGTTAACATCTTCGGGGGCATCATGAGCTGCAAGGTCATTGCGCTTGGCATCATTGCCGCCGCCCGGAACGTCGACATCACTGTACCGCTGGTCGTTCGCCTTGAAGGGAATGAAGTTGAGGAAGGCAAGGCCCTGCTCAAGGAAAGCGGGCTGGCCCTGATCTCAGCTGACAGCTTGAGCGATGCCGCCCGAAAAGTGGTCGACGAAGTCGCCAAGAGCCAATCATAACCCATTAACTTTAGAATACCATGTCAGTACTAGTTGGACAGGAAACACGCGTCGTTGGCCAGGGCATTACAGGAACATTCGGAAGCCTGCACGCGAAGAAGAACATTGAATACGGGACTCAATATGTTGCCGCCGTCACCCCGGGTAAAGGTGGCCAGACATTTGACGGCAAGTTGCCGATTCTCAACACAGTCGCGGAGGCCGTGGAGCAGGAAGGCGCCAACACCAGTGTCATATTCGTTCCCCCGCCCTTTGCTGCGGACAGCATATTGGAGTCCATTTATGCGGGTATCAAACTCATCGTCTGTATCACGGAAGGTATTCCGGTACGTGACATGGCTATCGTCAAGGATGCTCTCCGGAAAACACCCGGCACACGCTTGATCGGACCGAATTGTCCGGGAATCATGACACCCGGTGTCTGCAATATCGGCATCATGCCCGGTTACATTGCCCAGCCTGGTAAGGTTGGTATTGTCAGCCGCTCAGGAACCCTCACATACGAGGCAGTTTACCAGGTGACCCAGCGCGGTCACGGGCAGAGCACCTGTATCGGAATCGGTGGTGACCCCATTAACGGGACCAACCACACCGATGCGCTCAAGCTCTTCAATGAAGATCCGGACACAGAAGCCATTATCATGATTGGTGAAATTGGTGGAACTGCCGAGGAAGAAGCCGCCGCCTACGCCAAGGAGCACGTGAAGAAACCGATCGCGGCATTCATTGCGGGGACCACGGCACCCCCAGGTCGCCGGATGGGCCACGCTGGGGCAATTGTCTCCGGAGGCAGCGGAACAGCATCAGCAAAGATTGAGGCTTTACAAGATGCGGGCATTGCCGTGTCTCCGACCCCGAGTGAAATTGCTGATACATTGTTCAGCATCTACAAGCCTTCCTGAGTTCATTCCTGTGGGCGGGTTGGAACGCCCGGCAGGTGATGGAGTCTTGTCAACTTTGACAATTCCCGCTTCAGTGCGGGCGCACGATGCAAAACGGCCATCCAAATAACGGTAACACTGAGCGGGCATTTCGCGGAAAGCGCCTGTTCCTGTCAATTGATGTGCCGGACTACGTCAAGGACAGTCTGGAGAGGTTGTCGGATGATCCGCAAAAGGGCTTTCACTATGTTCCGAGGGATCGCTTTCATCTAACACTCAAATTCATAGGGGACGTCCCGGGACAGTTTCAAAAGGATATAGAGGCGGCCATCGATCCAATCGACGTGCATGCCTTTCTGCTCCCCATTGAGGGATTGGGAAGTTTCCCCCCAAAGGGGCATCCGCACGCCGTCTGGGCGGGATGCTCCAGCGCGCATCCGCGATTATTTCAACTTCACAAACGCATCGAAGACGCCCTTTTCAATATCGGGATTGAACCGGAAAAGCGGATTTACCATCCTCACATCACCATTGCCCGCGTGAATCATGCAGCTGATGAAACCGTGAAACAGTTTCTCAAAAGGCATCCGGATTTTGGTGCGGCGCCTTTCAAGGTGGAGGCATTCCACCTCATGCAAAGCGAGGTCATCGACGGGGTCCGCGTCTATCACAAGGAGCGAACCTGGGCTTTAAGGAATTAGGCCTTGCCGAGGATATCGGCGTATCCCTCCCGGAAACTGGGAAAAGTTGGCTGCCAATCACAGAGGGCTTTGAATCGAGCATTGGATACCCGGCGATTGGGTAATCCAGTTGAGGTGGTGCGGCGTTTTGCGCGTGATCCCTGGAACTCCTTGTTAAAAGAAATCGTGGGTTTGCCCAGTTCACCAGCCAACCAATCCACAATAGCCTGCTTGCGGGTCGGGACATCATCCACCACGTTGAGGATCTCGGACGATCCCAGCTGGTCCGTCAGGGCCAACAATTTCAGGGCACTGACAATGTCCTTCAGGTAAATGAGATTCAGCCAGGCGGATCCATCGCCGGGTAACTCCGGCAGTCCTTCCAGCAAGCTATTTAGATAAAGATGCCGACCAGGTCCATAAATGCCGGCCAACCGGGCGATGGCAGTTCGTTCGAATACGCCGCTTTGCAGGATCTCCATTTCCGCCTCCCTGAGAATTCGGCCACTGGCGGACAATTCGGCAACATCCGGGACGTCCTCCTCGGTCACCCAGCGTCCATCGGATTGAGGATAGACTGAAGTTGCGCTGGTATAGATGAAGCGCCCGACAGTTCTCGCCCGAGCCCACTTTTGTATGGAACGATTACCTTCCAAATAGGAAATGCGGTATCCATCGATGCCGCCCCCGGCTGAGCTGACCAGATTGAAGACAACATCCCAGTCGCCTTCCAATGCGGGGTGCCAGTCTTCATCATGAAGATTGCCGGCAACACGATGTTCCGGGGGAACCGATACCACCGACTCCAGTGATGCCGGATTGCGGGAATGAATCCACACCTCGTGCCCCTCCTCAACAAAAGCCGGGGCAAGGTTCCTGCCAACATATCCACAACCAAAAATGATAACACGCATCCAAGGAATACCTGTACACAAACACTCCTTTCCAGCAACACCGGAAGAAACTTTCCCTGTGCGACCTAAAAACCCATTGACCGTAGCCTATTCATCACATGATGATGACATATCCAAACGCCGATGAATTCAAGAGACCGATTTTCCAATGCCTTCTCCGGTATAGCACCGGACCGCCCACCCGTCTGGGTCATGCGACAAGCCGGACGCTATTTACCCGAGTATCGTGCCCTGAAGGAGAAATACGATTTCGTCACCATGGTCCGGACCCCGGATCTGGCCACCGAAGTGACCCTGCAACCACTGCGCCGATTCCCCCAACTGGATGCCGCCATCATTTTCAGTGACATCCTGATCGTGCCGGAGGCAATGGGCCTGCCCTACTCCTTCAGGGAACAAGGCGGGATTGAAATGGCTGGCGCCATCCGCAGTCACGGAGATATTGAGTCTCTGGAAGCCAATGCGGTCGGGGCACGCACCCAGTACATATCCGATGCAATTCGCCAAGTGCGGTCCGAGTTGGGCTCATCGAAGGCGGTGCTGGGATTCGGAGGGTCGCCATGGACACTGGCCACCTACATGATAGAGGGCGGTTCCAGCAACACCTACGAGCATGCCCGGCATATGTTCACGCATGAGCGAGAGCTCTTTGATTCCCTGATGTTGAAACTCAGCGATGGAATCATCGACATGTTCCGGCACCAGATCGAGGCCGGAGTCGACGCTATCCAGATTTTCGATTCCTGGGCGGCCGCCGCACCGGAGGGACACTACTGGGATTGCTCCCTTAAATGGATCCAGCGAATCATTGATGCCATGCCGGATGATTTTCCGATTATCCTCTTCGCCAAGGGGATGGCTGATCACCGGGGTGAGTTGGTCAAAACGGGAGCCAAGGCACTCGCAGCCGACCAGTTTACCGATTTGGCCGCATGGAGAACGCACCTGCCGACTTCCATGACCGTTCAGGGCAACCTCAATCCGGACCTCATGACAGGTGAGCCCGAAGTCGCCGCCAAGGCCACCCGCGAATTGCTCTATGCCATGGCTCCCTGGAAGCGCTACATTTTTAATCTTGGACACGGGATCACCCCTCAGGCGCGGATCGAGACCATGCAGGCCGTTCTGGAAACGATTGATTCAGCGAAGCAATGACAATGGACAAGCGACAAGGGACTCGGGACGGGGAATCCTCGTCAGCAGACTCTGGTCAGTCTTCCACCCGGAAGCCATGGCCCCTTTCGTGGATTTTCATCATCATCCTGACCTACATTGCCCTGCAAACCGCATTCTTCCTATTCCTCGCTGATTGACCATGCCCCGGAACCGTCAGCAAACCTCCACCCGTATTGTAGAGTCAGCCATCCAGCTGATTGAGGAGGATGGATTCGCGGCATGGGGTGTCAATGCCGTGGCCCGTTCAGCCGGGGTCGACAAGGTGCTTCTGTATCGCTATTTTGGTTCCCTTGATGGCCTGCTGGACGCCATCGTGGACAGAACCTCCTTCTGGCCGGATCCGGATAGCCTCCCAAATGACTCTGCCGAGGCCTTCATTGCAGGCACGATCGAATTGATGCGCAAGAACGGGCTAGCCAGACAACTGCTGGCACTGCCGGGCGCAGATTCACCCAGTTCACGGGTTTCCATCAAGCATGAGGCCGACAAGGAACGCTGGATTTCCGCGATTCAGCAAAATACGGACCACCATCTCCCCCTCGAAGAAACTGAATCCCTGTGCGCGATGATTTATTTTGTCAGCTTTACCGGTTCCCCAAAGCTGACTCCTCAAGACATTTGGGAAAGAGTCTCCAATGAAATTGAATGGGTGCGACAGGATGCAGCGCAGATCCCCACACTCGAAGAATTGCCCACCGAACTCCTTTAGAGCCCTCCTCGATCATTAGGAGGGCATACTTCGTTAAAAAAGCCGAATTACGGAATCTAATATAAGTCTTGATTTGCCCCCAGCAGACCCTAAACAGTTCCCCATCAATTCATAATAACCCAAATTGAAAATACCATGCCTATAGCAACACCTAAACAATACGCGGCCATGCTGGACGCTGCCCAGAAGGGCAACTATGCCTACCCGGCTGTCAACGTCACATCGATCACAACCATTAACGCTGCACTCAAAGCGTTCGCTGACGCAAAGTCAGATGGTATCATCCAGGTTTCCACCGGAGGCGGTCAATTCGCTTCAGGATCAGACGTTAAGGACGCCGCTTTTGGTGCCATTGTTTTGGCCGAAGCCACTCATATTCTAGCAGAGAAGTATGACATTCTCGTCGGATTGCATACCGACCACTGTCACCCGGAAAAAGTCGAAGGATTCCTCAAGCCGCTGCTCGAAGCTTCCCGCAAGCGCAAGGCGGAGGGTAAAGGTCCTCTTTTCCAATCTCACATGTTCGACGGTTCCGTCGTTTCTCTCGAAGAGAATCTTGAGATCTCGAAAAAGCTCCTCGCTGAGTGTGCCGAGCTCGATATCATCCTCGAAGTGGAAGCAGGTTGCGTAGGCGGTGAAGAAGACGGACACGATACCTCCGGTCTTCCTGCTGAGAAGCTTTACACCACACCAGAAGACATGATGCAGGTTACGAAACCCTTCAGCCAATTGGCCGCTTTCTCTTTGCCGCCACTTTTGGCAATGTTCATGGTGCCTACAAGCCAGGGGCGGTTAAGCTCAAGCCAACCATCCTTCGTGATGGACAAAAGGCTGTGACTGACAAACACGGTGAAGCTGCTTTGATGGATCTCGTTTTCCACGGGGGCTCCGGTTCCGAACTCAGCGATATCCGCGAGACTTTGGAGTACGGCGTCGTCAAGATGAACATTGATACCGACACCCAGTACGCTTTCACCCGCCCGATCGTCACCCACCTCTGTGAAAACATCGAAGGTGTGCTTAAAATCGATGGCGAGGTTGGCAACAAGAAGGTCTACGATCCTCGCTCCTACCTGAAAAAGGCGGAAGTCAGCATGGCGGCTCGCCTTGTCCAGGCTGCTGAAGATCTTTGCTCCGACGGCAAGACCATCTTTGGACAAGTCTAATAATTTGTTACCCTACCTACTAAAGAAGGTCGGTTCCTCCGGGAGCCGGCCTTTTTTAGTCGCAGGCCATAAGTCGCAGGTCATAAGTCGTGGGTATTCAACGTACACCAGCGACTGGGGACTCACCACCTACGACCAGCTTGCAATTTTCTCCAATGGAAGCTTTTCAATGGCTGGGACAGTACAGTCCGGGGAGGGATAACCCACGACCAATAACAAGAACGGTTTTTCCTCAGCGGGACGCTTGAGGATTTTATTGAGAAACTGCATCGGGCTTGGGGTATGGGTCAGGGTTCCAAGCCCCGCCTCATGCAAGGCGGCAATAAGAAATCCCGTGGCAATCCCGACACTCTCCTTGGGATAGTAGGTCTTCTTTAATTCACCGTCCTCCCCGGTCACCTTGGATTTGGTAAAAATGGCGATCAGAGCAGGCGCGGTTTCCAAAAACGGCTTGTCGGCATCGGTGCCCAGCGGTGCCAGCGTCTCCAGCCACTCATCCGGGGCACGGCCGCCATAAAACGCCCTCTCCTCCTCCTCAGCGGCCAGGCGAATTTCCCGCTTGAGGGCAGGACTCTTTACGACCGCGAAATGCCACGGCTGGAGATTGGCTCCATTGGGGGCAGTCCCGGCAGCCAGTATCGCCTGCCTCAAGACAGAATCTGGAATGGGGTCCGGTGAAAAGCCCCGGATAGTCCGGCGCGTTTTCAAGCGATGATAAAAGGATTCTGCTTTCGCCGACATCGCTTCTTCACTGATCTTTGGCATGGCATATGGAACTCGCTTTTTCACCAGCGCATATTGACCGCCTCCTGCCCGGCTTTCCAAGATATAAATGCGAAAGGCGCCCCGAGAGGCGCCTTTTCGTTAATCAACCGGTTGCTCTGCTTATGAACCGGAACTCGCTACAATCTTCGCGAGAAAGGCGTTTTTGCCACTAATATCAAACTCCCCATGCTCGCTCTTGTGGGTGTTCTTCACCGAAACGTGCTGGCGATAGTTTTGGAAACGCGGGTGGTTGGCTATTCTCAGCGGCTTTCCATCCGCACCTGGTACGACCTCGATTTCCAAGTCGGAATCGGCGACGGACAAAGTCACTTTGCCGTCCTTATTCTGGTAGCGGACTTTGCCCTGTGTAAAACTGACGATTTCCCCACCCGGCAGGACAAAGTTGGCTTCGATGACCTTCCTGAAGGCAGCCATTTGTTCAGCAGTCGCTTTGTCGCTCACCGTGTAGCGCTCCCATCCACCCATTTTATAAGCGTGGTGGGCCATGACCCCAGTCAAATCAACATCGCCGTAATGGCCTTTCGTTACCCGGATAAACCCTTGTCCCAGGCATTCCCGGTTGGTCGGGTCACTGCCAAACAGACACGGACAAATCACGCTACATGCACAGGCATCCACGTATGCCACTTCAACTGACCAATCCTCCGCGAAGAGTCCGGGAATAAATGCCATGCAAATTCCGGCAAACAGTAATACAATCTTCTTCATAATTCCTTTCGGTTAAAGGGCTGGCGCCCTTGTTGGGGGGGGATTAAGTCAATCTGATCTTTTCCGGCAAAACTGTCAACGGTTCCATTAGCCCTGCTTAAC
>Ga0066377_10000212_pt1 | contig 13429 bp, 9 predicted proteins | sample Knorr_S23_td_Sur_FD_70946 | JGI IMG/M metagenome (GOLD analysis project Ga0066377, IMG submission 70946) | Marine microbial communities from Southern Atlantic Ocean transect - Knorr_S23_td_SurfaceB_ad_5m_LV_B | ecosystem: Environmental > Aquatic > Marine > Oceanic | place: Southern Atlantic...
ATCGCGGCTTATCCGGAGCTGGGTTGTACGGGTGAACAGGTTGGTGTCCGGAAAAAATGGGGAATCAGCGAGTACATCCTGAATCCTGAGGATTCCACGGTCCTATTTTGCAAGGACGTGCTGGATGAAGTGATGGAGCTCTTTCCATCGGAGTTCATCCACATTGGGGGGGATGAAGCCCGCAAGACGCAGTGGGAGGGGAGTGAGCGGATTCAGGAACTTGGACGGGAGCGCGGACTCGCGGACATGCATGAGATGCAGGCATGGTTCATCAGGGAAATTGGAGAGCACTTGAATCAGAACGGCCGGCGTTTGATTGGTTGGGATGAAATCACCGAGGGCGGACTGGCTCCGGGTGCGGCCGTCATGTGGTGGCGGGGTAAAGCGCAGGCCGATGTGCTGGAGGCCGTCCGGTCCGGGCACGATGTTGTGGTAGCGAAGAACAAGGATCTTTATTTCGACCACTACCAGTCGCGGGATAAGGATAGCGAACCACTCGCCATCGGTGGCTTCACGTCCCTTGAAGAGGTCTATCAATTTGAACCGGTACCGGAAGGACTGGATGAGACCTGCTCCAGCAGGATTCTTGGTGCCCAGGGCCAGCTTTGGAGAGAATATCTCCCGCAAACGTCCGACGTGGAGTATATGGCATTCCCGCGGGCTTGTGCGCTGACGGAGGTCCTGTGGGCACCCGTCGACAAGCGAGACTATCCTTCTTTTCTAGAGCGCATGGGTGAACAGGAAGCCCGCTTGACATTCATGGGAGTAAACTTCAGAAAGCTGGAGACAGCCGACTAATTCAATATCAATTTATGAGATCAATAGCCACCGGAATTCTTCTACTGCTGCTACTGAATGCTGTTTCCGCGGAACGGCCCAATATTGTCTGGATCTTTTCAGATGATCATTCGTATCAGACGATTGGCGCATACGGGGGACGCCTCCAGCACTTGAATCCCACGCCTAATCTGGACCGCCTGGCCCGGGAAGGAATGCGTTTTGACAAGTGTTATGTGGGCAACTCCATCTGTGCACCGGCGCGGGCCACACTCCTGACAGGCAAGCACAGCCATATGAATGGGAAGTACCTCAACAGGGGCCCGTTCGATCATGACCAGCAGCAATTTCAGAAGATTTTGCAAAAAAACGGGTACCAGACGGCCATGATTGGGAAAATCCATCTGAACGGGGCCATGCAGGGGTTTGACTACTGGGAGGTGCTGCCCGGGCAGGGGAAATACTACAATCCTGAGTTTATTACGGAATCGGGCAGAAACCGTTACGAGGGTCACGTTAGTGACTTGATAACCGACAAGGCCCTGCACTGGCTGGAAAATGAGCGTGAAGCGGACAAGCCCTTCATGGTCATGATCCATCACAAGGCACCCCACCGGAACTGGGTACCGGATCAGCGGCATATGGTGAAGTTCAAGGACGACTACATTCCGGAGCCGGACAACTTGTTTGATGACTACAGCACACGCGGTTCCGCAGCCAGTGGGCAGGCTATGAGTATCGACAAGTCCATGAAAATGGACGGGGATCTGAAAATCGGAGGCCGTTATGCCAATGATCCGCAGTTTGCCGAACGCAATGCCTGGTTTGCCGAGCACCAGCCAACCGGAAAGGAGCTTGTCCGCTGGAAGTACCAGACATACATGAAGGATTTCATGCGCTGTGTCTGGGGAGTGGATGAAAATATTGGACGTGTATTGGATTACCTTGAAGAAGCCGGCCTCGATGAAAACACGGTGGTCATGTATTCTTCCGACCAGGGGTTTTACATGGGGGAGCACGGCTGGTTCGACAAGCGGTTCATGTATGAGGAATCCTTCAGGACCCCTCTGATTGTTCGCTGGCCGGGTCGGGTTAAACCGGGATCGGTCAATACCGACCTTGTTCAGAATATTGACTTCGCGGAAACCTTCCTGGCATTGGCCGATGCTCCCATCCCGGATGACATGCAGGGGGAAAGCCTGGTGCCGCTGATGAAAGGCAATACTCCCGGGGACTGGCGTACGTCATTGTATTATCACTACTATGAGTATCCCGGTGCACATGATGTTCGCCGCCATGAGGGTGTAGCGAATAAGCGCTACAAATTAATCCGCTTTTATGGAAAGGATGTCCTTAATGGAGAAGAGTGGGAACTTTACGACCTCGAACGGGATCCAACCGAAATGAACAATATTTATTCGAATCCCGAAAAGGCGGCCCTTGTCAGCGAAATGAAAGCTGAACTGGCCGACCTGAAAGACCAGTATGAGGTACCGGAAAGTCCTCCCGAGCAGGTTGATCTTAGGCCAAAAAAGCGCCAAAAAGGATGACGTTTTATCAATTCTCCGCGGACCGAATGGGACGTAATCGCCAGTAGGCCTGGCCATTCTCAGTTTCGGCACTTTCAAGCGTGGTTCGGTCGGCGGCCCCGATCCCCCGGTTGATCAACCAGTGGAGGTCCTCTATGGTTTCCCTGCTGGCTTCGTAGTACCCGTGTCCGGCCGTCACATTGACAGCATCGGATACATCAATGGTCTCAATACCTTCAACCACGGGTGGCCCCATTCTCGAATCCCCGAGCCTCGGGTAGTGAAATACCTGCGCGGAGGCCATGAGGGGAATGTCATCGGAGGAAACGTAAAGGGATTTCCTTGAGGGAACCTTGGCCAATTTTAGGGCGGTCGTGTCGAGGAAGATTTCCCGGTCGTAATCAGGTGCGAGGAAGACCAGTTCTCCGATCGGCCAGCTATCACCAAAGTATTGTGACTCATGTAAGTCGATTACCGCCTCGAAAAGAGCGAGGTTGCCCAGACTGTGGGCCACCAGATGGATTTTTCTGGTAGGGAACCGCTGGGCTATTCCCTGAATCAATTGTGTTAGGTAGGGGGTGGCCCATTCAATGTTCTCTCGGTCAGCCATATACCCGGCCACCGTGTTCCGGGAAGGCCAGGAAAAAACGATGACCGGTCCGGGGAAAGCCAGTTCGTGACGCAAGTGAGCTGCCTTGGTCAAGTTGTTTTCAAAGTCCTTTCGGTAACCGTGAATGAAAATCAGGATATCCTGCGGGTCATCAGACTCGGAAAAGTAGGCGTCAACGCCTCCCATGAATGCCTCTTCTTGAAGCGGGCGGACTTGCTGTATTGTCCTGCTGTTGATCAATCCCGTTTGCTTGAAAACCCGGTTTGGTTGCGCATGGGCATATCGGGAAAAACTGTCCCTCGGATCAATGGCCACCATGGCAACGCCCGCCTGTGGTTTTCCCCGTTCCCCGTTGTAGGAATTCTCAGGCAGTGCCGATTCTTCAGCTTGCCGGGTGGAAAGGTAGAACACTTCCTGAAGGTCATAGTCCGTTCGGGAGGTATTCAGGTTGGTGCAACCGGAAAGCAAGATCGTGGCAGAAAGGATCCACCAGGACTGGACTCGGTCATGCTTGGTCGCGCTTTTGCCATGCCTTCCCATAAGAAGTAGACAGTCTATTACCCTTGGCGCATGTTATTGGCAAGCATTCCGATGGACGTACGAAGCTGCCAGGGCAGCGGGGCCATGCTGGGATCCGTTTATATTACTAGGGATCGGCTGGACTGGCAACAGGGCTAATTGCGGGAAGCAAGTACCGAATCCGCATCCACCAGACACTTCTCCTGTTCTGCCAGCAAATTGAAGCGGACAGGTATCTGAACAACCTTCTTGACCGCCACGCCATCCACTGTTGCTGGCTCGAAGATCCACTGTTTCACAGCATTGAGTGCCGATTCGTCAAGGTTTTCATGAACAGACTGTACAACGTCTGCTCCAACGATGTGCCCATGCTCGTCAATGACTGCTTCGATTATAACGGTTCCCTGCAGTCCCTTGGCAATTGCGTATTCAGAATATTCAGGTGCTCCGCTTTTGGCGATTCTTGGGGAAGTGGATTCTCCAACAACCGTTCCAGTGAAAGTCATGAATGCTGAGATGGCTGCGATAATAATCTTAGTGGTATATTTCATGGGGTTGGTACTTAGGGGGTTGCGTTCTCTCTGATTATGACAAGATAGCTGAAGCGTAACGTATCGTCAACGAAATCGTAACGATTTGGTAACATTGTAACACTGTTTTTACAAATGTAACATTGGGGTATGGGATAGGTCTGGTCTGCCTTGCCTAAACGGCTATGTGACGTATGGGTGAAGAAAATTACAGAGCCGTGATAGTTTGGTGACAGAGGGCGAATAGGGTTGATGAAAACCGGTAGTCAGGCAGCAATCTAATTCTGGCGCGTGCCCGGCCTTGTGTTGTTCTCTTCTGTAATTATCATTCAATCTATTACTGAAACCGGCCGGGCACAGCGCCTTATATTATTTGATAAAGGACGACAACCGCAGTGAGGACCCTACCATGAAAATCAGGCGTATTGTACCGTTTTTGTCACTGATCCTTGTTTCTGATCTGGGGGCGGTGAGTCTGCTGAAAAACTCTCCATTCATTCCATCAGGATGGGAGGAAAAGCGAGAGGTACCGGGTACTCGAAATGTCACGACACCGGAAGTGAAATTCATGGGGGTCTATCGAATTGGATCGGTCTATCGGTTTAACCTGAAATCAACCCTGAATGGCAAGAGTATCTGGCTGGGAATGAATGGCAGGGAAGCAGGACTTGAAGTGCTTGATTATGAGGTGAGCACGGATGAGCTGACTGTTCTCAGTGATGGAAGGACAATGGTGGTAAAGCTTGAGGTCTTATCTTCACGCCATACTGAATCGGTGGTTCTCCAAGCTGCGAATCAGCATCACCCAAAGCCGGACAATTTGGCAGTTACTTCTGTCAAGGAGATGGTCAAGGAATCCACAGGCAGGACCCTGCCGGCTACCCAAAGGATGCGGGCAACCTCAACTGGCCAGAGTCGGCGTGGAGGGTTTTTGAAGCACAACGTTAAGAGGGTGTTGAGTAACCCGGAATCGGTCCGGGATTCAACGGCTTCATCTGCTCAGGATTCGCTGGATTCGGAAGGCGTGCAATTTGCTCCGAGGAATGCCTTGCAGAAACTGCTGCCCTAACGGAGTGAATTCAAAGCTTCCAGGGCAGGTTGAATGTGGATGCCATTCGTCTCCTGTAAGATCTTGCCTTCCATATCTGTGAGGACAGTACGGTTTTTACCCTCAGGAGAGTGATGAAGGGAGTGGATATAGGGTTGGCAAAGAAAATCAAGAAACGCTTTGCAGGGTAAATTGTGCCTGTTCAGCAGGGAGTTGATTTCCAGATCCGTATAGGGAAATTGAGGAATCAGGATTGCCACCACATTTTCCAAGTCCTTTGACACGCTGGCAAATTCAGCTTCAAGGCTTGCCAGACTGTCCCTGTCCGTCACATAGACAAAGAGGAAGGCTTTTGCGGCGCGCGTTCGAGCAAGGGGGAACTTGGCCGGTGCATCCTTTCCCGGCTGGATCAGTCGGGGGCCAATCATGTTCACGTAATTGGGGTCTGATTTTTCCAGGATTCCGGCCTGGATTTCGTGTACTCGATTTTGAAAATCAGTGATTTCCGGACTGACGGAGTAAAGTCCGAACCGTCCAAAGTCGACGATCAGGCCATCGGATTGGGCGCGGATCAATACGCCTGTCATCCCCTCGGGAAGAGGACTGGCGGGTCGATCGTTTCGGACAAAGGGTTGGGTAAGCTCAACTCGGAACGGCCAGTACCGGGAGTTTGGTATGGCGTCCTTCCGGTCATTCTCAGTTGCCAGAAGAAGGGGCGGAAAAATCAGGCAAACAAGAAGACAAGACTGCCTGTAATGATGATTTCCTACAATTTTCATGAATGAAATAAATAGATTCATGGCCATAAAAAAGAGGCGCCGCCTCTCTGGCGGCGCCTCCCGATTTTGATCTTAAGCAGATTGCATTCGAGATTGATTACTTGCTCTGGAGACGGCGACGCACGATGAAGGCGAGGGCCAATGCCCCTATGATCATCGCATAGGTCGCGGGTTCCGGAACAGCAGAGATACCGACATTGTCGATCTGCAAGGTTCCGCCACTGACGTTGCTCATGTTGGCGCGGATATAGACGGTGCTTTGCCCGTCCAGTTCAGCGAAGCTAGCGGTGAAACCGGTGTCTGCTGTCCCAACGATCGTGGTGGCCGCAGCGGCAGCAGAAAAGCTGCTTCCATCAGTGGAGTATTCCCAGTTGATGTTGGCTCCATCCGTGTCGACAGCGGCGAACGTGATTGCCCAATCAGTTGACGGGGCGGCAGCGGTAGCGGAAAATACCAAGCTGACGTCACCAGTAGAGCGTAGCGTGTAGTCGGCAGCGAATGTCTGACCCGATGAGAGAAGCAGCCCGTAGGAGCTGGAATCACTGAACGGGTTGGCATCAGCCAATTGAACTTGAACGGAGCTCAATCCACCACTTGTTGGTCCCACGGTCGGTGTGCCGAAAGTGGTGTAGTCCGTTGAGGTGGATCCATTGGTGCCATCGTAGTACAGGGTCCCCTGGGCAGCGGCTGAAACGTCCGGGGACGGTGTGTAGTAGTCCGAATAATTGGCGGAGATTGAGCCGGTGAAGGTCACTCCGTCAGTTGAGTTGGCCCCACTGGCGGCAAACTGGGAGAAATCCCAACCGGCAATGACTGCAGCCTGACTTTGCCCAAGGTTGAAGCAAAGGGTCAAAGCCACGGTGGTGGCAAATACGCGTGTGTATTTCATCGTTTGAATTCCTGTAGTTTGAGTTTTTCAGGATTGCGCGATTAGTCGACCAGGATGCCTTGGGTGTTCAGGACAGTCCATCCCTTGGTCCAGAGGTCTTTGGATCCGTCCGTGTCGAAAGCACCGCGGTAGGAAACTTGCTCGTAACCAGCCGGAACGGTCAAGTCAGTCTGGTAGGCAGTCAGCGGGAATCCAAGCTGAGGACGTGGGTTCAGGCCATTTACTGTTGCCTGGTCGCCCCCGACAACGGTGTATGTCGTGCCCACGAAGTTGCCGGAAGTGGTGAATCCGCCGAGAACAGTGTTGGTGTCTGTCACGTTGCCTGCTGTGGCGACCCCGAATGTGCAATTTACAACAGACACTTCGAAGGTGCCTCCATCCGAGATTCCAGCTTGCTCGCCGAGGTTAACAAAGTATCCATTGGCAATTGTGCCACTGAAGCGGGACTTCAGGTCAATGCGTCCGTTGGCCGAAACGGAGTTTCCGGTGGCGGAGGCATTGCCGATCAAAGTGGCATTGTAGACTTCGTAATCGGAGTAGGGAGAAGTGACAAAGGAAAGGTCGGAATTGGTATCCGTATTGAGCGTGACTCCGTCCCATGCCAGGCCGTCATCCCCATCAAATTCAAATCCCTTGTCACCATTCTTGGATCCAACGGTGAAGTAGGGGAGAACACCGAACCAAAACTGGTTCTTTCCGGTCCAGCCCTGGTCACCGTCAAACTGGTCATCACCAGCGAATGCAACAACGAGGTGGTTTGTGTTGATGGTTCCACCGAAGAATTCGAAACCGTCGTCGAAATTCATGTAGACTTCACAGTATTCCATGGTTGTGCCAGCACCAACTCCTCCGAGGGTGATACCGTTGATCTCGTTGGCAGAACCGATTTCATCACCACCATGACGCACGCTGACATAGCGGAGGATGCCAGAGTTGTCGTTGGCGAAGCTACCGCCATAGCGAGTGTCGTTGGTCTTGGTCAGGCCCTCAATATGGGCAACCTGTGCCTGCGGGTTGGAAACGGCGGTGTCTCCGGTTGTTCCAACATTGGTCGGAGCATTACCGAGGATGATCAAACCACCCCAGAGGGAGACAGTGGCGTTGCCGTTGCCGTCCAGCGGAGGAAGCGGTGTGCCGGCCGGATCGTCATCAAGGAACGCTTCGGAACCGGTCCACTTGACGAGCGCGGGTGTGATTTCACCGTCATCATCAGCCACATTGTCGGCGTTAACGTCAATAGCTGCCGTTGTGAAGATGATCGGGTTGCCAGCATTGCCATTGGCAATGATGGAACCGTTTTGTGTTATGACCAAGGCACCGGGCAGCGTGCTGGCGGTACGTGGTTGGCCACGAACGATCACACCCGGATCAATTGTCAGGGTGGCGTTGTTATTGACGAAAATCGTGCTTTCCAAAATGTAGGGGGAGCCAGCGAGATTCCAAGTTGTGTCAGTTGTTACATTCGAGTTAACAGTGGTCTGCGCAAAAGCAGAAGCTGCAGAAACTGCAAGAGTGAGCGTGCTTACAATTGATTTTTTCATTATTAATATTGTTCTAATTTTAATGATCCCTCGCCTCCCGGCCTGAGAGTGCAAAGGTGGAAATATCTTATTGTTTCCGTGTGACAATCCTGTGGACTCAAAGTCAAATTGATGTGAATCAGGAATGGATTAAAAAGAACCTGAAAGAGACACGGAAAATGAGCGTCCAATACGGAACGTGCGCTCTGGAGGAGCCGTAACAATCCTCTCATCATAGATCAATTTCCGCGCGGAATCGGTCAGGTTCTTGACGCTGATTCCAAGTTTGAGCCATTCGGTGAGGGGATGGGAGACTGACAGGTGGAGAGCATGATATTGATCCATGAACCGGTCAGGAGTGGCCGTACCTGAAGTTCCCGTCGTGCCCGCCGCACTCACCAGCACCTTGCTTTGCGCGAACAAGGAAAGGGTGATGCGCGTGCCCCACCGTGATTGCAGGTATGTGACGTCAAAATTGGCAATCCACTCGGGTTGGGAGAACAGTTGCCGTTTTTCAGGTGCCTCGATACGTCCGTTGGCCTCCTTGGAGAGAAAGTAGTCGCCTTGGAGAACGGCTCCATTGGTCAACGGGAGTGTTCCAGAGAGCAAGAGGCGCATGTTCTCGGGAATTCGAACCTGAGCATCTATATAAGTCAGGTTAGCTCCAATGGAGAATGACTTGAGGAATTCACTTTCCAGAAAAACAAGATCCTTGCGTGCTTCAATTTCGACACCCCGCAAATTTGCGGGGTTTGGATTGTTGAAAAAGATTTCTGTATCCACCTTTCCGGATAGAATTGTCTTCTCAATGGGGTTTTTGACCTGCTTTTGGAATAGACTCAGGGCAATCAAGTCGGATCCCGTTCCGAAGTGGTATTCAACCCGGGCATCGTAGCTTGTCACATCAGAGGTTGTCAGGGTCGGGTTGCCACTGACGTAATTCAGGGTGATCGGGTCCTGGTTGGTCACGTAGGTGAATTCCTTGAAGGAGGGGCGGGCAACCGTTTGTGAGAAAGCCAGGAGGAATCGCCATCTCTCTTCAATGCGGTAGTTCATGGCGATCATCGGGAGCAGTTTTCTTTCGTCGATTTTTCCGACAAAGTCAGGGGCAAGTGGCCCCGGCAAGCCCATGATGGTACTGTTGATAATCGCCGTTAGTGGAGTCGATGTCATCCCTGCACTTTCCCGCAGCAGCTCAAAATTGAAGAAATCGCCGGTTGAAGAGGTTGAGGTGCTCATCTCAATGTCCTCAAGCCTGGCGCCGATGGTGATGTCAAAGGCGTTATTAATGGTAAGCTTCCCGCTCAGATAAGTGGCGGCGATCTTGCGGGAGCTTTTGGCTTCCACCCCGGAATCCAGAGAAGGATTGGCTTGGGCATATTTGTCCTGAATGGCCTCTTCACGGGTGTCGAAACTGGGCGCAAGATCCTCGATGTCCTTGAAGTTCTTATCCATCAGGAAGAATTCCTGCTGGACGGATCTATCCGTGTCTTCCCTGAAAATGCCGGCTTCAACGTTCAAGGAGTAACGCCCGGACAGGTCGAAATTATCACTGAAATCAACCCTGCCGAACTCCTGATCCTCTTCATTTCTTCTCCAGGACAGGGTGGGCCGCATGAACTTGTTAACGGAATTGTTTGTATCTGTTCCCGTAATGTAAGTCCCATCGGGAAGCCTGATGCCAGCCGTGTTCAGGGAGGCAATCTCATCCTGGGACGTGTTTGCCTTGCTCAGAACCCAGCGCACAGTCGCCGCGTTTTCGCTAGCGGAGAAGGCATGCTCTCCAATGAGTTGGTTGACTCGGAGCATACGGCTTTCGTCGACAACATTGGTGCGGTAAAGAGAGGTTGCCTGAAAGGCATCTATGTCATTACCAAGGAATGAAAGCAATCTATCAGGCAATCCTCCAAGTGCCCGGATATCACCCTCGTCCAGTCCGTCTCCTAAACGGTCAGCGTTTTCATAGCGACCGTTTTCACGCAGGGAGGCCCGTTCCACGGTCAACTTGTTGTAGAATGTATTGAAACCGATGGTGTGGTGGCCGTCCTTATCCAAGTCATAGGCTGTTGAGAGCAGAACCGTTTCACGCTTTTCAAGAGTCGATTCCGTCAGATCGAATATTCCGGAAGTTTTGGAAAGGGTGCCCCGGGCGAGGTCTCCTTCTGCAATGATAAAGGCACCTCCTCGGCTGGCTCCATTTCTGGCTGAGCGCTTTTCCTCAATTCCAAACAGGGTTCGGGAATCACGTTCTTTGCTTGCCGTGAAGAAGTATTTGAAATCCCTTCCGAAAAGCTTTTGAGTGTTTCCCAATTCCAGACTGATTTCCTGGTCCAGGGAATCATTACTTTCCATAGGCGTGAGTCTGCTCTCTGATGCGAAGGTGTTGGCGATGGTGGCATTCTGAGGAGAATTCAATGCATCATAATCCACTTGGATTTCTGGCCGGCCCCCGTTGGTGAGGAAGCGATCCTTGGTATTTTCATTAAAGCCCAGTGACCCTGAAACCTTAGCTTCCAATGCATCCGGGAATGTGACCGTGCTGATCCCGATACTGCCACCGACGGAATTTCCGGGCTGATCCGGGGAAAATGTTTTGGCTACGATGAGGGCCCCCACAACGTCTGAAGGGAAAAGGTCGAGTGGAACAGATTGCTTGTCGGGATCCGGGCTTGGAACCGGAGCACCGTTGAAGAGGGTGCTGGTGTATCGTTCGTCAAGTCCGCGAATCACGGCAAATTTATTGCTCTGAACGGTGATGCCGGGTAGCTTTAAAAGAACCTCCCCTACGTCACCTGCAGCGAATTTCTTGAAGTCGGCCCCGCTCAGGGTGTCGACCGCTAGATTCGACTCAAACCGCATTTTTCTCAAAACGAAGTCCGAGTCCTTGAGGACAGTGGCCGTAATCACGAATTCTTCCAAGAGAAAGACCTCCCCCAGTTGGCCTTGTTCTTCGGTGGGCTTTTCAATCGGCCCTGGTTCCATGGGGAAAATGAGGACTTGTTGCTTGTTTGCCTCGATTTGCACTTCAGTAACGGTTCCCGGTCGATATCCAGGTGCTGAAAAGGAGACCATGTAGAATCCCGGAAAGAGGTTTTCAAACACGGACTTTCCCACCTTGTTGGAGGAGTCGAAAAAGTCTGATCCAACCCCTATGGAAACTCCCTCAATGGGCTCTTCGCTTTGCTTGTCGAACACGCGGACCATCAGGCTGCCCGTCCCCGCATTTATGCTTTCCTGAGCTGTCACCTGTTGATGGTGGAAACCTGCCAGAGGTATAACTGTTGCAAGCAAAAGCCTTCCCGCTTTCGCCCTTTTGTTTAGATACAATTTGATCATGTTTTATTATGGAAAGTTCGATTTGGAAAAGACTGAGTTGGCGTTTTAGCAACGCTTTAGAGGGCCCGTTTCAATAAATTGACATGCCTGTAACCTTCCTGACTCAGAGCGTCGCTTTACGGCTTGCAAGGGCAACTGTGACACCGTTGGACAGAATCGATTATGAAGAAAACAACATTATCAGTATTGCTTGGTTTGAGTTATCTGCTCGTCCTTTCCACATCTGCAGCCGATGATCACTTAATTGCAGGCTGGGACTTTTCCCAATATGCCTTGTCGGGGGCGAACTCAATCGATGGTGCGACATTTGTGGGAAAATTGAGCGCAAACTTTTCTGATTTTACAACTCCGTCTGCCAATTTGGTAGCAAGTGCGTTTGGGACATTGTTCTATAACGGTGAATTTTCCTCATCTTCGACTAACTTCGAAAGTTTTGAATCGCCCGTGGTCGCTCCGACCACGGGGGATTTAATATCCGCAAATTTACAGACCGCTGATGAATATCCAATGAGTGATTCTAGCAGCTACGGTGTGCTGAAATCCTCAGGACAAATTTTTGCCCAGCCATTTTCCTTTCGGGCGATTGACAATGCCAGCGTGGTCTTCATGGCGATCGCTGATCAACCCAGCGGGAACTGGTACATTCGGTTCGCCGCCATGGCCGAGAATGCGCCAAGTGCCACGATCAATTGGGAGTACTCATCCGACGGTAGCGTTTATGTAGCTGCTGGCAGTACCGAAATCGCCGAGGCGGACACGGAATATCAGGAATTGTTTTCCGAATTGGCAGGGGCTACAACCGCTTACATCAGAGCCACCTTTGACAATGTCCTCGGCGGAACCCTCAAACTCGACAACGTCGGAATCCATGCTGACACATCGGGTGTCGTACCGACATCCTGGTGGTCGGATATCGAGGACCTCGATGGCTGGAAAGATTCCTCTCTTGCCGGTGGCGTTGGTATCGGATGGTTAGTCGACTCGAATTGGCCGTTGGTGTATTCGGCCGCTTTGGGTGAGGTCAACGGGGCGTGGATCTCGATTCATACAAGTGACAACATTGAGGCCTTTTATGCCTACAATCTCACGGATGGTTACTGGATGTACATTGTTACCGGTGTAGGCTGGTATTACAGCTTCGAATCCGAAAATAGCGGTTGGTACAGCATCTTTTAAGAGGTTTGGCTAACGCCGTTTACGGTCTTCCATACTATCCCGGGGATAACCCTTGGTCTGCTTGCCTGATCGCTTTTCCTTATCGCTCTTGTCTTGAGGAGGCGATGCCTGGGGCGGTGGCGTTTGATTCCTCGCGGGAGGGGCGGCTTCCCTTTTTCTGGTGAACGGATTTTTGACCGCCTTGGGTTTCTGGGCAGGAGACTTTGCTGGTGTTCTCGTTTCACGCGGAGGCTGAGCGCTTTTGGATGCACCTACCTGAGGTCTGGGACGACTTTGGAAGACGGCTTTCTTGGTCGATTGAGGAGGTTTCCTGTTTTGAACGGACTCCTGTTTCTTGTAACCGGGAACCCGTGCAGCGTATCGACTCTCAACGGACTGTTTGCGGTCCCGTACCAGGCCTTCCCGTTTGGTGTTGGTAGCCGCCTGTTGCGTGGGTGGCTTTTGCTGTCTTGTGCGGATGTCTCCCTTGCGGGCTGAATCTCCACCTCGCTTACCAGGTGTTCTAATGGAGTCATCATCCTGGCGGGTTCGCTTTCCCTGGGAAACCTCATCCCATTTGCCGGGTTTGTGAACGGGGCGCGTGTAATCCTGGTCCCGGTGGACTTTCGCATGCCGGTACTTTTTCCTCAGGACCTCATGTTTGTATCGAGCGCCCTTTCGGTGGTCGGGGTCGTGCCTCCAGCTCACGTCGTCCGGATGGCGGCGGTAGCGGTCCT
>Ga0066377_10000213_pt1 | contig 13375 bp, 15 predicted proteins | sample Knorr_S23_td_Sur_FD_70946 | JGI IMG/M metagenome (GOLD analysis project Ga0066377, IMG submission 70946) | Marine microbial communities from Southern Atlantic Ocean transect - Knorr_S23_td_SurfaceB_ad_5m_LV_B | ecosystem: Environmental > Aquatic > Marine > Oceanic | place: Southern Atlantic...
CTTATAGGAAGACCAAAAGCAGCCATTATTGCATCTCCAATAAATTTATCTAACATACCACCTTGTTCAGTGATGCATTCAACCATTATTTCGAAGTATTCATTAAGTAATTTAACTGTACCCTGTGCTCCTAGAGATTCTGTTATATTGGTAAAACTTCTCAAATCCGAAAATAATAAAGTTGCTGTTGTATCTTGCCCACCCATGATATCTCCACCGTCCTCTAATAATTGATCTGCTATACCAGGATCCATATATCTTGACATTGTTGATTTCATTCTTTTTTCTGATGATATATCTTCAATCATAAGCAAAATTCCAAGAAAACTATTTTTTTCATCAGTTCTTCCATCACTATCTTCATTAATCAAAGGCAAAATAGTTAAATTAACAGAAATCTTCTCATTTTTTTCCGTCTCTGGATCTAAAATTTCAATCTCAGCATCCATAATAATATCAGGTTCCTTTGTTTCTTTAATAATTTTAATTTTTTCCTCGATCCACGAATTCTTACCTCTAAAAAAATCTTCAGATTTTGAATTCAAAATATTTTTTTCTAAAGTTTTAAATATTTTGAGACCTGAACGATTACACGTTACTATTTTTCCCTCATCATCAATTGTGATAACACCATTCGACATACTTGATAGCATGCTTTCATTGTATTTTCTTGATTTTGATACATCATCAAATAGCTTAGCATTTTCAAGAGCTATAGCTACTTGCTGAGTAAACGCTTTTAAGCGAGACTCGTCTTCTTCTGTAAATTTACCTCCTTTTTTATTTAGCACTTGAGTACAACCGATTACTTTTCCATTTTTGTTGCTAACTGGAACACAAAGAATAGATCTTGTAAAATAGCCAGTTTGTTTATCAAATGAAGGATTAAATCTTAAATCAGCATACGCATAAGGAATATTCATTGTTTTACCTGATGTAAAAACACTCCCAGCAATTCCTGCAGTATTAGGTAACCTTATTTCGCCTATTCCCTCACCCATTGCCACACGAGAAAATAACTCACTTGTTTTTTCGTCATTTAAAAAAAGTGTGGCTCTATCCGCATTTAGCATTCTTGTAGCTTCCTCCATCACTCTTTTTAATAAAGCGCTTAAATCAATTTCAGCAGTTACATCTGATACAATACTTACAAACTCCATTTCTTGGGCTCTTTTTTTTTGAAAAAACTCATTATTTTGTGCGTTTTGAATTGATACTGCTGCTTGAGTAGCAATTGCATCAACAAAATTTAAATTATCTTTTGTAAATCTGCCTTTTTTTTTATTTAAAACTTGAATTACTCCAATAATTCTTCCATCAACTGTTTTTACTGGCGAGCAAATCATGTTTTTTGTTTTATATCCAGTTTCCTGATCAACTTCCTTATTAAATCTTTTATCTGAATACACGTCGTGTATAATTTCACCTTGTTTAGAATTAAAAATAGCACCAGCAATCCCAACAGTGTTCAAAATTCTGATTTCTCTGGTTAATTCACCCTGAGCGACTCTTGAATATAATTCATTAGTTTCCTTATCGTTTAGAAATAATGATCCTCGGTCACCATTAACGTTTTCTGTTACAAAATCAATAATAGTCCATAAAATTTCTGAGAGATTTTTTATTCCTGCAATTTTTTTATTTATTTCTAATAAAAGCTGGGTTTTTGTGAGCTCTGATTTATAAAAATTTATATCGTTGTTTTTATTTTTTTTATTTGTTTTCATATTTTATTATTTTTTTTTCATAATTTAAAATAACTTTATCTAGCTCATCTCTTAATGTTTGTGCAGATGATTTTAATTGTTTAATTTCGTCACTTGATGACAAGATTGTCTCTTGAACTTCTTTTTGTTTTTCAAATTTTAGATTCTCTAATTCATTTCTTAATTGAGCACAGGCACTTTTTAGTTGTTTAATTTCGTCATGTGAAGATTGAATTTGTTTTTGAACAGCTTCTTTTTTTTCAAATTTAAGTTTCTCAAGTTGAAGCCTCAATTCCGAGATTGTTGATTTTAACTGATTAATTTCATCTGATTTATTGAAAATAGCTTGTTGAACTAGATCTTGAGTATTGAACTTTGAACTTTCAAGTTGTTCTCTGAGTGAACTAATTGTGGAGTGAAGATTTGCTAGTTCTTCACTATTTTCGAGTTTTACTTGTTGAATATAACTATCAAGTTCAGATCTAAATTCCGGTTTAGACTTTTTTAGATCTTCGATTATACTCCCCATAACATTCCCTATCACTAATTATATTGTAAATCTTCTTATTTAGCTAAACAATGATAATATCTAATATTTTTTTTTTTATTCTTGTCGATTCTAACCCAACTAATTTCATCTCCTTTATTGATTTTTAATTTTTTTGCACATTTATAGGGAATTTCTATAACAGCTATTGCTTTTTCTTCTGAGGAAATAATTTTTTTTGACAATGGTTTTCCATAGTTTATCGAAATAACTCTATTAAATTTATCAATAAAAATTATATCTAAAGGTATTTTTGTATTATGCATCCACATTTTAATAATTTTAGGTTGTTTATATAAAAAAAACATTCCATTGGAATCAGTAAGCTTATCTAAATCCATAAGTCCTTTTTGTTTTTCATATTTAGTTTCTACTAACTCCAAAAGTACGTTTGAGAAAAAATTGGAATTTAAAAGCACATAGTTTGAAAATGATTTAAACGGAATTAAAAGAAAAATTATTAATATTTTAAAGGACGAATTTTTCACCTTTTTTAATTCTATCAAGAGTTATTTGGGCGTTGTTTGTCAATTCAGTTTCACTTTTTGTATCTGAAGAAATTTCATTTTGCTTAATAGAAAGATCATATTTATCTCTTAACTGCCTAAAAACTTTTACCTCATAAGCACTCAATTCTTTATATTGATCTCTTTTTTCTTGTGTTTTAATCAGATCTAATTTTTTTAATCTTTTAATGGATTTTGATAGTCTGTCTTTCATTTAAAAAAACTTATATTTTATTTTCTTTTAATTATAATACATACTATGGATGAAAATGAAAAACATTTATTATCAATCAGGGATGAAATGGAAAATGTACGAGAACTATATGTTAAAGGTTACATTGACAAAGAAACCTATCAATTAGAAACTAGAACACTTTTTGAATTGGCAGTAAAATATGGTGCATGATAGAAAAGATATTGAGCAGATTAAGAACTCGATTAAAAAATTTAATGAATACTCTCTTAAAGAAAAAAATTCTTTATCCGAATCTATTGAGATGTTTTGGCTAAATGCTGGCATACAAAAGAAAAAAGAAGATGTTAAAACTATAAACGGAAAAAGCGAACAAATTGCTAGAATTCGCCAATTATTAGCTGCTGCTTGGTCTGAAGATTTGAAAGATTAATATTATAGTCCGAAGATTTTTGCTTTTTCGTACAATCTATCTGTTTCGCTTATGTATACTCCTTTACTTATATATCCTCCAACATAAAGCTCTCTAACAGCAGACATTTCCTCTTCAATAGCCACTAAAACATCTACAAAATCATTATCATCACTCACTTTTACGTCATCTTTATCTATAATTTCATTTAATGAGGGTTTTTTTCTTTCAACTGATTTCTCTTTATTATTATAAAAAAACTTTGCAACATAACTAATTAAATAGAAAAGAACTATCGTTAAAAATATGAAAAATAAAACTAAATACGTTGTATTTTCCAGATACGGTATAAAGCCTTCTAGATTTAGATTTAAAAAAAATTGTTTTAAACTTTCTTGCATAATTATCTATATATAGTATTTGAATTTTTATAAAAATACATTATATTGTATTTATGTCTTTTTTCAATCTTTATAATAAAGCAAAAAAAAATTTAAACAAATCATCTTTAAATCAAAAAAATGCCATTTCCTTCAATGCATATAAACTACTCAAAAGATTTGTGGTTAATGGCCTAGTCGATCCGAGTACATTGGATAATGCATTTCCAAAAAATACTAAGCTTAAAATTTTAAAAAATGTCTCACAAAGATCTATGAAGACATTTTACAAATTAGCTGATAAACACCTAATGAATAAACATGGCGTACTTTCACAAACAAATAGTATTGATATACAAAATAAAAAAAAAAAACTTACATCTAAAGCAAAAAAATTATTAAAATTAATTGAAACTAACTCAGATAGATATGTTGAAATTGATGAATTAATTTCTAAATGCAAAAAAAAATAATCTATTTTTCTTTTCTATAAATTCCTGATTTGACCTTACCTGCAATGTTAATTAAGAACTCACTAATCTTGTCGTCAGAGTTTTGTGTTGATAACTCCCTTATTACTTCATCTATAAAAGCACCTATAGCTATATATGGATTAATCTTTTCTTTTCTACATTTAGCTCTAGCTTGTAAAACTATTGATGATGCTATCTTTTTTTGCTCACTTTCATTCATCTTTCATACTTTTACTTTTGGTATATCACACCACTTAGTTGTATAGCAAGGTGATCTATAATTAGATTTCATAAACCAATTTATTTGTTTTTTATTTTTATTATAAAATGACCCAACAGTATCTGATGATAATCTTAATTTACCATAACCAAATTTTTTATTGACCTTATCAATAAGATTCATAACTTTAATTTCATTACTTTCATCTAAATTACTTCTTTCTATATTTGAAATTAAACTCTGTTGAATTCTTTTGTTAGAGCATAAATTTGAAAGAATAACACCAACTTTATTATAAAAAAAATTTTTTTTATAAATTAATGACAGTAATTTTTTCGATTTTTTCCAAATAACTCTGGTATCGTTAGTAGCCTCTATGAAGTTAAATGTTTGACTGTTTGCATATATTTTAGATTGATATTTTGAAGTTTTTAAAAAAATAGTAATAGTCTTGCAAAAAAGTTTTTGACTCCTCATCTTAAAACATGCTTTTTGAACATAAACAATTAATGCACTTTCTATTTCATTAAAAGAATCAATTTTTTTTCCAAAAGATCTAGAAACACATATAGATTTTTTTTCTAATAGTTGATCTTCAATTTTATTACACAATGTTCCCTTTAACTCAAGAATCGTTTTTAATAAAACAATACCTTTTTTTTTTCTAGCAAAATCTTCATTGAATTTAGTTAATTGCAAAGCGTTGTTTATTTTATTATTTTCTAAAAATTTTGCTAATCCATCTCCAATCCCCCAAATATCCAAAACATTTGTCTTTTCTAAAACATATTTTTCTTGGTCTGAGTTAAGCTCAAATACATTTGAATAATTTAGCCTTAATTCTTTATATTGATCTTTTTTTTTAATTACTCTATTAGCAATTTTAGCCAGAGTTTTTGTTTTTGCTAAACCAATACTTACTGGTATTCCAGTCCATCTGAATATTTTTTCTGCAAGCTCATGGCAAAACTTTTCCTTATTATTTCTAATATTAAGTAAAAAAAAGGCTTCATCAATAGAATAAACTTCCATAGAAGGTAAATTATTTTTCAATATACTCATAATTCTATTGGATATATCTGCATAAAAAGTATAGTTCGAAGACAAAACTGAAACTTTTTTTTTTTTTGTTAATTCCTTAACCTTAAAAAAAGGTTCTCCCATTTTTATTCCAATTTTCTTTGCTTCATCAGAGCGTGAAATAACACATCCATCATTATTTGATAAAACTACTACAGCCTCTTTTGAAAGTTTAGGTTTAAATAATCTTTCACATGAAACATAAAAATTATTACAGTCTAATAATCCAATCATAGTTTAACTAAACTATGAATAGCATACGTGACAACACCCCAAATTCTTAAGTCCATATTAGAACTTAATTTTATTTGAGGATAATTAATATTTTCAGATTTTAAATAACAATTACCTGATTTATTTTTTAAAAATTTTTTAATCAACAAATCTCCATCTAAAGATGCAACTACAATTGAGTTATTTCCTGGAAAAATACCTTTGTCTACCACTAATATATCATTATTATGAATACCAACATTTACCATAGAATCACCAGATGCCCTGATAAAAAATGTAGATTCTGAATTTTTTATTAAGTATTTATTTAAATCTAAACGTTCTTCAATGTAATTTTCTGCCGGAGATGGAAAACCAGCGCTAGCTTTTATTATATCAATCAATATATTTTCTTTAAGGTTTTTCTTTTTCACAATATTATGATTATAAGAACAAAAGTAGAACTTTCAAGTTAATTTATTAACTTTTTTATATCATCTAATAGACAAACTTCTTCTATCGGCTTATCCCATCTTATTCTATTAAATCTGGGAAATCTGAGTGCAACACCAGATTTATGTCTGTTAGAGAAATTTAAATTATCAAAAGCAATCTCAACAACAAGTCCAGGTTTTACTGATCTAACGGGTCCAAATCTTTCTAAAGTGTTATCTCTAACCCATTTATCTAATTTTTTTAATTCATCATTAGTAAATCCAGAATAAGCTTTACCAATTGGAACTAGTGACTTAAATTTATTATCAACCCAACAACCAAAAGTAAAATCAGAATAAAACGAAGATCTTTTTCCATGACCACGCTGGGCATACATAATAATAAGATCTTCTAAAAAAGGATCTCTTTTCCATTTGTACCAACAGAATGTTGGCCTTCCCCTTTTATAAATGCTATTTTTATTTTTAAGCATAATTCCTTCAATATGATTATTTTGCGATTTTTCTCTAATAGACCTAAGATCATTCCAAGAATTAAAATTGATTAAAGATGATATTGATATATTAGGATGATTAAGTTCTTGAATATATTTGCTGAGAAAATTACGTCTGTTTTCAAATGAAAGTTTTCTTATGTCTAAATCATTATAAAAAAGAATATCATAACAAATAAAATGAACAGGAAGTTCACTTAAAGTCTTAAGACTCACTTTTTTTCTACCTATTCTTTTTTGTAATTCATTAAACGAAAAGATTATATTCCCTTTTTTTATGACTAATTCTCCATCTAAAACAGAAACCTTATTACTTTTTATTTTAAGTTCAGGAAAAGAATTGCTTATATCCTCACCATTTCTTGAATAAATTTTTCCAGAACTAGATATTGTTATTTGTGCTCTTATTCCATCCCATTTGTATTCACATTTATAATCCTCAATATTAATCTTGTTAACTAAGTTTTCATCAAATGGATTTGATAACATAAAAGAATGAAAGAGATTTTTATTATTAAATTTCTCTGGCAAGTCTTCACCCTCTAGCCATTCAAAAAAGCCATAATAAGGAAATGAAAAGCCATACCAATTTTCTTCTATTTCTTCTTTAGTTCTTATTCCAATCTTAGATAAAGATTCTTTAAGTAATTCATTTGATACACCTACTCTTAAACCTCCTAATAAGATTTTAATAATCGTATATATTTCATCTGGTGATGAGCTATTAAAAAAATTCTCAATAAATATAATTAGATCGTCTTTACTTTTTTGTTTTTTCAAATCATTCATAAATGAGCTTAATGAATATGAATGTAATTTTTTTATTTGATTTCTCGGCCATAAAAGTGAGACAGTTTCTGCTAGGTCTCCAACGTAATCATAAGAATATAAAAACATCTCTTCATCTATTTTTTCTTTTATAAGTTCCTTAATATCTCTTACTTTAATTAATTGACTTGCAAAGGAATTACTTAAGATTGATAGGGCCCAAATTTTATTTTTTTTAGTCTGAGAGTTAAAGTAATCTGATAAAATTTTTATTTTTTTTTTCTTTGATGAATTTAAAAGCAGGCTATCTAATAAGTTTGAAAATTTAATCATCCTCATCCTCATATCCAAGCAAATTTAAAGACCCACAATTGTAACCTTTCTTCTTCAAAAAACTTAACAAAGCCTCCTCTCTTCCATGAGTAACAAAAACATTTTCTGGAGAAACTTCTATTATAGTTTGAATAAGTTCTTTCCAATCAGCATGATCTGAAATAACAACTGGTAAATTGATATTTTTTTGTTTTATTCTTTGTCTAATTGTCATCCATCCAGAAACAAATCCTTTAACTGCATTTTTGAATTTTTGAGACCATCTATCATGAAGAGCTGATGGTGGACATAAAATTAATTCCCCACCTTTAAAATCTTTTAATTCTGAAGCACTTTTAATCATTCCTAGATTAACTCCATCTGAAATATAATAATTTGATATTTTTATCAAAGCTCCATGAAGATATATTGTTTTATTAAAACCTAAATCTCTCAATAGACTTATTAATCTCTGACATTTTCCAAGAGCATAAACACCTATTAAGTGAGTTTGTTGTGCATTAGTTTTAATAGAGTCAATTATTTTTTTTGCTTCAAGTTTATCATCAGGATGAACAAAAATAGGTAAACCAAAGGTAGCTTCAGTTATAAAAGTATTACAATTATTAAGTTCAAACGGAATACATGTTTTATCGTACTTTCTTTTATAATCTCCAGAAACAATTACTTTTTCTCCTTCATATTCTAAAAAAATTTGTGCACTACCTAAGATATGACCTGCAGGTATGAATTTAACTCTAACGCCAGAGATATTTATACTTTCTCCATAAGAAATATTTTGTTTTGTTTTACAATAATTATCTCCATATCTTATTTTCATAATGTTAATAGTTTCTTTAGTAGCTAAAATTTTTTTATTATTTGGTCTAGCATGATCAGTGTGAGCATGAGTGATCAAAGCTCTTTCAACTGGTTTAATAGGATCTATGTAAAAATTTCCTGGCTTACAAAATAAACCGTTTTTTTTTTTAATTAACCACTTCTTCATAAAATTACTTGTACTAGATATAAATAACAATTAATTCTTAAAAATGGATGATTTTTTAAATTTAAAAAAAATTCAAGAAAAATTAGCTTCAAATAAATGGAATTTATATGAATATCAAAAAGAATTTTTGGAAACTCAGTCCTTAAAAAAATTTAGACAAATTTTAATAACATCTGAAATCGGTACTGGCAAAACTATAACCGCATTTTTACCATTTTTTAGTGGAAAACTCGAAAAAAAAAAAAGAAAAGTAATTTATATATCACCTCTTAAATCTATTAACACTACACTTAAGGAAAGACTTACTGAATTATCATCTTTTTTAGGAATTAGTTGCAGAATAGAAAAGAGGACAAGTGATATTTCTTATACTATTAAAAAAAAACAACTTTTTCATATTCCAGATGTACTTCTTACTACCCCAGAATCTTTGGCTTTAATGATTGCAAATCCTTATGCTAAAACATTACTAGAAGATACAGATTATCTTATAATTGATGAATTAAATGAATTTATAAATTCTAAAAGAGGTGATCAGTTAGCTTTAGCAATCAGTAGAATTAATGCAATAAATTCAAAATTTGAAATTTTTGGGATTTCTGGAACAACATCCAATAAAGCATATTTGTTAGATTGGTTATCTATTAATGGTAAGACAAAAATAATTGACAATAAATTTAAAAAAAAAATAAAAATAAAAGTTGTATGCTCAAAAAACATACCTACCTCTGGTCACTCATCTTATTGCTCATTGAAACTAATTAAAAAAATTATCTCTAATAAAAGGTCAATAATATTTGTTAATACACGAGCTCAGGCAGAAATATTATTTAAAAATCTATTTTTGTTATTTACAGATAACCACAAAATTGGACTGCATCATGGTTCATTGTCTAAAGAACACAGACAAAAAACTGAAGAACAATTTGTTAATGAAAAAATTAGCACAATTATAAGTACTTCCTCTTTAGAACTAGGAATTGATTTTAAAAATATTGATCAAGTAATTAATATTGGAACTCCAAAAAGTATTAATAGATTAATTCAAAGAACAGGAAGGTCACATCATTTCTTTTCTGGAGTCCCAACATCATATCTAATTCCTACAAATAAATTTGAATTTTTGGAATGTATTGCATCAAAAAAACTTGCAGAGGAAAGGAAATTTGACTTTATTGAATCAAAAAATGGCTCTAAAGATGTTTTATGTCAGCACTTACTTTTGTTAGCATGTAATGCAGGTTTAAATCCGATCAAAACTTTTCAGGAAGTAAAAAAATCCTATGCCTACAGTAAATTAAATTATGAAGAGTTTTTAGAAATTATTAATTTTATTAAAGATGGTGGATATATATTAAATAATTATAAAAAATGGAATAAATTAAATATCGACGAATATGGTATTTTAAAAATCAATAGTCTAAAAAATAGAATTAAAACTCTGATGAATATTGGAACTATAATAGATAATTCAAATTTAAAAATTAAACTTAAAAATGGAAAAGTTTTAGGTTTTGTTGATGAATCATTTATTATGTCAATAAAATGTGGTGATGTATTTACCTTTTCGGGACTAAATCTTATCTGTAATTCTATAAGCTCAGAAGAAATATCCGTTGATATTGTAAAAAAGAAATCTCAAAAAACACCAATTTATTGGGGAGGTAATTTACCCTTAAATCAAAATATTTCTGATGAAATTTTAAATAGTTTTGTCGATAAAAAAAATTATCCTTTAGAAATTATAAATTTTATTTGCAAACAAACTAAAGTATCTTCAATTCCAAAAAAAGATGAAGTTCTAATCGAAAATTTTCCTTACAGTAATGGTCAATACTTATGTATTTTTACATTTATGGGAAAGCAAACTAATCAAACTTTATCAGAATTAATAATAAGTTTTTTGAAAACAAAATATAATATTTTGACATCAGATTACTCAATTAATGAATATTCTATAGCTTTATTTGTAAATAAAAATGCGAATTTTAAGTTAAATTTTTTAGATAGCTTTTTTGCAAAAAAAAAAATTAATATAGATTTTTTAAAAACTTCAATAGCTAAAAAAATATTTAAAGAAGTTTCACTTATCACAGGATTAATAGATAAAAAAAATACAAGAAAACAAAACTTTGTTAGTAGTGATATAATATTTGATACACTTTTTAAATATCAACCAGATCATATTCTTTTAAAAATAACAGAAGAGGAAATAAAACGATTTTTTTCAGAAATGACACAAATTGATTTTTTATTTAAAAAAAAAATTATCTTAAATAAAATCAAGAAACCTTCTCCCTTTTCTGAAACATTAATCTATCAAAAAGAAAAACATTATATAAACGCACATAATCCTGATAATTTATTTGATTTTTTTAATAATTAAGTAAATGTATATTAAAAAAAAAATAAATAATTTTACTGTTATATTTAATCCAAGTGGAGCAATTTTTATTTTAGAACTTAGTATTTTAGTAATTTCTGATTTACATATTGGAAAAAGTCATTCAATTGCAAAATATGGTAATTTCTTACCTCCTTTCGACATCGATGATACAATTGGAAAAATCAAGTCTAATATAGATCATTATAACCCTAAAAAAATTATATCACTTGGCGATAGTTTTCATGAATCTGATACTTTAAATATCATTAGTGAAAATCATATAAAAAATTTAAATGAACTTTTCAAAAACAGAGAGGTATATTTAATAGATGGTAACCATGATGCTAAATTAAAATGTAAAGAAAAGTTAAATGCTATTTTTAAGGAATCTTTAATATTAAATAATTTTAATTTTACTCATATAAAAAACTCTCAAAGTATTAAAGATTTATTTGAGTTTTCTGGACACTTTCACCCAAAAGTTACAATTACTTCTAATAAAATTAAATATAAATTTAAATGTTTTATATTGGGAGAAAACTTTTGCATCTTACCATCATTTGGTACTTATACTGGAGGATTAAATATTAATTCAGATGTATTAAAAAAAATTTTACCAAAAAAAAAGAAAGTTATTGCAATAGGAAAAAACAAATTACTAGAGATTTAAATGATTCCACTTAAAGACGAAAATCCTACAAAAAATAGATGTTATCTTAGATATGTAATTCTTTTCATATGTTTAGTAGTTTTTTTTTTTCAAATTTCTTCCAGCCAGTCAAATTTAATAACATATTATTTTGGATTTAAGCCAGCCAGTTTCTTTTATAATTTTGATAAACCAACATTTTTTCCCATTCTCACCTTATTTACTTCTTTATTTATGCATGGTGGGTGGATGCATTTAATTGGAAATATGATGTACTTGGTTATATTTGCAGACAATATTGAGGATGTTTTTGGTAAAAAAAAATTTATTTTATTTTATTTGTTTTCAGGAATTTTTGCATCATTTAGTCAAGCTTTACTTAATTTAAGTTCTGATGTTCCGATGATTGGTGCATCAGGTGCTATTGCAGGAGTTTTAGGTGCTTATTTATTTTATTTTCCAAAGGCAAAAATTCTTGTTCTTGTCCCTTTTTTTATTTTTTTTACTTTAAGAATTCCAGCTTCAATTTTATTGATATTTTGGTTTATTTTTCAATTTTTAAATTTATCAAATATTGAATCTTCTGTTGCATGGATGGCACATATCGGAGGGTTTATATTTGGATATATCTTTTCAATAATTAATGGAAAAAAACCTATTCAAAAAAAAGGTAGTTCAATTTTCTTAAATAAAAAAAAGGGCCCTTGGGATTAGATTAAGTTAAAGTCCTTCAAAATATTTTCTCTATTTTCATCTAAATCTGGAGCTTTAGGTGATTTTTTCCTAATTTTTAAAAAAGATAATTTAATTGGATTTCCGGATACTTTTAAATTTTTAACAATATCATCATTATAATTTAATATCATTTGTCTATCTTTTATTTGTTTATTATTTAAAAGATCTTTAACAGTATTTATCTGTGAACAAGGTATAAAATTTTTTTGAAGTTTTTTAATCCAAAATTCTTTACTTTTTTTTTTTAAATTAATTTCAATTTTTTTTCTCAATAAGTTTAAATTTTTATTTCTTGAATTATTATCGATAAATAGTTTATCTTTTGCTAACTTTTTATCACCAATTACCTCACAGAACCTTGCAAACATCTTATCATTTCCAATTGCAATTACTATAGAGCTATCTAAAGTTTTGAATGCACCAAATGGTGTTATTGATGGATGATCTGTTCCTAGAGGTTTCGGTGTTTTTTTCTCAACAGAGTATCTAGAAATTGCATTTTCAAGTATTGCAACCTGACAATCAAGCATACTTAAATCCAACCTTGAACCAAGTTTTGTTTTATTTCTATTAATTAATTGTAATAAAATCCCAATTACTGCATATAACCCCGCGGTAATATCACCAATGGACAAACCGACTCTACATAGTTCATTTTTATTATTTCCAGTTATACTCATTATGCCGCCCATAGCTTGCACAATCATATCATATGCTGGGAACGAGTTCATTCGACCAGTTTCACCAAACCCACTAATTTTTGCTTGTATTAGTTTGGGATATTTTTTACTCAAATACTTTGAAGAAAAACCAAATTTCTCAATCGTTCCAGGTTTA
>Ga0066377_10000214_pt1 | contig 13347 bp, 9 predicted proteins | sample Knorr_S23_td_Sur_FD_70946 | JGI IMG/M metagenome (GOLD analysis project Ga0066377, IMG submission 70946) | Marine microbial communities from Southern Atlantic Ocean transect - Knorr_S23_td_SurfaceB_ad_5m_LV_B | ecosystem: Environmental > Aquatic > Marine > Oceanic | place: Southern Atlantic...
CCAAGGTCATCGACCAACAGGAAGACGAAATTGGGTTTTTGTTCCTCCGACCAAGCGAGGGAAGGCAAGAAGACTACCAACAATACTTTCAAGAATTTCATTCTACTATTCCTTCTTCTTTTCCGAATCGGGTGGTACATACGTCACACTGGTCGCCTCACAGGCGGCTTTGGCATTAAATAGCGGTTTATTATCCTTATCCCAGAACGGGCTCGGGACATGTGAACTGATCATCAATTTGCGGATACGGTCAACCACTTCAGGATACTCTGAGGCCACATCTGCTTGTTCCCCGGCGTCGCGGGTCACATCGTAAAGTTCGATCTTCATACCCTTCCGACGGTCGACCACCACGCCCTTCCATTTTCCATACCGAACAGCCTGATTGGGCTTGCCCTCGTAGAGCTCCCAGTAGAGGTACTCGTGCTTCCCCTGTTGATCCGCATTCCCCACCAGAGTGGGCAACATGGAAATTCCGTCTGTCTTTCCATTAATCGGCTCCCCCGTTAATTCGGACAAAGTGGGCATCAGGTCCCAGAAAGCGGACAGGTGGTCACTGACTGTTCCGGCGGGAACCGTCTTCGGCCAATAGGCAATCATCGGGGAACGGACACCACCCTCGTACATGCTGCGCTTGATACCACGCAGTTCCCCGGAAGTATTGAAAAACCGCTCTGAACCTTGCCGGCCGTGTACACCATTATCGCTGTTAAACATGATGAGCGTGTTCTTAGCCAATCCCAGTTCCTCCAAGAGCCGTTTGATGGTGCCAATATCCCGGTCCATTCGTGAGGTCATGGCCGCGTGGATCTTCATCTTTTCCGGCCAGTCCCTGTCCTTGTATTGAGCCAGATCCGGCACTTGATATTGGGTGTGGGGAATACAGTAGGCTAAATAAAGAAAGAAGGGCTGGTCTTGATTGCCTTCAATGAATTTCACCGCCTCATCCGTCATCAGGTCATGGCTGTACTCGCTGCCATTCAGCATGAGCTTTTCACTATCGCGCCAGAGATACTCGGGATAATAATTATGTGCCTTCCTTTGGTCAGTATATCCAAAAAAGTAATCGAATCCCTGCTCATTCGGATTGCCGGAATCCCAGGTTGAGCCCAGGCCCCATTTCCCGATGATCGCTGTCTTGTAGCCAGCGCGCTGCATCAGGTGACCGATTGTTTCGGTGCCCGCTGGCAGGGGTGTCTGCCCCCTTGGATACCCGGGACTGTTGGCACGAATGTAAGCGTTCCCGGGATGCATTCCTGTGACCAATGAACAGCGGGAAGGGGCACAGACCGAATTGCCGCAATAATGATTCGTGAACCGCATGCCTCCGGCAGCCATTGCATCGAGTTCCGGTGTCTGGATCATTTGCTGACCGTTGTACCCGACTTCCCCGTATCCAAGATCATCGGCCAGAATATATATCACATTCGGTTTTTCGACACCAAAGCCGGTCAAACTCATTCCGACTGCCATTAAAGCTGTAAATATGCTTTTCTTCATTTGTCCCTTTATTTCAGTTAAAGAGATTCCAGCAGACCTGTTCCAAAAAATCAACAGCGGGAGCCTTGGCACCGGTGGATCATCCGGTTCGTGATTTCAGTTCCCGGATTCATTCAATGCCTTCAATTCAACCGCTTCTCTGTAATGCGGGTTGGGCTTGGATGGTACCGCCGCCTTGAGATCATCACGCCAAATCTTCATTAATTGATACAGCTCATCAGCCTTTTCGGGATGGAGCTCGGCAAGGTTGCTCCGCTCACCCGGATCGGCTTCCAAATCATACAACTCAATTCGCCCATCCTCAAAATACTCATGAAATTTCCACTTTCCCTGGCGCAAGGCAGATCCTGGACGAGTACGAAACAGCGGGTCATGCGAATCATCCTCTTCCCCGGCATATGCTTGAAGATAAACCGGGAAATGCCAGAACAGAGTACGGTTTGCGATGCTTCCTGATCCAGTCAGCATCGGCAACAGACTTACGCCATCGAGAATTTTCCCCTCAGGAACAGGAAGGCCTGCCGCTTCTAAAAAGGTCGGATAAAAATCAATACCCATGACTGGCACATCACATTCTGATCCCGCCTCCACCTGGGCCGGCCAGCGAACCAGAAGGGGCTCTCGAATACCACCCTCAAAATAGGACCCCTTCCCGGAACGGTGCGGCTTTTGACTGGAAATATCGGAATGCGCCCCGTTATCGGAACTGAACAGCACCAACGTGTTGTCCCGCAGTCCTTGGGCATCCAGCTCGGCGAGGATCTTCCCGATGCTCTCATCCATTTTCTCAACCATGGAGGCATAGGCTGCCCGCCTGCCCTTACCGTACTTCTCCACCATGCCGGGGACCGCCTGAATGGGTGTATGGATCAGGTGATAAGCCATATGCATGAAGAAAGGGGCTTCCTTGTTGGCTTGGATAAATCGAATCGCCTGGTCGGCATACACATCAGCGATATGTGTGCCTTTCGGGTATTGGTCGTTGAATTCGGCAGTCGCCCCTTTAACCGGGATAAAATACCCTCCCCGAGGAGACCCGGATGAATAGCCGCCAATGTTAATATCAAAACCCTGGGTTGTAGGGTCATCACCAAGGTGCCATTTCCCCAAATGGATCGTCTTGTATCCACCGGACTGAAGTGCCTCAGCCAGCGTCAGCACTTCATCATTCAATACCGTTTTATTCTTAACCGGTACGATTTTCCGATAAGCCGCCTTACCCCGCTCAGAACTGCCAACCGTGTAAACACCATGCCGGGGACCATACTGCCCGCTGAAAACACAGGCCCGGCTGGGCGCGCAATTCGCCGCAGCGGCATATGCCGTGGTAAATGACATCCCGTCATCCCGCAGACGGTCCAGGTTTGGCGTGATGTACCTCGAGTTATTGTACCCCACATCCATCACCCCGAGATCATCAGCATTGATGTAGAGGATATTTGGCGGTGCAGCCACCAAGGTAAACGGTGCCATGAGCACCAGCAGGCTCAGGATGAGAACAATCCGTCCGCGTTTTTCCAGCATTCCAAGACCGTACTCAATCGGTCCTCTGCTGACTAGCACTTTTCCTCCAGCAATTTTTACTGTCGTGGGTGCATCCTGCTTCTCTCGAAGAGCATGCCAACTGGCCGGCAGCCGGATTCACATCCTCGTTACTGACTTCACCATCCACCGAATAGTGGCGGACAGTGAGGACCGGCTCTCCTGACTTTCTTTCCAGAGTAACGGACATGAATCCGCCTTGGACATTCAGATAGCGATGCTCGGGCAAAAACTGGTCATTACTCCAGCCACCGGCATGCTCATCGGATCCGGATCCACAGGAGAATTCCTTCACCCCGGTTTCCTCATCCACGGAGACATACTGCCAATGCCGGTCCCCGCAGACTACATACATGTTATCCTGCGAGGCTATGAATTGCCGGATCTCATTCCCTTCGTGGGAAAACCCTTTATTGGCATGGTTGTCGTTTTTATTCTCACGATCTGGACCGACGATGGGCGTGGGGGAAATCAGTATCCGGAAGGTCGCGTCAGATTCCCTGACGGTGCGGAAGAACCACTCTTTCTGTTGCTTTCCCCAAATGGTTTTATCCGGCCCATCGGGCATGTTGTTTGGACTGCGGAAATCACGGCCTTCAACGAGCCAGATCTGGAGATCCTTGCCCCAGCGGATGGTACGGTAGTTGTCGTGCAAAACAGGAAACTGTTCACGAAATGTATCCAACCCCTGTTGCCAGGTCAGCTCACCGTAGGCCTGCCCCGGCCATGCATCGTTCTTGGTCGTGTCATGATCATCCTTCATGAAGTAGCTGGCAAAGTTTCCGTGGAACCGGTTCAGGTGGGGAAGCCCATACAGGCGGTTCCACTTGAAGCGGGCCAGCTGAAGGTTGGTCGCGAAGGGATTGGGCTTATCATAGTATTCTATGTCCCCTGCATGCACAAAGAAATCCGGATCAAGTTTGGGGATTTCCGTATAGATCTTGTGCCCGTCCGGGGTGTCACGGCGCGGATAGTCATGGCACGTCACGACAACAAACTTGATCGGTACCGCTTGGTCGGCCTCCGGGGCAGTCCGGAAACTCCCTTGAAGCACTTCTCCCGCATTACCATCGGTATCCCGGCTTTCGATCTTGAGCGCGTAACGGGTGGCAGGATTCAAATTCTCAATTTTCAATTGATAGGTATAATCCCGGTCCGTATCAACCGGCACCCAATCACTTGACAGGGTCGGCCCGTTTTCTGGAGCCCATGATAGTCGCACCTCTCCCGCGGCACCCGGAACAGCCCCCTCCATATCGTCAAGCGTCTTCCCTTCGGGCAGCTGCTTCGCCATGCTCGGCTTGGCCCGTTTCTTCTTCGCCGGAATGAACGTTGCCCCGTCTCGATTGAGCTCCTCCGTCCGGGTTAGCCGGGTCCAGATGATGGCGGACTCCTGATCCACCTCCCCAATTTTCATTCCGTTACCCAGATACACCTCCGCTGAAGCGCTCCCGGCCACTGTCAAAGCGAATGCGAAGATATACTTTGTCAATTGATCCATTTTCATTTAACGCTCCTCACTGCTCACCCAATGGCGGATCCTTTAGGACCGATTCAAGAATGCTATCCAGGCAACCCTGAAGCTGATCCTCTCCCGAGTCACTGATGTGGAGGTCCAGGTGCTCCTTCATATGCGGCAACACGCCCTCATCCAGCCCTTTCCGTATTGAACTTTCCACTACTTTTAATAGCTTGGCCATCCTTCCACCAATGATGATTGTTGATGGATTGAATGTGTGGACCAACTTGGCCAGACCAAGTCCCGTTTGGAAGCCGACTTCCTGCAAGACGGCTCGAGTATCCGATTCACCCTCCCCCGATTCATTCAGAAGACGCTCCACCCAAGTGGTTCCCGCTTTTTCTTCGTCACTAAAGTTAATGCCTCTCGCTTCCAGCTTGCGAACAATGGCGGCCGCGCCAATTTCGGTCACCCAGCAACCCGCATTGCCACAGGTGCACGTGATCCCGTTGGCCGCAAAGTGTGTGTGCCCAACCTGACCGGCAAAGCCCTGCTTACCTCGCAAAAGCACCCCGTCCACGATGACACCCGCCCCAAGGCCAACTCCCTGGCTGAGGAAGATCAGGTTGCGCTTCCCTTTACCCTCCCCGGAGTGATGAGCGCCCATCGCACCCGCATGCGCCTCGTTTTCCACGTACACCGGCACATTGAACTTCGACTCCCACCGCTCCTTCACCGGAACGTTCTTCCATCCAAAGGTCGGTCCGTAGGCGAGTTCGCCTTCTTCACGGTTCACTAAGCCAGACCAGGCCAGACAAATGCCAAAGCATCGCCCATGGCTCGCCAGACCTTTTTCAAGTGCTTCCCCCACGAGGCCTTCCGCCATCTCAAGGCACTCCTCCATTGGCGTACCCAAGGAAAATGGCACGACTTTCCTGTACAGCGTCTCTTTGCCTGCATTCGAAAGGACCAGCGTCAGGCGGTCCAGATCCAGCTCGATGGCGATCAGGCATCCACTGCCTGCATTGAATTCCACTTGCAAGCCCGGACGGCCCGCCCCGTTGCCGATGTACTCCGTTTCCTTTACCAAGTCCACGTCCAGTAGATCCGCTACGATCTTCGACACCGTCGCCCGGGTCAGCCCAAGTCGCTCAGATATCTGTGCCCGCGTCAAAGCCCCGTTCACCCAAAGCTGGCCCAGCACGCTCACCGCGTTCAGCCGCCGGATGTCCCCCCGGTCATATCGACGCTTCTCTGCCTCTTCCACATTCACTTTTCCACTTTTTGCTTGAATTCCCCCCGCTGGCAACCCTATTTGTTTAGTTAGTAAACTTTTATAAAAGGATGGCGCTTTCGCCCATCCACAGGCTCTCCCTAGAAAGAAGAAACAATGAAGCAAAGCTCCAATATCAGGACCCGCCGTGAATTCATCAAAACGACGGGGGCGCTGGGACTATTCAGCATCCTGCCCTCCCGCATTGTACTGGGAAACGAAACATTAGCTAGTGTTGCGCCAATTGAGAAAATCAACTTGGCAGTCATCGGCATCGGCAACCGAGGGAACCGAGTCCGCAAAGAGATGGTGGCGACCGGACTCTGTGACGTAGTGGCGCTCTGCGACGTGGACATGGAAGGGCGGCACACACATGAAGCCCGCTATGTCCACCGCCTGACGAACACGCCTCCAGCGCCGAAAAAGAAGAAGATCAACAAGCAAAAAGAAACGGATACCCTTTCAACTGAGGAACCACCACCCCCCGAGCAAGCCGCCCTAAAGGCGCGTGGCTTCACGGATTTCCGGAAGATGTTTGATGAGATGGCGGATGAAATTGACGCCGTCCTGATTGCGACTCCTGACCACTCGCACTTTGCGGCGACCATGCTGGCGATGTCGCTGGGCAAGCATGTGTATGTGGAAAAGCCCCTGGCGCATACCTTTGGACAATGCGAACGCCTGATCAGCATGGCGGCCCGTAACCCTCATTTGGTCACCCAGATGGGTAACCAGGGACACTCCGGAGCCAACTATTTCCAATTCAAGGCATGGGCTGAGGCGGGAATCATCAAGGACATTACCCGGATCACCGCCAACATGAACAACCCTCGCCGCTGGCATGGCTGGGGCAGTACCACCACCGAGTATCCAAGTGAACCCCTGCCACCGGGAATGGACTGGAACCAGTGGATGGATACAGTGGCAATTCAGCACCCGTATAGCAAAAAACTGCATCCACAAGAGTGGCGGAGTTGGTATGATTATGGGAGTGGTTGCTTTGGTGACTGGGGTCCCCACATTCTGGACACCTGTCACCGGTTCCTTGATCTGGGTCTACCGGAAAAACTGACAGCGATGTACCGCGGTGAAATCAATCACAGCGACCTGATCTACCCGGGCTCATCCACCATCCGGTTCAATTTTCCTGAGCGCGGTCCCGGAATGCCCGCTTGTGAAGTGACATGGTATGACGGCATAGACAATATGCCCCAACTTGAAGCGGAATACAGCAAGGCGATCACGGACGAAATCACCGGCGAAGTCACCCGTGAAGCAACGACGCTCGAAACCCCCGGTAAAGTGCTCTATGGAAAAGATCTCGTTTTCCAAGGTGGGCACCACGCTGAGCCATTGCGAATCGTTCCCCGGGAGAAGATGATGGAGATGCGTGAATCGCTTCCGAAATTCCCGCAAAAGAATTCAAACCACTACGCCAACTTCTTTCTCGCCTGCAAAGGAGAAGAGGTTGCCCGTTCGCCGTTCAGTGTCAGCGGCCCACTCAGTCAGGTATTCAACCTTGGGGTCATAGCCCAGCGCCTTGGTGGCGAATTGATTTTCGATAGAAAGTCGAAAAAGTTCACCCACAACGATCTGGCCAACACGCTCCTCGATCCAGCCCCCCGAAAGGGATGGGAGGATTTCTATAACTTGTAAGTATCACTCCTATTTGTATCCATAAATGAAATACATCATCATTCTGTTAACTTTCCTCACTGCATTGCCCTTAGCAACTGCCAACAGGATTTCGGAAGACCAGAAGCAGTTCATAGCACAGTACAAGAAACAGAAACTCAAGGTAGCCCCGGAGGATGCCCTCCTGAATACGGACAAAGAACCTTGCCTGGAGGAAGGGTTCGTCGACCTGTACAACGGCAAGAACCTTGATGGGTGGATTGCCCGGGGTGGCATTTGCACATTTGAAGCGGATGGAGAAAGCATCGTCGGCACCTGCGTAAAAGGCTCCCCCAGCACCTACCTTTCAACAATTCGTGATGATTATTCCGATTTCATTTTCACTGCCGAACTAAAGTGGGAAGTCGATGGCAACAGCGGCATCATGTTCCGGGCAGGTCACAAACCGGGGAAGAAGTTTGAGACTGTTTATGGGCCCCAATGCGAAATGGAAGGGTTTGAAAAGAAGGACAGGAACTGGTCGGGCGGCATCTACGGTCAGTCGGCTGGCGGTTGGCGCTATCCCCTCTGGCTGGAAGCACATGCGGATGCACGAAAGGCATTAAAGAAGGGCATCTGGAACCGGGTTACGATCAAGGCGGTTGGTGATACGGTGAAAACCTGGATCAACGGCATCCCAGCCGCGCACTGGGTCGACGACGAATTTAAGAGTGGATTCTTCAGCCTTCAGATTCATTCAGGAGAGAAAGGCAAGGTCCGCTTTCGTAATATCAAGGTCAAAGAGCTCCCAACCAACATCGCCTACTTCGAGGACTTGTTTGAGAATAATAGCTTCTCCAAATGGCAAACGGTATCAGGTGATCCGATAGAGGAAGGATGGAGCATAGAGAATGGGGTTATTTGCCTGCATTCTCCGGGCAAGAAAAGTATCATTACAAAAACCCATTACTCAGACTTTGAACTTCTGTTCGATTGGAAAATATCCATCGGAGGAAACAGCGGCGTAAAATACCGCACAAAAGGTCATAAAGGATTGGAGTTTCAAGTACTAGATGACCAACGTCACAAAGACGGGAAGATCCCCAATCACAGGACCGGATCCCTGTATGATCTCGTCACCCCACCGGATGACAAACCCGTAAATCCCGTCGGGGAATGGAATTCTTCAAGAATTGTTGCCAAGGATGCCCATATTGAACACTGGCTGAACGGCGCTCTCGTAGCGGAAGTCATCATTAACTCGGATGATTGGAACAGGCGTTTCAGCGAAAGCAAATTCAAGAATCGAGATGGCTTCGGAACATGGAAGGGACCAATCTACCTGCAGGATCACAGTGACGTGGTCTGGTACAGAAACGTTAAGATCCGTAGGCTCTAATCTTAAAAGAGGGTACAAGCATGAGCAGAGATACTGACCTCTTACGGGAAGCACAGCAATTCGGAGGGCTGAAAAAGCTGGTTATTTACACTCGACTGTCCGGTCCGGGATGGATGCAGGGCGCGATCACCCTCGGTGGCGGATCACTGGCCGGTGGGCTCTATCTGGGAATCATCGCTGGGTTCGGACTCCTCTGGCTGCAGCCGCTGGCCATGATTTGTGGCATCATCATGCTATCGGCCATCACCTACGTTACCCTTTCTACTGAAAAGGCCCCATTCGGATTGGTGAACCGCCACCTTTCTCCGGTCCTTGGTTGGGCATGGCTGATTGCGACTGTGATGGCCAACATTGTCTGGTGCATGCCCCAATTCAATCTAGCCCGTGCGGCCATTCAACAAAACCTGTTTCCGTCCGTCGGCGACAGCACCCTCTCGACGATTATCATTTGCGCCATCCTGCTGGCTGTTGCCTTCGGCATCAACATGCTTTACGAGTCAGAGGGACGGGGCCGCCGTGTCTTCGACATCATCATCAAATCCATGGTGGGTCTTATCGTCCTCTCCTTCATTGCTGTGGTCGGGACGCTGACCAGCACCGGTTCTATTCAGTTCGGAGCCCTATTCAGCAACCTCATTCCCAATCTGTCATTGTTATTCGAGCCGGCCGTTGCATACCGAGATTTGATCGCCCAATCCACCCAACCGGAATGGTGGACCAACAAGATTGTCAATGATCAACGGGATATCATCATCGCCGCTTTCGGCACAGCCGTTGGTATCAACATGACCTGGCTGCTCCCCTACTCACTTCTGAAAAAACGCTGGGGCCGGCTGCAACGAGGACTTTCTATTTTCGATCTTTCAATCGGGCTCTTCTTTCCCTTCTTTATCGCCACCAGTTGTGTCGTGATTGCGGCCGCCTCGCAGTTTCATGGAGCGACAGCCGATGTTGATCCAGCAGCTGGAGCCCCCACCCTGGCCATGCTGGCGGAAGCGCATCCCGGGCAAGCCAACGCAGCTGACCAGGAACTGGCACTCACACTGGTCAAGCGGGACAATTTCCAACTGGCCAACGCACTTGAACCGCTGGCCGGAAGGGTCGTTTCCCAAGGCATCTTCGGTGTTGGCGTGCTCGGGATGGCCATCTCGACGATTGTCATCCTGATGTTGATAAACGGGCTGGCCTTCCAGGAACTACTGGGCAAACCCAATGACAAGAAGGCGCACCTAATCGGATGCGCGGTCTCCGGTGTGGCTGGATTTACAGGGCCCTTCATCTGGACAGGTGCGGCAGCGGCAGCCCTTGCCATTCCAACGTCCGTCATCGGGGGCTCCCTCATTCCCATCGCTTATTTCACCTTCTTCCTGATGATGAATTCAAGGAAAGTCCTTGGTAACCAAATCCCCACAGGCACTTCCCGTATTACCTGGAATCTCCTGATGGGTGTGGCTACCGGAATCGCCACATTCGGATCAATCTGGGTCCTTTCCAGCAAAGCTCGCCTGGAAAACTGGAAGGGCATCATTCCCTTGGTTGGTTTAATTTTGTTAATCGTCCTATTCGCCGTTGGAACCGTTTCATTCTTTAAAAAGGAAAAGCAATAGTGAACTTCGGCATCATCGGAACCGGAATGATCGCGCAGTTCCACGCCAAAGCCATCCATGCGATGACGGGTGGGGAGCTGGTTGGCTTGGCGGGCTCCAATCCAGAAAGTTCGGTGGTATTTGCAAAATCACATAACACGAATGGGTTTGCTTCCGTAGAGGAATTACTGGCCGACTCAAGCATCGACATCGTCACCATCGCCACGCCATCCGGGGCCCACATGGAACCGGCGATGGCAGCTATCAACAACGGGAAGCATGTAATCGTGGAGAAGCCACTGGAGATAACCGTGGATCGTATCGACGAAATGGTGACAGCCGCCAAAAAGAAAGGTGTCACCCTGTCGGCCATTTTGAATCGCCGTTTCCATCCAGCCATGGATGCCTTCAAGGAGGCAGTGGATCGTGGCCGATTCGGCACATTGTCCTCCGCATCCGCATACATCAAGTGGTATCGCGACCAAGCCTACTATGATTCCGCCGCCTGGCGGGGAACATGGGCACTCGACGGAGGAGGCGCATTGATGAACCAGTCGATTCATGCCATTGATGCCCTCTTGTATCTTGCCGGCCCGGTCCGGTCCGTCCAGGCCAACACGGCCTGCCTTGCCCACGAGAACATTGAAGTGGAGGACACTGCTGTCGCCATGGTGGAGTTTGTGAATGGAGCTCGTGGTGTGATTGAGGGCACCACCTGCGCATGGTCAGGGACAGGCCACCCCGCACGCATCCAGCTGTGTGGAACTGAAGGCTCCGTCTTTCTTGCCGACGAGACGTTTGAGGCATGGGACTTCATGCATCCCCATCCGGAGGATATAGATATTCATAAAAACCACATGGCCGGTGTCGGAGCCGGACGTGGAGCGAATGATCCCAGCGCAATTGATTTCCTCCAACATCAACGCAACTTTGAAGAAGTCGTCAATGCGATCAATGACGGAAGGGAACCGACCACTTCGGCATCAGAAGCACGCAAAAGCGTTGAGTTGATTCAAGCCATCTATCGTTCCGCACAGAACAACGGCGAAAAGATCCACCTATAGAGAACAGCTCATGAATACTGCAAAGGATGGTATGAACTACGCGCCAGTCTCCGCCAAGCAAGAGCGAGTTGTTGGACCGGGTGAATTCAAGATTGCCGCCGCCTACTTTGATCATGGGCACATTCACGGACAAATCAATGGGCTGACTGAAGCCGGTGCCGAGTTGGCCATGATCTATGACACTGATCCGGCCCGGCTGGACGCGCTAAAGGATAAGTACCCGAAGGCAACGGTTGCTCGCAGTTTTGAAGAGGTGCTGGAAAGCGACGTTCAAATTGTCACCGCCGCCGCCATCCCAAACCAACGAGGCCCGATAGGCTGCCAGGTGATGGAACACGGTAAGGACTACTTCACAGACAAATGCCCATTCACAACCCTCAGCCAACTGAGGGCCGCCGAGGATGTGGCGAAGCGCACGGGCAGGAAATACATGGTTTATTTCTCCGAACGCTTGCATGTGGAATCGGCGTGGCATGTTGATGAATTGATTCAAAACGGTGCCATTGGGAAAATCGTCCACATGGAAATCTTTGGACCGCACCGGCTGGACAAGGCCAACCGACCGGATTGGTTTTTTAAAAAAGAACAGTACGGGGGCATTCTCTGTGATATCGCCAGCCACCAGTTTGACCAGTTTCTGCACTATGCACGGGCAGGTGGTGCCGAGGTGACCCATGCTGCCGTCGACAACATTGGCAATCCGGACAAACCCGAACTCGAAGATGTTGGCAGCGCCACCCTTGTGCTGGACACCGGCGCACACTGCTTTTCCCGGGTAAACTGGTTCACTCCGGATGGCATGCGCGGATGGGGTGATGGCCGAACGTTCATCACAGGCACCGAGGGTGTCATTGAAATCCGCAAGTACTTCGATTTCGGACGTAGTGACACCGGCGATACAATCATTTTGGCGGACAAGAACGGCGAAAAAGTCCTTAACCTGAATGGCGACGTTGGCTTCCCGTTCTTTGGTCAACTCATTCTCGATTGCCAGAACAGGACAGAGGACGCAATGACCCAACAGCACGTCTTCACGGTTGCCCGACTTTCGCTGGAGGCACAGGCGGTGGCCGATAGCAGGCGGTCCTGACTCGTAACAGTCGGCTTGAACAGATGCCACCGCGTCTCCCGGTAGATACGAATGTAATGCAATCAGACAATGAAAGGGTAACCTACCCTTCCAGCTTAATGGGCCCGGGGTGATTAATGCTCTCCGCGTTCTTTTACGCTCCGGGCATTTCCGCATGGGGATTCCGGATTTTGAATCTTCCATAAGGAATAATCTTTCCGTTCTCAATACGCGGAGGGGCGTGCCGGTTGGGCGTCGGATTTTCCGGAATGGAATCGCCCGTCTGCTCGGTCCACTGATCTATCAGATGACGGGCCAACATCAGGGTCTCGGCATATTCCGGATTTTCAGCCAGGTTCACCAGTTGGTTCGGATCCTGACTCATCCGATAAAGTTCCTCTTTCGGGCAGGGATTGGCGAATATCAGTTGCTGTTGGGCATTGGTTTGTCCGGCAGCATGAGCCTTCCACAGCTCCATCCCGGACGGAAATCGCGTATCCGATTCTGCACCAAGGTTTGCCTGGTCCGGATAGTTGTTGCGAATGTAAACCCAGTCACCAAACCGCACCATGCGTTCATGGTTTTTATAAACGTGCCAGTTGTGCTCGGAGAAAATCATCTGACGCACAACAGCCTCCGGGTCCTTCAAAATGGGCAGGAAACTGATGCCCTGGACACTTTTGGGCTTCTCAATCCCGGCCAACTCAAGACAGGTTGCGCTCAGGTCGATGGAGCTGAGCAGGCTGCCAGTCACTGCGGGGGACTTTATCACCTGCGGGAAATGGACCACCCAAGGTGTCTTGACCCCACTATCGTACAACCGCGTCTTGCACCGGGGAAA
>Ga0066377_10000217_pt1 | contig 13225 bp, 14 predicted proteins | sample Knorr_S23_td_Sur_FD_70946 | JGI IMG/M metagenome (GOLD analysis project Ga0066377, IMG submission 70946) | Marine microbial communities from Southern Atlantic Ocean transect - Knorr_S23_td_SurfaceB_ad_5m_LV_B | ecosystem: Environmental > Aquatic > Marine > Oceanic | place: Southern Atlantic...
TTAGAAACGATTTAGAAAAAGTCTTAGAGATAAAAAAATTTAAATCACCTGGCGTAACTCACTTCGGCGCAATTCCAGTTAATAGAATACCAAATGATAATAGTTCTATAGAAGGAAATAATGTTCGAGGCAAATACTGGACTATTGCCGATGAAACAGGGAAAGAAGTATCAAGAGATATTGATATAGATGAGTCAAAATATACAGAATTAGTTCCTGAATTCGAAAATACTTATTTCAAAGAAGTTTATGAAATTTTAAAAAGTAAATTTAAGCTCGGAAGAGTAAGACTTTTATTAAAGGAACCAAGATCAACTTTAAGTTGGCATAAAGATCCAGAACCTAGATTACACATACCCATTATAACAAACAAAGGTTGCATGATGGTAATTGAAAATGTTGCAAAACATATGCCGGCAGATGGTTCAGTTACAATTACTAATAACACTAAATTTCATAACTTTTTTAATGGTGGAGAGCAGAATAGAATCCATTTAGTTGCATGTGTATTAGAAAATCCATTTAATTAGTTTTTAATAGGCAATTCACCCCAATAATTTTGAAATAATATCCATCCAGATATTTCTTTATCGGAAGTTTTGCACCAATTTTCTTTACATTTTTTTATTAAAATGAGTTTGCCTTTTTCAGCAACTGCAACCGGTTTTGAAAATTTCGTTGGTTTAGAGAAAATAATTTGATTTTCAGTTAATATTACAGAGGACGATTTTTTTAATTGAGATGTATGGATCCAGCCACTGTTATGTTTATGATCAACAATTCTTCTAAAATTATCTTTTTGATCAATTATTTTTATAGGTAAATTCTTTTTTTTATATATAAATTTGATTGGATATTCAAAACTTGGACCGTATCTTACATTTACTATATTGTTTTTAAGCATCAAAAAATTTTCTTTTTCTTGAGCATTTAAGTTTGAGGATAAGAAAAAGATTAATATTAAAATTAATTTTTTTTGCACAAACAATTTTTCCTTTTTTTAAACAAAACTTTTCTAAAGTTTAAATTTAATAAATCTATAATTAAAATATTTGAATTTAAATTTTTGTTTATATTTAATATCATTTTAATTGCTTCATTTGCTTGCAAAGCTCCAATTATGTTTGATGTAGTTCCTAATATGCCTTCACTTTCACAATTCAATATTTCATCAGAAGGCTCATTCTGATAAAAACATTTAAGACATGGTGTTTTTGACAAACTAAAATCAAATGTAAAAATATGACCATCAAATTTACTTATTGCTCCAACAATTAATTTTTTTTTAAATTTAATAGCTAATTTATTTAATAAAAATTTTGTTTTAAAATTATCACTACCATCAATTAAAATGTCATAATTTTTAACAATTATATTTAAAAGTTTTTCGTTGGCTTTTGTGTTGTAAGTTTTTATTGTTGTTTTGTTATTTATATTTTTTATTTTTTTTTTAGCAGCTTTTACTTTAAATTTATTGATGTCTTTTTCATTGAAAAGTGTTTGTCGATGTAAATTTGATATATCTATTTTATCATGGTCAATAATCCCAATTTTTCCAATTCCTGATCTTGCTAATAAATCTAATATTGGACTACCCAAACCCCCTATTCCAACAATCAAAATTTTTGAGTTAATGAGTTTTTGTTGACCCAAAACACCAATATTTTTAAGTATTATTTGTCTAGAATATCTTTCTAAAATTATTTTTGATAATTTTTTTTTCATTTACCAGTGGAGCCAAAACCACCAGAACCTCGCAAAGTTTCAGGCAATTCATCAACTAATTCAAACTCTGCCTTTAATATTGGCATTAGTACCATTTGTGCAATTCTGTCACCATCATTGACTATAAAATCATTTTTACCATGATTGTGTAGTATAATTTTAATTTCTCCTCTGTAGTCACTGTCCACTGTACCTGGAGTATTTAATACTGAAATATTTGATTTAGCCGCTAATCCAGATCGAGGTCTAATTTGGATTTCCGTATCTTTTGGAATAGCTAAAGCTATACCTGTTGGAATTATTGATGTATCCCCAGGTTTTAATCGTTCTGGTTTTTCTAAAAGAGCCATTAAATCTAAACCTGAAGAACCATCTGTCTTATAACTTGGGATTTGAGCTTTTGAATTAAGTTTTTTGAATAAAACTTTTACCATTAAGCTAGTTAAGATTTGTAATTATTCTATTTACAATTTCATCGGCAATTAATTTTTTGCTCATTTTTTTTATAGTTTCCTCTTTACTATTTTTATAAAATATAGAAACTTCGTTAAGATCTGAGTCAAAGCCTATTGTTTTATCGGACACATCATTTGCAATTATCCAGTCACAGTTTTTATCATTTAATTTTTTAATTGAATTTTTTTTAATATCATTTGTTTCAGCGGCAAAACCAATAGTTAATTTTGGTCTTAAAGAATTATGGTTAGATACGTTTGATAAAATATCTATATTTTTTTCAAATTCTAAATTTAAATTTTTGTTTTTTTTTATTTTCATCTTTTGAATATTTTTTACTTTAAAGTCAGCAACTGCAGCTGAAAAAATAGCTACATCAACAGGAAGATTTTTTATTGTTTCATCGTACATTTCTTTGGCACTTTCAACTTTGATAAAGTTTACATCCTCAACAGGTCTAAGATTTGTTTCTCCTGATATTAAAGTAGTTTCAATACCATTATCTCTTAAAGACTTTGCTATTTCATAGCCTTGTTTTCCACTCGATTTATTAGTTAGGAATCTGACTGGATCTATGTATTCTCTTGTAGGTCCTGCAGTTACAAGAGCTTTATATTTATTATTTTTTAAAATTTTTTGAAAATATTTTTCAGCATATTTTATAATTTCATCTGGTTCGGTCATTTTACCTTTACCATATTCTCCACAAGCCATATCACCAATTTCAGGACCAATTAATTTATAGCCAAAATTTAATAATTTATCTAAATTTTGTTTAGTCGAAGGATGTTCCCACATTCTCACATTCATTGCAGGAGCTAAAAAGATTTTTTTATTTGAGGCTAGGATTACTGTAGATGCAAGATTGTCAGATTTACCAGAGCTTAATTTTGCAATAGTGTTTGCCGTAGCTGGTGCAATTAAAATTAAATCTGCCCATCGAGATAATGAAATGTGATCCATTTCAGCTTCATTTTCAGAATTAAAAAGATCGTCATAAACTTTATTTTGAGAAAGAGATACAACTGAAAGTGGAGTTATAAATTCTTTAGCGCTTTTAGTCAAAATTGTCTTAATTATTGCTCCTTTTTTTTTAAGTCCTCTTATAAGTTCAAGACTTTTATAGGCAGCTATTCCTCCACAAATTATTAGGAGTATTTTTTTATTTGATAAATTGTTCATGTTGCGAATTAAAATACTAACAATGCAACAATTACAAGCAGTAATATTCCAATAATAGATTGGTTTCTAAATGCAACCATTTCTGATTTTTTAACATTTAATTCATTATATGAATTTGAGTTCTGAGGTATTTGTCCACTTGCTAAATAGGTTAAAGCTTGATTTGCTTTATCCATTATTTCTGGAAGGTCGGGTAATCTTTTTAATACTTCTGTAGAATTTTTTAAGGTCTCATTAAAAGAATTTATTGGATCTTTAGTTTCTTTTAGCCATTTTTCTAAAACTGGCTTTGAAGTTTCCCAAATATTTGTATCAGGATTTAATCTTCTTGCTACTCCCTCCACCACAACCATTGTTTTTTGTAGCATCAGAAGCTGAGGTTGAGTTTGCATGTTGAATTTTTCTGTAACATCAAACAATTGTTTTAATAGTTTTCCACCAGATATATCCTTTACTGATTGTCCAAATATAGGTTCTCCAATTGATCTTAGTGCTTGTGCTAAATCATTAACCGGAACATTTTTTGGAACCAATCCTGCAACCAGATGAACTTCTGCAACTTTTTTATAATCTCTTTGGATAAAACCATACAAGATTTCAGCTAAAAATCTTTGGCTAAGTTTATCAAGTCTGCCCATTATACCAAAATCTATAGGAATAATTTTTCCGTTTTCATCTATAAAAATATTTCCTTGATGCATATCTGCGTGAAAAAAACCATCTCTTACAGCGTGTCTTAAAAAATGTTGAATAACATCTGAAGCTATCTTTTTTATATCAATTTTTCTATTTTTTAATTCTTCCGTTTCTCTAATTGAAACTCCTTCAATCCAATCAAGTGTCATCACATTTTCACTAGTGAAATTCCAATATATTTTTGGAACTTTAAATCCAGAGTCATTTTTAGTATTTTCTGCATACTCGTTAGCAGCAGCAGCTTCAAATCTCAAATCCATTTCATGATTAGTAATTTCTTTTAATAGAAAAACGACTTCGACTAATTTTAATCTTTTTGTCTTTTTAATTATAGACTCAACTAGAAATGCAAAAAGCATTAAAGCATCAATTTCTTCATTAAATATTTTTTTTATATTGGGCCTTAAAATTTTAATAGCTACATCTTTTATTGTTCCATTATCATTAATTTGTGCTTTATGAACTTGCGCAATAGATGCTGCAGCAACAGGTTCACTTAAATTGATTATTGAATTAAAATTATCAATACCCAAATCTTTTTTAATTATTTCTTTTGCCTCATCTAAAGAGAAAGGCGGTAGACGATCTTGTAAATCTTCTAATTGTTTAGAAAGATCTTCACCAATAATATCTGGACGTGTGGCTAAAAATTGCCCTAGTTTAATAAATGTTGTTCCCATCGATTGTAGTGATCTTGATAATCTTTTTCCTTCATTTTCATTTTTTTCAGCATGTTGTTCTTTAGAAAAAGAAAAAGACAATAAACTAAAGAGAATTTTAATTATTACAGGTGGTTCATTAAATTTTGTGGCAATTTTTAAAGCATCAGATTTTGCCAATTTTCGTCCTAATTTGAATAAAGTAAAAATTTTTTTAATCATATTTTCCAACCAGAATGGATAGCTACCACCCCACCAGACAAATTTCTGTATTTACAATTTTGAAATTTAGATTGTTTCATTAAGTCAATTAGTTCATCTTGATTAACAAATTCTTCTATACTTTGAATTAAATACTCGTAAGGTTTTTTTTCTCCTACAACTAACTTTCCAAGCTCAGGAATAATTTTAGCATATTTTTGATAAATTTTATCAAGAGCTAAGTTTTGGATCTTTGAAAATTCTAAACATAAAAAACGACCACCAGGTTTTAAAACTCTATATGCTTCATCAAGGGATTTTTTAAGATTTTTTGTATTTCTTAAACCAAAACTAATCGTATAATAATTGTAAATATTGTTATGAAAAGGAAGCTTTTCTGCTGAAGCAATGAAAAAATTCACATTTTTAAATTTTTCTAATTTATTTTTACATTTTTTGATCATTTCTTTATTAGGATCTACACAATGAACAAAATTGTTATGACTTGTTTTTTCTAGAAATAACTTTGCAACATCACCTGTACCGCAAGCCACATCTAAAAGAAGTTTATTATTTCCAGGATTCATCCAGTTAATTAAGTCTTTTTTCCAAACTCTATGTGCACCAAATGACATTAGGTCATTCATCAAATCATATTTATCAAAAACTTTATTGAAAACATCCTCTACAAGGCCTTTTTTATTTTGAAGATATTGTTGCATAATAAAATAATTTAGATCTAATATAGTGGTTAATGCCAGAATTGCCAGAAGTAGAAATTGTAAGAGAATCTTTAAATAGAAAAATTAAAGGTAAATATATTAAAAAAGTATTGATAAAAAATAGAAATTTAAGATTTAAAATTCCTTTTAATTTTGAAAAAAAACTAGAAGGTAAAAAAGTTAAAAGCGTTAAAAGAATATCAAAATATTTATTTTTAATCTTTGATAATGAATCCGCATGTGTGATTCATCTTGGAATGTCCGGAACAATTCACTTGCTAAGGAAAAATGGCAAAAACAACATAACAAATACAAGTTTTTATCAAAGTCCAAGATTACCTTCAAAACACAATCATGTTTTTATAAATTTTAAAGATATAGATATTATATATAATGATCCAAGAAGGTTTGGATACTTTAAATATTTTAAGGATATTAAATCATTAAAAAAGTATTTTATTAGACTTGGACCAGAGCCTTTTTCTAAATTATTTAACATATTATATTTAAAAGAAAATTTAAAAAATAAAGAAAAAAATATAAAAAATTTTTTACTAGATCAAAATTTCGTATCGGGTATTGGAAATATTTATGCAAATGAAATTCTTTATAAATGTAAAATACGACCCGATAAAAAAGCAAAATATTTAAATTACGACAATTATAAAAAAATCATTTATTTTTCCAAAAAAGTCTTAAATAACGCCATTAAAAAAGGTGGCTCTTCAATTAGAGATTTCAAGAACTTAAGTGGAAAAAAAGGATCTTTTCAAAATAATTTTAAAGTGTATTCAAGAGAAAATTTAAATTGTTTAACACCTAAATGTAAAGGCAGAATTATCAAAAAAAATATATCTAATAGGTCAAGTTTTTTTTGTTATTTATGTCAAAAATAAATAATTATTATATTGACTGGTAGTTTTTCTGATTATATACAATCGCGCTTATGGCAAACACTAAATCAGCAATTAAGAGAGTAAGAAGAATAGCTAGACAAACTGTAGTAAACAAGTCTAGAAAAAGTAAATTCAGATCTGCATTAAAAAAAATGAATTTGATATTAGAAAAAAAAGATAAGAAAGAAGCCTTAGCTTACTTGCCAAAATTAAATTCTCAATTAATGCGGATAGCAAAAACTGGAATAGTCAAGAAAAAAACAGCATCAAGAAATATTTCTAGAATTACAAAAAAAATAAACTCACTTTAACAACTCATAGTAGTTTAAAAATAAATATATATTTTTTTTGATACTAAATTTATTTGTAATTCAAAGTTGTACAGTTAAATAACTAAATCTAAATTTTTTTTAAAATCTAATACTATATATAGGTCTCACTAAATTTATTTTTAAAGGTAAAATAAAGTTTACGGTTTTAAAAATTTATACGCAAATACAATTAAAAATTTATTCAATCATAAATTTTATTTATTTTTTGTTTTATAAAAAATCTTATTGAAATAAATTTAGATACGATCTAACTGGACTTTCTTCCATGAATAATAATTTACAAAATACAACAAAAGTTTCAGATAAAAAACTTGATTGGAAAATAATCCAATCAGTTATGAAAGATAAATTTGGCAGTGATATATTTGAAAGTTGGTTAAAAAAAATAGAACTTATAGATGAGTTTAGAAATTATATATTAATTTCTGTATCTACTAGATTTATCAGAGATTGGATAACATCTAGATATTTAGATCAGATTTTACAAATAATTAAGTCTTATAAAAAAGAGGTAATCAGAATAGAGTTCTTAGTTGAAGATAAAAACAATTTAGATCCAATATCTATTGATGAAAGCTCAAAAATTGATGAAAAAAATGAAAATAATAAAGTATCATTTATCAAAGATTCATATTTGCAATACAATCGAATAGATCCAAATAAAAATTTTGATAACTTTATTACAGGACCTAGTAATAAGTTAGCTTTTGAGGCTTCAAAGAAAGTTTCTGAAAATTTAGCACATTATAACCCACTATACCTATACAGCGGAGTAGGAATGGGGAAAACTCACTTACTAAATTCAATTGGTCTATCATTAAAAGATAAAAATAAAGTTATGTTTATATCTGCTGAAAGATTTATGTATCAATTTGTAAAGTCGATTAAATCTAACGATATGGTTAAGTTTAAAGAGTATTTTAGAAATACAGATGTTTTGTTAATAGACGATATACAATTTATGAATGGCAAAGAAGCCATGCAGGAAGAGTTTTTTCACACATTTAACGCACTTTTAGAAAAAGGATCTCAAATAATAGTATCTGCAGATAGACCACCTAATAAATTATTAAGGATACAAGAAAGAATTAAATCAAGATTTTCTGGTGGCCTAGTTGTTGATATTCAAAACCCAGACTATGAATTGAGGTACCAAATTATTAAATCAAAAACTGACGAATTAAAGCTATCCTATTCAAATCAAGTTAATATTACCGAAGATATCCAAAAATTTATTAGTTCTGAAATTAGAACTAGTATTCGTGAACTTGTTGGTGCATTGAATAGAATTGTTTCATTTTCAAGAATATATAACAAAGTTCCAAATTTATCAGAAACAAGAGTTATTCTTAAAGATTTGTTAAATCTTTCTGAAAATAAAGTAACTATAGATACAATACAAACTATTGTTTGTAAGTTTTTTAAGATTAGTAAAAATGAGATGCTCTCACCCCGAAGATCAAGATATTTAGTTAGACCAAGACAAACTGCAATTTACTTAGCAAAAATTTTAACTTCTAAATCTTTACCAGAAATAGGAAGAGCATTTTCAAATAGAGACCATACAACAGTTATCCATTCTGTTAAAACTATTGAAAAACTTAGAAAAGAGGACAATGAACTAAATGTGAATATTGATAGTTTGAAAAATAAAATTTTATACAATCAAGAAAATGAAGTTTAGTGTAAATCAACAAGATATACAAAAATCTTTAAGCTATTGCCAAGGCGTAATTGAAAAAAGAAGCACCCTTCCAATACTTTCTAATATTTTGCTGGAAATAAATAGTGGAAATTTAATAATTACAGCAACAGATTTAGATTTAATATTTATCCACAAAATATCTAATGTTGAAATCTTAGAAGAAGGAAAAACCACAACCACTTCATCAATAATGTATGATATCATTAGAAAGTTTTCTTCTGGTAGTAAAATTAATTTTTCAAGCCCAAATGAAAATAAACTTCAACTTGAATCTGAAAAATCTATTTTTAATCTGAATTGCATTAGTGCATCTGAATTTCCACTTATGGATGAAAATTTTAATCAAAATGAATTTTCAATTAAATCTAAAGATTTATTAAAGTTATTAAATAAATGTAAGTTTTCTGTTTCGAATGATGAGACAAGACATTACTTAAGTGGAATCTTTTTTCATCAAACCCAATCAGATGATAAAGTTTTTTTGACTGCAGCGGCGACTGATAGCCATAGAATGTCAATTTCAAAAATAAGACTAGAAAATAAAATTGATTTTGAACCGATAATCTTACCTAAAAAAACTATTTTTCAATTATGTTCTTTACTAGAAGACTATGAAGGTGATGTAAAAGTATCAAATATAAAATCAAAAATTAAGTTTCAACTTCATAACAGCATACTAATTTCAAAATTAATTGATGGAAAATTTCCTAACTACATGCAAGTGATACCTAAAGAAAACCAAAAAAAATTGCAAGTTAACCTCAAATCTTTTTTAAATTCAGTAGATAGAGTTGCATCGGTATCATTAGATAAAAAAGATGGAGTAAAGTTTAGTTTAACCAAAGATACTTTAAACCTATCGGTCAATAATACGAATAGTGGCGATGGAAAGGAAAGTTTGGGGGTAAAATTTGATCATGATTTAGATATAAGTTTCAATTCAAGATATTTAATTGATGTGGCATCGCAGTTAGATGGGGATGATATTGAAATTTATTTAAAAGACACAGGTTCACCAGCTCTAATTAGAGATCCAGCTGATTTTGATAGTATTTATGTGGTAATGCCAATGAAAGGCTAACTAATAGACTCTAATTCTGAATATATTTGTTTTTCTATTAAATCTGTAAATTCTGACGCTTCCATTCCAGTAGGTATAGCTTTCAAGATAGAGATAGTAATAGTTTTATTTGAAATTAACCTTCCAGATTTTGGCCAAACATAACCAGAGTTGATAGCAATTGGCTGACAGTTTATTGATAGCTCCTTGTAAATTCTACCAACACCTTTTTTAAAAGGAACTTTATCTTTAGGCGAGACTCTAGTTGCCTGAGGAAAAATTATTATTGGTCTATCAGATTGAATTGCTTGATTTTTAATTTTATCAATAAAGCCAAGATTATCTTTTGAAATTTTATTTCTATTAATTGAAATAGACCCTATTTTTTTTAAATACCATCCAAAAACTGGAATATCTAGTAATTCTTTTTTTAGAATAAATCTCGGTGAATTAAATATTGTTTGTAAATAGAATGTTTCAAACATTGATTGGTGCGAGCAAGCAATAAAAAATTTTTGATTTTTAATAATATTTTCTCTTCCTTTTATAATTATTTTTGTCGACAAAAAAACCTTTAAACAAATACCCGCCCAATAACCAAATAATTTTCCACCAAATAAAACTACAGGGGCCGGTAATAATAAGCTTGGAAGAAAAATGATTGAAATAAATATTACTCCAAGAAAGAAAAAAACTAGAAATAAATAATTTCTTATCATTTGAACCAAAAGTTACATTAAATCTTTTAACTTTTGTCTTTTTTTAATTTCATTTACAGAAGAACCTTTTATTAAAATTTCAGGTGGTTTTGGTCTGACATTATAGTTTGAGCTTAATGATGAACCATAGGCACCCGTATCGCAAATTAAAACCAAATCATTTTCCTTTAACAGCTGAAAGTTTTTAATAGTTGAAAATTTATCAGTTGTTTCACATATTGGGCCAACAAACTCATAAGATTTTTTAGATTTTAATTTATTTTTTTTCACAGGTAGTATTTTATGTTTCGCTCCATAAAGCGCCGGTCTCATTAAATCATTCATTCCGGCATCTAATATTACAAATTTTTTATTATTATTTTCTTTTATATAAATTACTCTCGAGACTAGTATACCAATGTTCCCTATAATTGATCTTCCTGGTTCAAATATAATTTGGGTTTTATGTTTTTTTAAAAATTTTATTATTGAATTATTATACTTTTTGTAATTAAGTTTTTTATTTGTTGTATCGTAAGAAATTCCCATTCCACCACCTAAATCAACATAGTCAAAATTATATTTTACTTTTGAAATTGTTTTTTCAACAGCTTTCAACATTCTTTGGTATGGCACATGATTAATAATCTGACTACCTATGTGCACACTTAGACATCTAATTTTAATAAAATTAGAATTCCTGTAAGTATTTATCAACTCTATAAATGTTTTTTCATTTACTCCAAATTTATTCTCCTTTTTTCCAGTTGAAATCTGACTTAAAGTTTTCGCATCAGTATTTGGATTTAGTCTGATACCAATATCTACTTTTCTTTTTTTAGATCTCGCAATTTTTTCAATAATTTGAATTTCACTTTTTGACTCTGAATTAATTAACAAAATATTTTTCTCTATTGCAAACTCTAATTCAGAAATTGTTTTTCCCACCCCAGAAAAAACAATTTTTTTTGGGTTTATTCCAGCTTTTAAAGAAAGAATTAATTCACCTTTTGAGACAACATCAGCGCCTAAGCCAAACTTTTTTATTTCTTTTAATAATTTTAAATTTGAATTGGATTTGACAGCAAAACAAATAGTTGGATTGAATGATTTAAAATAATTTTTAAAATTAATTATATTTTTTTTTAACTTATTATAAGAATAGCAATAAAAAGGAGTATCATATTTTTTAGATATACTTTCTAAACTAACGGACTCTATAAAGAATTTATTTTTTTTATATTTCATTACACTCTTTGTATAATGATTTCATTATTTTGAGCTTGATATTGTGGATCTCCTTTTTTGCCACAAGAACTTAAAATTAATAAAAAAATTATAGTTAAAAATATTTTATTTTTCATTTTGTCCTTTTCTATAACTTTTTATCATTTTCCTTATATTTTCAAAAGATGTACCTCCATAAGATCTTTTTGAATTTACTGAGTATTTTAAGTCAAAAATTTTAATTACATCAGATTTCAGTTTTGGCTCTATCTTATTAATTTCTCCAATGCTTAACTGGTCTAATCTTTTTTTATTTTTTTCTGCATAGTTTACAATCTTAGCTGTTTGTAGATATGCTTTTCTGAATGGATATTTTAGTTCTCTAACCATATAGTCAGCCAAATCAGTAGCAGTAATAAAACCAGTTTCTGCAAGTAAAAGCATATTCTTTTTATTGATTAAAATATTTTTTAAAACATCATTAAGTATAGCTATTGAATATTTCATTTGATCAAATGATCTAAAAACTATTTCCTTATCATCTTGTAAATCTTTAAAATAAGATAATGGAAGTCCTTTTAATATTGTTAGCATAGAAAATAGATTTCCAAAGATTCCTCCAGATTTACCTCTTAGATATTCTAATGGATCTGGATTTTTTTTTTGTGGCATTATAGAAGACCCAGTTACCATTTTATCATTTAAAGAAATAAGTTTATATCCATCAGAATTCCAAATAATCAATTCTTCAGCAATTCTTGATATATGAATAGAGCAGGCAGAACATGCATAAAGAAAATCAATTACAAAATCTCTATCAGACACAGTATCAATAGAATTTCCAGTTGGTTTTTTAAATTTTAATTTTTTTGTTGTATAAGATCTGTCAATATTAAAGCTTGTTCCTGATAGAGCTGCAACACCTAAGGGATTTTCATTTAAATTAATGAGATTGTTTTTAAATTTTAATTTATCTCTATTGAACATTTCCACATAAGCGAGAAGATAATGTGACAAAGATATTGGTTGCGCATTTTTAAGATGAGTAAAACCTGGCATTATGGTTTCTATATTTTTAACCGAAAGATTTAAAATGGTTTTATTTAAATTATCTAAATTTTTGATTATTTCGTATGTACTCTTCTTTAACCAAATTTTAAAATCAGTTATAACCTGATCGTTTCTAGATCTTGCTGTATGAATAAATCCCGCATCTTCTCCAATTAAATCAAATAGCCTTTTTTCTATATTCATGTGAATATCTTCTAAATCAAAATCAAAAGGAAATTTTTTTTTAATAATTTCATTTCTAATTCTATTTAGTCCCCAAATAATTTTATTTTTAATCTTAAAATCAATTATTTTTTGTTTAAATAACATCTCTACGTGTACAGTAGATACCAATATATCTTCCTCAAATAATCGTTTATCTATGGAAAGAGATCCTCCTATTTTTTTAAATAGAGTATTTGAACTTTTTTTAATTCTTGTACTCCAAATTGGTTGATTGTTTTTATTTTTTGCCATGTTATTTAGATTACATTTTTAAATGAAATTAAAATATTTAATACTTATTATTTACTTAATATCATCTGGATTTGCATATTCAACAATAAAGCCAGATATTAAAAATTTAATTATTCATAAAGAAAAAAAAAAAACAGAA
>Ga0066377_10000218_pt1 | contig 13212 bp, 13 predicted proteins | sample Knorr_S23_td_Sur_FD_70946 | JGI IMG/M metagenome (GOLD analysis project Ga0066377, IMG submission 70946) | Marine microbial communities from Southern Atlantic Ocean transect - Knorr_S23_td_SurfaceB_ad_5m_LV_B | ecosystem: Environmental > Aquatic > Marine > Oceanic | place: Southern Atlantic...
CGATCGGTGCTGACCCTGAATCCGGGAAACATTTGGTCAGTTCATTTAAAACAGGAACCGGCCAGTCCGGACCTTCCCTCGAATTGTTGAATGCGGAACCGACCAACTGCGCCAAGGGGACGCATCTTGACATGGATCCGTCCGGGCGCCTGCTGGTTTGCGTGCAGTACGGCCAAGGCACAGTCAGCGTATTCCCCGTGGCTGACGACGGGTCTCTCTCACCAACCTCCCAGACCATTAAACACAGCTCCTTTTCCACTGCCAATCCGGACCGGCAAGGCAAGCCGCACCCGCACAACGCAACCTTCGATCCCTCCGGAAGGTTCGTCCTGATTCCTGACCTTGGGGCTGATCTGGTCTATGTTTACTCAGTGGACACAATGACCCACTCGCTAAAAGAGCATGCGCGGATTCCAACAGCCCCCGGTGCGGGTCCCCGGCACATGACCTTCAACCGCAAGGGCGACCGCGCGTACGTGGTCAATGAGCTCGACATGACCATTGATACGTATTCATGGGATGCCAGCACCGGGAAACTGACAAAATTGTCAACAGTGGATACACTCCCTGAAGAGGTCCTTGCGAAAAATGAATCCAATACGGGATCGGAAATTAAACTTCATCCCTCAGGCCAATTCCTTTACTCCGGCAACCGCGGGGATGATTCCATCTCGGTCTTTCAGATTGATGCAACGACGGGTATACCGGAGCGCACAGCCGTCGTTCCCTCGGGCGTCGTTTGGCCAAGGCACTTTGCCCTGACTCCGGGAGGGCGTTTCATCCTCTGTGCGGGGCAGTTTTCCCACTCCATTAACATCCTGTCGATTGATGAGAACAACGGCCTCCCCGAAGCAACTGAAGCAGGCGCTTCGAAGGTCCCCTCCCCAATCTGCGTTCTTCCCTTTAAACAGGGCAATTAAGGGCAATTTCCAGAGGCCCGAAAACTTAGAATACAAGCTATATTTGTGCTTGTTTTTCGAGTACGCTTAATCGAGAGTATCCCTGCGAAAGGCAAATCTATGAAAACAACCAAACATATCATTCTAGGACTACTGGCTGCACTGCCAGTTCTTCCTGCTAACGCGTTGGAGATTGACGGACTGAACGGCGAGCTCCTCCTGGACGGTCGGCTCCGTTTCGAGTCGGCCAACACGACAGGACTTAAGGAGAGCGATGCACTGACCTATCGTCTGCGTCTCGGTTACCAAGCTGAGCTGTCTGACTTTGTCACATTGTTGGCAGAAGGTGAGTTCACAGTCGACACCACCCTCGGTGACTACGACGCCTATCCGAATGCTGAAGGCGACAACGGATACACGCTCATTGCTGATCCGCAAAACGTTGAGCTGAACCGTTTCCAACTGGACTTCGACTTCGAGCCCGTCAAGGCCGTCGTTGGTCGGCAGCGCATCATCCGCAACAATGCCCGCTTCGTTGGCAATGTCGGCTGGCGCCAGAACGAGCAAACCTTCGATGCGGTCGCTCTCAGCGCATCTCCCATCGAAGGCTTGGAACTCTACTATGCCTACCTCGACACCGCACACCGTATCTTCGGTCAGCGTGCGTCCGCATCCGCTCTGAAGAAGTGGGAAATGGACAATCACGTCATCGAGGCCAGCTACGCTGCCCCGGCAGACATCAAGGTGGGTGCCTATGCCTACCTTTTCGAGATCAAGACGGACGCTTCGGCCTCTTCCGACACATACGGAGTCTGGGCATCCGGCGATCTCGGTCTTGACGCAGAAGACCAGACACTCTCATGGCGTGTCGAATGGGCTCGTCAGTCGGACAACAACCTGTCAGATGGCGATTTCGAAAACGACTACTACCATTTCAATCTTGCTGCCAAGCTTGCTGATTTGGGCACATTCACAGTCGGTTATGAAATCCTTGAGGGAAATGGTGAGCGTGGTTTCTCAACTCCGCTGGCCACGCTGCATGCCCACAACGGATTTGCAGACGCGTTCCTGAGCACACCCGCCAACGGACTGGTCGACCTTTACATCAAGGCCGCCACCAAGTTTGGTGACAACCTGAGCGCCGCCTTGATCTACCACGACTTCGAAGCCGAAACCGGTTCCGTTGATTTCGGTGAGGAAATCGACGTCGTTGTCGGGTACAAGATCAGCGAATCCCTGAGCACGACCGCCAAGCTGGCCGTCTTTGACGGTAAAGCCTATGCCAACATCACCAAGTTGTGGGTACAGCTCGACATGAAGTTCTAATTCATCCTCAATTTACGACCACAGGTCGCAAACAAGGCACCGTCGATTTCGGCGGTGCCTATTTTTTATCCTCGAACACAGCGAGCGAGGTTTCCCACAAAAACCGCGAGCCAGCCTCATTCAACTGAACAAGCTGGTCATGAAGGGGGCATGGCTCCTCGTTTCCGCACCAATGTTCCCCGAACGGGCAACGTGATTGTGGCTCCACTTTCTCAAACAATCGGACGATCTCAATCAGTTTGATTTCCGCAGGAGGCTTATCCAGGTAATAGCCCCCGCCCGGTCCGGGTGACCCGGCCACCAGCCCGGATTGTGACAGGATCGTCAGGACCTTGGCCACCAGGGGCTTTGAAATGCCTCGGTCATTGGCAATGGCAGCAGAGCTCACCTTTCCTCCGTCACGACCGTAGCGCTCGGCCAGGTAACTCATGGCCGATATCGCTTTCGAAGCTGTTTTTCCGTACGGGAACATTGTTCTGTTCCGGAAAGATGGAACAATCTTTCGTTATTTCAAGATCAAGCGCTAAAAAAGTTAAAAACGATCGCCGTTGGCCGACCGGTCCCGGGCTGGTGCACCAACACGATCGGCCAGCTTGCAGAGGGCCCGATAGTAGTCATCGATGGTCATGCCCAGCAAGGTGGCTCCGTAAATGAGGCAGTGATCATCATTTATCAAGGATCCGTAATTCATCACGGGGATAAAGTATGCCACGGCTTGTGCAAGCATCTCCGCGTTGTGCTTCAAATGCGGATGCACATGCAGGTGGAAGCTCTCTCCATCCAGTTCCGGATGAGCAAACTGGTGGGGAGCCATCGAACCGTTTTCAAACACCAGCTTGACCGGATAGCGGACCAGATTCCTGTTTTCAAGCAGCTCCAAGAGACGATCACCTGACAGCGGTGCATACTCCTGATGGGCCAGAATGGCCGTGTTGACCAAATGGTCCTTTAGGCTTTCTTCTCCCAAACGAGCCAACTCCGCGCACTCCAAAGCGCGGAGTTGACTACCAGTCTGAAGATCAGCCGGATCAAGCTTTCCGGCTCCATGAATTGTATTCGTCACCTATTTATAGCGTCCCTGGAATTCATCCTTCCGGGCTTGCCGTTTTACCTTTTCGGAATCCGGCATTTGATTGATGAACCAACGGTGGTTCTCGGACTGCAAAGTCTCGTCCAGCAATGCGTTCAAGTTCTCGGCGGCTTCCTTTTTGACAGGATCGTCCGAGTGCAGGTTGTGCATGGCCAACTCACGCAATTCCGGAACAAACTCCGTATAGAAATTGCGGGCAATCTCATACGTGCCGTGCCAGTGCGTGTAATCCGGTCCCATCATCGACGCCCCATGGCGAGCCCGACGGCCTTCATGGTGCCAGATTTCGAACCAGACAAAGTCGATCTTGTTACTGAAGTTCGGCTTGTTCAGCAGGGGCTTGGCGGCGTTGTAAAGGGCCACACCCGGCTTGGCGAACTTGTCATGATAGAGGTCGATCAAGGCGTCGTACTGCAGATAGAAGCTGTCCACGAACTTCTGGTTGTGGCAGTTCGTACAGACATTCATCATGTTGTCCCGGCGCTCCGTCCATGGGACATCTTTTCCGGGCAGCCCCATCTTCGCATCGGACACTTCCGGACGCACGGAAATCGGAGGACGATTGTTCCAGGAGATCCGCATGCCGATATCGTGAGTGACAGGCTGATCCTTGGTCGCGCTCATGTGGCAAGTTGCGCAAGTTGGTGCGGCATCGTAATCCTCTCCAACAATCCACTTTTCGCTGTCCAAATTCATCTTGTCGACATTGGCCCGGTAAGCGATTCCGTGCTTGGACTCATTGTAGATCTCCAGTTGCGGATGGTCGGGTCCCATGTGGCACTTGCCACAGGTGTCGGGGGTGCGGGCCTGTGCTGCTGAGAAGCTGTGCCGTGTGTGGCATGCAGTACAGGCACCCTCTGAACCGTCCGGATTGATCCGGCCAATACCCGTATTCGGCCATGTTGCGGGATCCAGGCTTCCATCGGGGAGGACAATCACTTCAGAACCGTGGCACTGCCAGCAACCGTTCACCGCTGCAGCGGAAATACCCTCTGGATGACCCATTGTCTTGAATCCGTTATTCCCTTCAACCACCTCGGCCAGAACATTATCAAGCGATCCGAGGATACGCCCACCTTTGGCGTGGTGCGAACCGGCGAACTCGGCAACTTCCTGCTCGTGACACTTTCCACAGTCTTTCGGGGATACGATGACTGCAATCAGCTCACCTTCATGCGTGAAGGCGTCCGCATCACCCTCCTCTGCCTTGTGGCATTCATAACACCCGACATTCGCCCGGTAGTGCTTGCTGGATCCCCACTGTTCATAAATGGAGTGGCTTTCCTTCTTGTGGCATTCCGCACAGGCTTTGCTCTGTTCAGATTGTGTGGGCAGGAAAAATGCCAGCACGCTACTCGGCAACAGGATGGCCAACGAAATGGCGGTGATGAGTTTTGATGTCTTATTCATGGTCGATTTCCTTCTGGAACGGTTTGCAATTAATAAAGTTAAGGGGTTATTTGGAAACGGTTTCCGGATCACGCAGGTGCCCATTGATGATGGGGATGGCCACGTGCAGCATCCATGAATAAACAAGGATACCGAAGGCCCAGATGCCCATGCAGATCAAGGTTTCATGCAGGGTGGGGAGATACTCCACCACGTCACCCAGCGGAGTCGGGACAAACCCGGGAATGATCAAGCCCATGCCCTTCTCAATCCAGATGCCGATAAAGCTGACAATACAGGCCAGGTTCAACCAGCCGATCCGCTGGCTCAAGGGGCTGACAAGCAGGAAGAGTCCTATAAAATCGAGGACGATCGCCGTCCAAATCCATGGAACCAGTCCGGTGAATCCGTGCAGCCCGAAATACAGGTACTTGGCAGAAGCCACATGGACGGTTTCCGCATAAAATTCGGTGAAGACTTCACACCCCAGCAGGAAGACGTTGATGATCATGGCCACGGTCATGATCTGCCTCAGGGTATGGATAGCCTGGTTGCCGATCCAGTGCTTGGTGAATGTCCGGACAAACTGAAAAGTCAGCACCAATAACGCCGGGCCAGCCGTGAATGCCGAGGCAAGAAAGCGGGGGGCAACGATCGGGTTGTGCCAGTAGGGACGACCGGCCAATCCGACATACAGAAATGCCGTCACCGTGTGGATGCTGATGGCCCAGATGATGGAAATGAAAACAAATGGAATGTAGAATTTCCTGGTCGGCTTGATTCCACGATAATAACAGTACAGCAGGTAGCCGCAGATGTGGAGGTTCAGAAGCAGATAGCCGTTCAGGACGATCACGTCCCAGGCCAGAATCGAGGCGGGAAAATTCAAGGTGCCCCATGGCGGAATCATGTGCATGAACCGCTCCGGATGCCCCAGATCAACAATGACAAACAGCAGGCACATGATGATCACCGCGATGGCCATGAGCTCACCAAAGATGACCACGTCATGCAGATGCTTGTTGCGGTAAATGTATGCCGGGATGACCAACATGACGGCGGCCGCAGCGACTCCCACCAGAAAAGTGAAGTTCGCAATATATGCCCCCCATGAGACTTGGTTTGTCATCCCGGTTACTTGCAAGCCGTCGACGAATTGCTCCGCGTAGGCATGCAACCCGATCAGGCTGAGAACCGACAGGAAAGCCATCCAAACGAGAAAACGGGGGCTGCCCTGGAAGGAGAGCCGGAATATCCGGAATAGGAATAACAAGTAGCGGCTCATGGTTCTAATCGAAGAAATAGTAGAATCGCGGATTGGTGCCGACGTCCTCCTTCAGGACGTAAACCCGCTTGTTTTGCAGGATGTGATTGATCTCGCTATCCGGATCAAGGATGTTGCCGAAGATCCGCGCACCAGTTGGACAAACTTCCAAGCAGGCCGGCAACCGGCCAGCGCGCGTCCGCTGCAGACAAAAGGTGCACTTCTCCACCACGCCTTTCGGACGCACCCGGTTGCTCAGGTAATTCTGGTTGGGATTGACCTGCGTCGATTCCAGGGTCGGCTTCTTGTAATTGAATCGGCGGGCATCATAGGGACAAGCCGCCATGCAGTAGCGGCAACCGATACACCAGTTGTAGTCCACGACCACGACACCGTCGTTCTCCTGCCAGGTTGCCTCCACCGGACAAGCTTTCACACAAGGAGCATTCCGACACTGATGGCACTGCACGGGCATGTAGTACTTGTCCTTTTGCGGGACGGTCGCCGAATCATAATAGTGATCCGATTCCTCAACATTGATCGCTCCCTTGTCCATCTCCAGCACGCGGATATAAGACATGTTAATGTCATTCGCGTCCTCCCGGGACTGGTTGTTTTCCGCCAAACAGGCGTGGGCGCATTTCCGGCAGCCAATACAGGCACTCAGGTTCAGTGCATAGGCAAATTCAACTCCCTCACCCGGTTTCAAATCCTGCATTTGCGGGCGGATACCGTACTCACGCTTACATTTGCCCTCGAGGTTTTTCATGATCCGATGCAGATCCTCCACCTCAAGCTTCTTGTAATGCCTTTGCAGCAACTCCTCCATGCTGAGCTCACCCGCTTCCAACTCCAGTAGCGGTTTCAAGGCTGCCACCACTCCGGCCATGCCCACCAGTGATGCCGCACTGCCTCGCAGGAAAGTGCGCCGGGTCATTGGTTGCAGGACGTCCTCAACCGGACGTGACTCTTGTCCAGATTTTCCCTCAGTCGCCATGATTGGAATCTCCCTCCTCGTGGTGCGATTTCTTCTCTGGCTTGCCCGCCGCGCGAGCCGGATAAGTCGGACCAGCCAGGGGCTCCATTGCCTTGAAGGCCGGATCATGCGGGTCATGACACTGTATGCAGGCCAGCTTTTCAGACTCGCCCCGTGACACATCCCAATATCCGTTCCGGCGACCGTGCGCACCCTTCATCCAGTCGCGATGCTGCGGACCATGACACTTCCCACAGAGCAGGACCACGTCCTCCTCAGCTATTTCCGATCCGTCGTAATCAACAAATACATTCCGGTTCTCCGGGTGGTGGCAGTTCAGGCAAAATCGATTCGAACCGTGATTCAGCTCCAAGTCCCGGTGCTCCATCAGTTGGTCCCCCAAATGCCACTTCGCCTTCAAGCTGGCATGACATTCCATGCAGTCGTAGGTCCAGCCCGTCTTGCGCAACTCCAGACCCTTCTCCTCGCGGACCGGATTCTTGTCCAGATGCCGATCCTGGTCCAATGCACCCGACGACCCTGACGGTGATTCACCCCACAGCAGCACGCTGGCACCCATTAATAGAGCGCTTAACGTCAGGATAACTCCCCTTTTTGCCCGGTTTGTGCTCTGCTTTCTCATGCCTTCCATTGTCATGAAATGCTCTCCCGCGAAAAAAACAAGCTTAAATAAAGAAAAACTATTCTTTGTTCTTTTTTATAAGGGAGAGAAGATTGACGTATTAGGATAAATTCGATTAAAAGCAGTGCATGAAGAACGCGTTATATGGAGTCATACTGGTGATAATGGGCACCTTTCAATCAAGTGCCGGAGGGATTGAGGGGGATTGGCGAACGATCGACGACGTGACGGGGAAAACGAAATCGATTGTGCGGATAGAGCAGACGGCGGACGGGGAATACGAAGGGACGGTGATCGAGATTTTGCACAGTGACCGGGGTCCGAATCCGCTCTGTGACGATTGCGAGGGGGAGCGCAAGGGGAAGCCGGTGAAGGGGATGACCATCCTGTGGGGATTGAAGGAATCAAAACGCAACCTGTACAAGGGAGGAGAAATTCTGGACCCGAAAAACGGCAAGATATACAAGGCGAAATTAAAATTGCTGGAAGATGGGGATCTTCAAGTGCGTGGATTCATCGGGTTTTCGCTGCTGGGGCGGAGCCAGGTGTGGAAGCGTCAGGCGGGCTGAGCGCAGTTTCCTTGAAGAGCTCTGCGGGCGGTTACATGGTGAATTTGATCGCCAAACGGCGGCTTGGTGGTACTATGTTGGGAGGAGGCAAGCATGATAAGCAGGTTACCCAACATGCCGGAAAATATCCTGGCATTCAAAGCCACCGGAGAAGTGACGGCCGAGGACTATGAGAAGGTCCTGATTCCCGCGGTTGAAACCATTCTGAAAAAGTACCGTAAAGTCCGCATGTTCTATGATCTCGGACCGGAATTCAAGGGATTCACGGTGGGCGCCATGTGGGATGACGCCAAAGTCGGCCTGAAGCACCTGGCCGCATGGGACAAGATAGCTCTGGTAACGGACGTTCGCTGGCTGAGGAACATGATGCGGTGCGTGGCATTCATGATTCCCGGGACCGTGAAGGTATTCGGCTGCAAAGACGAGGAAGCCGCGAGAAACTGGATAATCTATTGATTAGTCCTTGAGCTGCAAGCCCACCGGGCAATGGTCGGAGCCCAAGACATCCTGCCGGATAAAGGCATCCTGCAGGCGGTTTGTGAGTTGCTGTGAAGCACAAAAGTAGTCCAGCCGCCAGCCCACATTCCGGCTACGGGCTCCAGCCCGGTAACTCCACCAGGAATACTGTTGCGGTTCCTGGTTGAAATGCCTGAAGGTATCGACGAAGCCCGCGTCAAGGTGGCGGGAAAAGGCTTCCCGTTCCTCATCAGTGAACCCGGCGTTGTTGCGGTTGCTCTTGGGGTTGGCGAGATCGATTTCCTTGTGGGCCACATTCAGATCCCCGCAGAAGATGACGGGCTTGGTCTCCGCCAGGGTGGCGCAATGCTGGCGGAAGCGCTCGTCCCATACGCGGGTCCGGTAATCGAGTCGTGAGAGGTCGCCCTTGGCGTTGGGGGTGTAGACATTGACGAGGTAGAAGTCCTTGAACTCAAGGGTTTGGGAGCGCCCCTCAGCATCCCCTTCCTGGCATCCGATCCCATGGGAATATGATTCCGGCTCGACCCGGCTCAAGGTGAGGGTTCCGGAGTAGCCCTTCCGTTGCGCAGGGTTCCAAAAGGCGCTGTATCCGGCAGGGATCTCCCATTCTCCCACCTGCTCCGGCAAGGCCTTGATCTCTTGGAAACAGAAGACATCCGCCTCCTCATCCGCCAAATAAGCATCAAAACCCTTCTTGAGGACCGCCCGCAGGCCGTTCACATTCCACGAAACAAGCTTCATCATCCCCTACTTCGACTTCTTTTTCAAGCGCTTCAACTTTTTGCGAAGCTTCTTCCACTGGGATTGGGAAACGATATACCCGACGCAGGAATCCGTGCCACATCGGCAGGGATGATCGAGAAAATGCTCCAGATCATATCCGTAGTCGAAGGTGATCTCCTGTCCCGGTTTGATCGTGCGGATGGCATACAGCCAGAGTTCGTCATCCTCATTGATCATCTCGGCGTTGGGTTCGCAGGAGTGATTGATCAAGCGGGCGTCGTTGTCCTCAGTATTTCCGTCCAGATCCCATTCATCGTTCAGGTCGAAAATGTAAACGGATGCCCCACCCGTCTTTTGAGACTCCTCAAACAGGGCCAATCCACGACGATTTGATTCCTCCTTGTCGATTCTCTCCCCGACATACTGGATGATCCGTGTTCCCTTTTTAATTTTGCTCGAGGCAAATACACCACGGCCGTGAATGGGGGATTCCCGCACTTCGCAGTACTCGTTGACCGGCTTGACTGTGATTGATTCTTCCTGAGCGACCGACATGGTTTCCAACGAAAGTGGGTTACCCCGGTTCCGCAATAGTTTTTTGAGGGATTCAACAATGCGGTGGACAGGGGGATTCCAGATTCCCTATATTTTCGGGAAATGAACGCGCAGGAACTCGTCGATGAAGCCACTTTTGAATTTACCATGGGAGACCATGATGCGGCCATCGCTCATCTGGATCAGGCGGTCAAGGTGGATCCGGCCTGCTTCGCCGCATGGCACGCCATGGCCGAGATCGAGTTCGACCGGGATAATTACGACCGCGCCCTTGAGGCTGGCACCATCGCCGTCGGGCTGAAGGAGGACGATATTCACATCCACACCACCCTCTCCCGGGTGTGGATGGAACTGGGGAACAAGGAGGAAGCCGAGAAACACGGCGCCCGGGCCCGCGTCCTCGGATGGAAGGAGCAATTAAAGGAGCCGCAAAAGTAATCTCACTCCCAAGCTCAAGCCTGATCGTAATCGTAATCGTGGTCCTGGTCTTAATCTAAACCTTCAAGTGCGGGACCACGATTACGATCACGATCACGATTACGACTAACTCAGATTGGGCTTGAGCTTGGGATTGGGCTTGAGATAAGTTCTTCTACCTATGGATAAGACCGAGTTTACACTTGAGTTCGAAAAGCCGCTACGTGACCTCCAACAGAGGCTGGAGGCCCTGACGGCAGCGTCCGAGGAACAGAATTTTGACGTATCATCCGAGGCAGAGGCGATTCGCAAGCGCCTGGAGGCCACCAAGAAGGACATTTACACGCACCTGACCCCCTGGCAGCGGGTTCAATTGGCCCGCCACCCGAAGCGCCCGTACTCACTGGATTATATCGAGGCAATTTTCACTGGATTTCAGGAATTGCACGGGGATCGCTCTTACGGGGACGATCAGGCCCTGATCGGCGGAACCGCCTTTTTCGAGGGCAAGCCGGTCATGATCATTGCCCAGCAGAAGGGCCGGGATGTGAAGGACAATCTCCGGCGAAACTTTGGCATGCCCCACCCGGAAGGCTACCGGAAGGCGCTGCGTCTGATGGAAATGGCTGAGCGCTTCGGGATTCCCGTCATCACTTTCATTGACACCAAGGCCGCCTACGCGGGGGTCGGATCCGAGGAACGGCACGTATCGGAAGCCATCGCCCGCAACCTTCGGGAAATGGCCAACCTGAAGGTGCCGATCGTTGGCATCATCATTGGTGAAGGTGGCAGTGGTGGTGCCCTTGGTATCGCCGTGGTGGACAAGCTCCTGGTCCAGCAGCATGCGTACTATTCGGTCATCCCACCGGAGGGCTGCGCCGCCATTCTCTGGCGGGACAGGCAGTACGCCGAGACGGCTGCCAATGCCTTGAAGTTGGGAGCCAAGGAGCTTCTTGAGCAAGGAATTGCGGACGAAGTGGTCCAGGAACCGCTGGGAGGCGCTCATCGCGATCCTGAGATGGCCGCAGAAACCCTGCGGGAAGCCATTTCCAAAAATCTGTCCAAGTTGAGACGCCTGAAGACAGAGACCCTGTTGGAAAAGCGTTACGAGAAGTACCGTAACATGGGTGACTTCATTGACCCGGGAGCCTGATTACCAGCATTGGGCCGGAATAAATTCCCCGCATGCTGAACCTCGTCAACCTGATGCTGGCCTACGGCGGGCCTCCCCTGCTCGATAAGGCTTCACTGGAAATCCTTCCGGGGGATCGCCTTGCCCTGGTTGGCCGGAATGGATCCGGGAAATCCTCCCTGCTGAAGATTGTTTCCCGGGAAATCCAACCGGATGATGGTGAACGCGTACTGACCGGAGATCCCTGCATCGCCACCCTGCCCCAGCGCATACCGGATCATCCCGGGTTGACGGTGGAGGACGTTCTCAAGAGCAGCCTGAAGGGACACACCCTTGAACATTGGGAAGTTGAAGCACGGATTGACAAGGCCCTGCGGGAACTCGGAATCGATGCCGACGACCCCTACAGCCCGCTCAGCTCCGGCCAAAAGCGGCAGGTGCTTCTGCAGGGATGCCTTGTTCAGGAACCCGATTTGATACTCCTCGATGAGCCCACCAACCATCTGGACGTGGAAACCATTCTCTGGATGGAAGATGTTCTCCTGAAATACAGGGGGGCGATTCTCTTCATTTCCCATGACCGGGCATTCATCCGCAAGCTGGCGACCGCCATTGTTGATCTGGACCGGGGCAAGCTCACTCGATGGAATTGCGACTACCCAACCTATTTGCTGCGCAAGGAGGAAAGCCTCGAGGCGGAGTCCAAACAGAACGCCGTATTCGACAAGAAGCTGGCCCAGGAGGAAGCATGGATCCGGCAGGGAATCAAGGCCCGCCGGACGCGCAATGAGGGCCGTGTCCGTCACCTCCTGAAGATGCGCGAGGAGCATCGGCAACGCCGGTCGAAGACTGGCACCGTTCGCATGGATCTCGGAGGTGCGAACCGGACTTCCGGACACAAGGTCATCACGGCTGAGGAAATCAGTGCCGAATACGAGGGACAGGGCGTTTTCAAACCGGTCTCACTGGAAATTCTCCGCGGGGACCGGGTTGGCATCCTTGGACCCAATGGTTGCGGGAAGACCACCCTGATCAAAATCCTTCTGGGAAAACTGGCCCCTTCATCCGGCACAGTGGAACTGGGTACCAATATCCAAGTCGCCTACTTTGATCAAAACCGCGACCAGTTGAATGACGAGTTGACCATCATGGAGAATGTTTCCGATGGAAATGAATTCGTTGAGGTTGGTGGACAGCGAAAGCACGTCATCAGTCACCTGAAAGATTTTCTCTTCACGTCTGAGCAGGCGCATGCGCCCATCCAAAACCTTTCCGGTGGAGAGCGTAACCGGCTCCTGCTGGCTCGCCTCTTCACCCGCCCGTTCAATGTTCTGGTCATGGATGAACCCACCAATGACCTGGATTTGGAAACCTTGGAACTCCTGGAAGAGCAACTGGATCAGTTCTCGGGAACACTCCTGCTTGTCTCCCACGACCGGGCTTTCCTCGACAATGTCGTCACTGAGCTGCTGGTGTTTGAACCGGACCAATCCATCCGACCCATCATCGGCGGATATAGTGATTACCTGAATTTCAAGGATCGATCGGCTGTAGCGAAAAGCTCATTACAGGGCGAACCCAAGATGCCCAAGGCAAAAGGAAAGCCCAAGAAGCCACGGAAATTCCTCAATCGGGAACAACGGGAGCTGGACACACTTCCACAGGAGATTGAAGCCCTTGAATCCGAACAGGAGCAACTGGCCGCTGACCTGGCCAATCCCGACAAGTTGAAAGCCGATCCGGGATTCCCCG
>Ga0066377_10000219_pt1 | contig 13190 bp, 9 predicted proteins | sample Knorr_S23_td_Sur_FD_70946 | JGI IMG/M metagenome (GOLD analysis project Ga0066377, IMG submission 70946) | Marine microbial communities from Southern Atlantic Ocean transect - Knorr_S23_td_SurfaceB_ad_5m_LV_B | ecosystem: Environmental > Aquatic > Marine > Oceanic | place: Southern Atlantic...
ATCGCGCTGGTACAGGCTGCCCACGCCATGGGTCGCAAAGTGGCGGCTCATGCGCACGGTAAAACCGGCATGATGGCCGCCCTGCTGGCCGGCGTAGATTCGATAGAACATGGCTCTTATCTTGATGAAGAGGTGGCTGATCTATTTGTGCGAACTGGCGCGTATTTGGTGCCGACTCTGATTGCCGGTTATACGGTCGAAAGAATCGCTACCGAGCAGCCTGAATTTTTTATCCCCGCTGTCAGGCAGAAGGCTCTCGAAGTGGGTCCTATCATGCGTAATGCATTGCGGATCGCCCATGAGCGCGGCGTTAAAATTGCCTACGGCACCGACGCCGGTGTTAATGATCACGGCACCAATGCGTATGAAGCCGTGTTAATGGCTGAAGCAGGCATGCCCGCCAGAGAAATTTTGATAGCGGCAACAGTCAATGCCGCTGACCTGATGAGTCTCACCGAGGTGACCGGTACGATTGAAGCCGGGAAAGATGCAGATATTCTGGCGGTTGGCAGTAATCCACTGGAGGATATTTCTGCACTGATGCAGCCGAGCTTTGTCATGGCCCGAGGTAATGAAGTGAACCTGGCTGTGCCGCCGGTGGACCTGTTCCCCTGGCCTAACCTGTAACCTCCTCTGTCTGTTTCAGGCACCGCCGGTCATCTTGGTTGCCAGCAGAATTTGCGGTGCCGGGTTTCATGGCTTTGCCTGCTGACGCCTTTCTGCGCGAACATTCCCGGCGAATAGCCCGGGCGCCGGCCGGATTTGCTGGCTCGCGGTTTGCGCTCTGTTTCGTCAACGGTTCTCTATGTAACAGATCTCAGTGATGCCGCGAGGAAGGTTTACTCAGCTGGGTAGGTGGCTTAGCATCAGCCCAATGCTTTCGGGAGAAAAATAATGAGAATACACAAATCTTTGCTGGCTCTCGCAGCCATATCCGGTGTGGCGTTGACCATGTTTACCCTGCAGGCTCAGGATGATGAACTGCCTGAAATGGGTGTGTTTATCACCAGCGTCGGTCTGGGTGATGGCGGCAATCTGGGTGGGCTTGAGGGTGCCGATGCGCACTGTCAGCAGCTGGCTGCCAATGCGGGGCTTGGGCATCGCAGCTGGCATGCCTATCTGAGCACTCAGGGACCTGATGCGGTGAACGCGCGTGATCGTATTGGTGAGGGCCCCTGGGCCAATGCCAATGGTCTGGTCATGGCCACCAGCGTGGACAATCTCCATTTCGATAACTCTAACTTCAACTGGACGTTTATGCTGGACGAAAATGGCAATCAGTTTGCCTCACGCATAGACGGTGACCCGGATTTCACGGAACACGATGTGCTGACAGGGACTCAGATCGATGGCACTGCGTTTACTGACGGTAGCGACATGACCTGCAGCAACTGGACCAGCAATGACGAAGGCAGCGCCCGTGTTGGTCACGCGGATCGCTATTCGTTTACGACACCCGGATCTCCGTGGAACTCATCTCACGGAACGCCGGGGTGTACGCAGGAAAATCTGGTTGCGGTGGGTGGCGCCGGGTTGTTCTACTGTTTTGCGATCGATTAAAGCTTTGTGACTGATTGAGCCTTTGTGATTGATTCAAGGCCCTTGAGATTCTGAGTCTATCGTGCAAAACATCGCAGGCGTCCTTGCCGGGCTTGCGTCGCCGCTCCTGAACCGAGGGGCAGGATAAAATAGCTGGAGCGATTTTATGGAATACGACACTGTCGTACTTGGCAGGCGGAGCATTCGGGGCTATTTGCCCAAGCCGGTGCCCAAGGCATTGATCAAAGAGGTCCTTGGGATCGCGATGAGGGCGCCGACATCGCTGAACACCCAGCCGTGGAACTTTTACGTGGTGGCAGGCGAGGTACTGGACAGAATCCGTGCTGGCAACACCGAGCGAAATCTTGCCGGCGTTCCCGATTCCCGCGAATTCAGAAACCATGGCGCTTATGAGGGTGTCCATCGCGAGCGGCAGATTGGCATTGCCAAACAGCTGTTTCACGTCATGGGCATTGAGCGGCACGACAAGGCAGCGCGGCAGGACTGGGTGCTGCGTGGCTTCCGGCAGTTTGATGCGCCGGTATCTGTAGTCGTGACCTACGATCGGTCAATCCATGGCGGTGATATTGCACCTTTCGATTGCGGGGGAGTAACCAACGCTTTGGTCAATGCGGCCTGGTCGCGCGGACTGGGTTGCGTCGTCAACAGTCAGGGCATCATGCAGTCACCGGTGGTTCGTGAACACGCGAAGATTCCGGATGATCAAGTGATCATGATTTGTGTGGCCATGGGCTATCCGGATGAAGAGTTTCCCGCGAATGCCGTGGTTTCTGAGCGTAAATCCATAGACGAAGCAGCCGTTTTTGTCGGCTTTGATGAAACCTGAGTAGCCGGGCTTATGCCACTGATTAGCCAGAGTGCTCAGGGGCAATCGACAGCAGGAAGGTTTCAGTAAGCTGTCTCACCAACTTTCTGAATTCGGCCGTGTTCAGGGCTCTCTTCTTCACGCCGTTGAGTGCGGTGAACAACAGTTCAACGAATGCTCTGGGTTTCATCGGTACGCGGGCGAAGGTGATTTGCCCTCGGGCTTCTGCTTCACTCAGACTCTTGGTGAGCGCCGCGTGAAAGCGGGCAAGTTTTTTCGTCATGATCTCGGACGCTAGACTCAGGCTGATGTCCATCAGTTCCGTGCCGTGGGGTGAGTCAGCAATCGGTTCATAAAATATCTGTTCAAAAACCAGCAGACTCTCTAGAAACCGATCGGCAATTTTGCCGTTGCCCTGCAGCACTGACAAAGCGCTATCGATGGCCTGATCGAGGCGATGGGCGGCCAGACCCTGAAAAAGGTCCTCCTTATTCTCAAACATCAAATAAAGGGCCGGGCGCGAAATCCCTGCTGATTTCGCGATGTCGTTCATCGTGGTCCGGCGAAATCCATACTGCGCAAAAACGACAGACGCGGCGTCGTAGACTGCGTCCCTTTTGGCTTGATGTTTTGCGGTTGCGATCAGTGGTTTGTTCATCAGGCAATCGATCGGCTAGGCTGAAAGTCAATTGGCGGAAAGACAAATAGTGGGTGCGTCACCCAGTAAAATACTATACTATGGAAATTAACATTCTGACAAATAGAGATTAATGTGTCAGAAATCCTGATTTTGTTCAGAACATGAAACAAGATTATCAGACAAGAATATCAGTATCAGGCCCCCGGGCCGCTTCTCTGACTCGTCAATGGAGGGATCAATGAGTACAACTTTTTGGGTAAACGGCGAGCGCCAGACGGTCGACGTCGATCCGGCCAAACCCCTGCTCTGGGTCTTGCGAGAGCAACTGGCTCTTACCGGCACGAAGTTTGGCTGCGGTATCGCGCAGTGCGGAGCCTGTACTGTCCATATCGATGGTGTCGCGATGAGATCCTGTGTCACGCCGGTTTCTGATGTAGACGGCAGGCAGGTAACCACCATTGAGGGTCTGAGCTCTGAGTCAGGGGAGTTGCATCCGCTGCAGCAAGCCTGGATTGATCATCAGGTGCCTCAGTGCGGATATTGTCAGTCAGGACAGTTGATGTCAGCCACGGCACTGCTGGCCGACAATCCAAACCCTTCTGATGCGGACATCGATGCCGCTATGAGTGGGAATATCTGCCGCTGTGGCATGTACGGACGAATTCGCCAAGCCATCAAAGCGACCAGTGTCGCCTCGGTGTCCGATGAACCGTTGTTTTACAGTGTCGCGGGGGTGGATCATGTCTAAGCTGAGCAGACGCGCATTTATCGCAACCGGACTGGTTGCCGGTGGGGGACTGGTCGTGGGCATTGCCATGCGGCCCGGCAATCAGGCGAAATCTCTGGCCGCCAAACTGGGTCCGGATGGGGAAGATCTGGTCCACACGTATATCAAGATAGACAGCAACAATGTGGTCACGGCGGTTATCCCGCATTCAGAAATGGGCCAGGGCGTGCATACCGCGCTCGGGCAGATGCTGGCAGAGGAGCTGGACGCGGACTGGGAACAGGTTCAGGTTGAAGAAGCACCCGCGATCGGTGAATACGCCAGCTATTCTGCCGGTCGGCGATATCTCTTTGCCAATATCGATTTTCCCAATCTGGTCATCCCGACAGTCGACGGCATGATGATGAACGTCGCTGACACGCTGAACCTGCAGATCACCGGCGGCAGTATGAGTGTGCGCACGACAGGAATACTGGCAATGAGAATCGCCGGTGCCGCTACGCGGGAGATGCTGCAGCAGGCGGCAGCAGAATCCTGGGGAGTGCCCGTTGAGGAAGTGACCACTGCGGACAGCTACGTCATCCACGCGGCGAGTAACAGGCGGGAACCCTACGCAGCATTTGCCGATACGGTCGCGGCGATGTCTCCTTCGCAGACTCCGCAATTCAAGAATCCGGCGGACTACAAAATCGTGGGCAAGTTTGTTCCGCGCAGAGACATCCCGGCGAAGGTAGACGGATCAGCAAAATTTGCTCTGGATGTGCGCGTTCCCGACATGGCTTACGCCAGCGTGGTTCGCTCGCCGGTGCCCGGCGGCAGCGTCGTCGAGCTTGATGACGGCGCGGCGCGGTCCATGGCAGGTGTCATTGATGTTGTTGTGATTCCGCAGTCTTCCGTGGGCGGGATGCTCGGGGAAACGTTATCAACCGAAGCGGTCGCTGTTGTGGCCGACAGTTACTGGACGGCAAACGAGGCGGTCAAAACGCTGCAGGTCACCTGGAGTGAAACCGGATTTGAATCTGTTGACAGCGATGGCATTTATGCCCAGTTCGAGCGGGACATTACCGGCGGAACCGAACGACAGAGTGATCGGGTCACGGGTGAGGTCTCTGCTGAATTTGCCTCTGCCGCTCGCGTGATCGATGCAGACTATCACGTGCCTTTTCTGGCCCACACCTGCATGGAACCCTTGAATGCCACGGCTGATGTGAAAAGTGATCGCGCGGAGATTTGGGTTGGCTGCCAGAATCCGTTGGGATTCCGCCGGGACGTTGCAGCCATCCTGGATATGGATCCGGAACAGGTTACTTTACACAACCACATGATGGGTGGCGGCTTCGGGCGAAAGGCCCGGCCTGACTATGCCATGCAGGTGGCGCTGCTGTCACGCTCAGTTGGCCGTCCGGTCCAGTTGATCTGGTCCCGTGAAGAAGACGTCCGTCAGGATTTCTACCGGCCTGCCGTACAGAGTCGATTTCGGGCAGCTTTCGACAGTAGTGACCGGCTGGTCGCTTGGGAAAATACCTATACGAACAAGAACGAACCAATTGAGGCTCCGCTGATCCCCTACCGGGTAGCCGCGCAGGATATTGGCTACGTCAGCAGTCCGGTACATATTCCTTTCGGAGCCTGGCGCAGTGTTGACCACTCGCAGCATGGCTTTTTCACGGAGTCCTTTATTGATGAAGCCGCTGTTGCGGTCGGCAGGGATCCTTACGAGTTCCGCGCTGAGTTGCTGCAGGACAATCCCAGGCATCTTGCAGTCCTGAGGCGCGCTGCCGAGGAAGCAGACTGGAATCGCCCGCTGGGAGCGGGACGTGGTCGCGGCATATCGCTGCAAGAATCCTTCGGTTCACTGGTTGCCCAGGTGGTCGAGGTGACGGTAACAGACGGGCAGCTCTCGGTAGACAGGGTGGTTGCAGTGATTGATCCCGGTCTCGCGGTTGCGCCTGACGGTATCGCAGCACAGCTGGAGTCCGGAATTATCTACGGTCTGACTGCAGCGCTCCATGGCGAGATCACGGTTGAGAACGGTGCGGTGGTACAGAGCAACTTCCACGATTATCCCTCAGTAAGGATGCGTGAAGCGCCCCGAATCGAAACCCATGTGATCAACAGCGGTCATGATATCGGTGGTGCCGGCGAGCCGGGGACACCGGGTATCGCACCGGCCCTGGCCAATGCAGTGTTCGACGCCACCGGTCTGCGCATCAGGCAGCTGCCGCTTGGCAATTTTGATCTGAACTACCAGGCCGAAGAAGAGGGTGTCGTGGGCTGATTTTTTTCGACCGGAATTTCGCAACAGGGAGCGTGTGATTTTTCCGGTGTGAAGCCCAAATCAACGAGGGTGGCCATGGCTGCCCTCGTTTGCAACAGCGGCAGCTGAGAGAAAGAAGCCCCATGCAAATACAGGAGCAGGTTAGTCAGTGAAGTAGAAACTAGAAATGCTTTGTTTGACACGCGAAGCTTGCCTTACTGATTTGATTGGGCGTCTGACCTATCACTCCGAATTGAGGGGTCTCATCTGCCCGCGATGAACCGAGATAGTCTGAGCATATTGCAAGTATAGCCATACTCGTTGTCGTACCACGCAATTATCTTTATGAAAGATTCATCCAGCGCGAAGCTGGCCTCTTCATCAAATATCGACGAGTATGAGTTGCCCCTAAAATCGGTCGAGACGACCTGATCGTGGGTTACCCCTAATGTTTCACCAATGCCTTCTCTGGTAGAAGCATCTCTGATCGCGTTTTTTATCACCTCGAAAGTTGCAGGATTCTCAAGTTCAACGGTGAAGTCAACGACGGATACGTCAGAAATGGGCACGCGAAAGGCAGTACCTGTCACCTTACCATTTAGCTCTGGGATTATCGCTCCCACTGCCTTTGCAGCACCGGTAGAAGCGGGGATGATGTTCTCGAGAATCCCACGACCACTTCGCCAATCCCTGTGCGTAGCTGTGTCTACAGTTTTTTGGCCTGCAGTTACGGCATGAACGGTTGTCATAAGTCCGCGTTTGATTCCACAAAAATCATTCAATACCTTGGCAATGGGCGCCAGGCAGTTGGTGGTGCAGGACGCTGCTGAAATCACAGTTTGACTATCGTACGATTGATGATTGACACCATAAACAAACATGGGGGTCGAATCGTTACTCGGGGCGGAGATGATCACTACTCTAGCGCCCGCATGAATATGTCGCGAGCATTCAGCGCTGTTAAGAAAACGACCAGTGCATTCAAAAATGATTTCTGCTCCAACATCAGACCAGCGCAATTGTGATGGATCTTTCTCGGCAGTCAGTCTTATTCTTTTGCCGTTAGCTAGGAGGCAGCCATCCACTACCTTTATATCCCCATCAAAGCCACCGTGCACGGAGTCGTGCTTTAGCATGTACGCCAAATAATCAGGATCAATTAGGTCGTTTATGCCGACAATTTCAAACTCATCTTGAAACTCTCTGATGATTGCCCGGAATACCATTCGCCCAATACGCCCAAAACCATTGATACCAATTCGTGTTGTCATACAGTGTCTATCTCCGCTCCATCTGGTCGGGAAAAGTTATAAGTTCGACCGCTACCAGCGGTTCAAAACGACGGGATTCACAGTTGCCCTGTCGATCAAATCAATCGTGCAAATTAGATACTCTGTAACTTGCGCCGGCTAATGGTCGCGAAAGTGAACTGCGCGATGTCAGCTAATTTCCCTGACGAGCCGACGATTGCGTAAATGAGCTTCCACCGCAAAGGCAGGCAGCCGGGGATTGGGAGACTCAGCCCTTTCGGGCTATGTATTGCGGACTAGCTCTTCCCACGAATTGACTCTAGTTCATTCCGTATCTGATAGGACCTCTCTTCTGTAAGCCCGTATGAGGAGATTACCCAGATTGCCAGCGCAGAAGTCAGAGCGGGAAATCCTGCATCAAACAGCCGCAACGCGGTTAATGCAGCCTCGCTCTGATCGCCCCCGAGCGCAACGTCAAATCCTGTGGCGTTCAGCAGGAAGCCTCCGGCGGCAATCGCCAGCGCCTGTCCAAGTTTGACTACCCACCAGAAAATTGAGCCAAACATCCCTTCCCGCCGCGCTCTGGTTTGCAGCTCGTCATAGTCCACGACGTCAGCGACCAGTGAGGGCATGAGTGTAAACAGACCACCAAACCCAAAGGCAATCAGAGGTGCAGGCACGAGCAACAGCCACGGCAGTTCAGGCGTGTAACAGAACCACTTGAGAAGATAGCCAACGATGGAGACGCCAGTGGAAAAGAAAAACGCTTTCTTTTTGCCGTATGTGGTAGACAGGCGCGTTACCAGGGGGATCACCGCAAACGTAGTCATTGCCGCAATGGTGCCTGCGTAACCGGCATATTCAGCTCCCGCTACAGTGTCCCCGCCGAATACGTAGTAGATAATGACGTAGTACTGGAATGCGGCAACCATGATGAAGCCATTGAAGACGAGAAACGTGGCGGTGCAGAGCTTCCTGAAGGCGCTGACTTTGAGTGTAGCCATAAATCCGGAAAAAAATTCTCTGATGTTAGCCAGTGTCCTCTGCGTGAAGCCTGTCGCTTTGCCTTCCGGTCCGTCAGCTGTATGAGACGGTGTGACAAAGCGTTCACGTAAAAAGACTGCGGGAACCACACCCAGACCGATGATAACGGCTGCCAGCATGATGGCGAGCCCTCCTGCGCCGTCAACCATATTCTCAAAGTAGGTTTCATTCTGGATCAGAACCAATAACCAGGGCGTCAGCAAATAGGCGAACTGACCCATGAAATTCTGAACCCCCATCAGTCGGGTGCGCTCGTGATAGTCGGGTGTTAATTCATATCCGAGTGCGACCCAGGGAGTGACGAAAATGGTATAGGCGAGATAGAAAAGAAAGGAGCCGATCAGGAAATACCAGAAGTAGTAGTTCTCACTTCTGTTGTCCGGCAGCTGCCAGAGCAGCGCGAAGACAATCCCCACCAGAATCGCGCCGCAAAAAATGTAGGGTCTCCTGCGCCCCCAGCGGCTTCGCGTGTTATCCGAGATATAGCCCATCAGCGGGTCGGTGATGGCGTCGGTCAGTCGGGGCAAAGCGCCCAGCAGGCCAACCAGGGCAGGATTCATCCCCAGGCCTAAGTTCAGCACGATGAGCATTCTGCCGATTGAATCGGCCAGCAAGTTGTTGACGAAAGCGCCACACCCGTAGAAAAACTTCTGCAGGAATGGAATCTTGTCTTCGGATGCTGTGGCAGCTTGCTCCATGCGGATCAGTCTCCCCTTGATTGACAGCGTTGTCAAATATTGATAGAACTCGCTCCGCTCAGAGTCGTTTGTGCAGCTTTCCAAGAGTGGGCTGGACGGACCAAAAGGGAAAAAAAATTTACAACGAGTGAGCCTGTTCAGCGCCGCCGGGCTGGCTGAACTTCGGGGGGAGTAAAATCACGTGGAAAATACAAGCGCCTTACAACTGGTGCGGGAGACTGATGATTTCGTTGCATCACTCATCGCCCAGATGGATCTCGCTGAAAAAATCGGTCAGATGTGTCAGATCGATGTCGCGGGAGAAGCGCTTTCGGAAGAGCTGAAGGCAAGACTCTCTGCCGGTGAATTCGGCTCGATTATCAACCAGGTTGACGTCGAACTGGTGAATGAAATTCAGCGTGTCGCGGTAGAAGAAAGCCGTCTCGGCATTCCATTGCTCATCGGGCGAGATGTGATTCACGGGTTTAAAACAGTTTTGCCCATTCCGATCGGGCAGGCTGCGAGCTGGAATAGGGATTTGGTCGAGGCTGGCGCAAGAATTTCGGCTCTGGAAGCGGCAAGGGCCGGCGTCAACTGGACTTTCGCTCCGATGCTCGACATTGCCAGAGACCCGAGATGGGGAAGGGTCGCTGAGAGTTTCGGTGAGGATCCGTTTCTGGCATCGGTGCTCGGGGCGGCCATGGTCAGCGGATTTCAGGGACAGTCGCTCAGGGACAACGGATCCATAGCGGCCTGTGCCAAGCATTTTGCCGGTTACGGCGCAGCAGAAAGCGGGCGGGACTACGCCACGACCAATATTCCCGAAAATGAGCTGCGCAATGTGTATCTGCAGCCTTTTCATGCTGCCGTGACAGCCGGCGCAGCCACAGTGATGACATCCTTTGGTGACCTAAACGGCATTCCCTGTACTGCCAATGGCTTTCTATTGCGGCAGATATTGCGGGAGGAATGGGGTTTCTCCGGGTTTGTTGTCAGTGACTGGGACTCTGTATTTCATCTCAAGATTCATGGCCTGACTGCAGACGACGCAGGGTCAGCCTTAGAGGCGGCACAAGCCGGGGTGGACATGGAAATGGCCAGCACCACCTACAAACAATATCTCGCCCAACTGGTTGAGCAGGGCAAGCTGTCTGAATCAGTCATTGATCAGGCTGTTGCCCGGATTCTCAGGCTGAAACTGGCGCTTGGTCTCTTTGAAAATCCCTACACCGAACCTGAAGCGCTGCCGGCTTATGGCAATACGCAAGCGCTGGATATCGCCCGACAGACTGCCAGAGAAAGCATTGTCATGCTGAAGAATGCAGAGACGCTGCTCCCACTGTCCGCGAATACGCTGCGTTCGATAGCCGTTGTCGGGCCTCTGGCCGATGCGCCGTATGAGCAACTCGGGACCTGGATTTTTGATGGCGATTCCGCACTGAGTGTGACTCCTCTCGAAGCGATTCGACGCCGGGTGGGGCCTGAAGTGGAAGTGAACTTCTTTCAAGCGATGGCAACGTCCCGCGATCGCAATACTGACGCCTTTGAGGCGGTAGCCGAGGCAGCCGGTCAGTCTGATGTCGTGCTGATGTTCCTGGGAGAAGAGTCAATTCTCTCCGGCGAGGCACACTGCCGCGCGGATATTAATCTGCCCGGCGCGCAGGCAGAACTGGTCCGCAAACTGAAAGCTGCCGGTAAGCCAATTATTGCCGTGATTCTGGCAGGAAGACCCCTGACCCTGACGAACGTCATCGATGAGATTGATGCGCTGTTGTTTGCCTGGCATCCGGGTACGATGGGAGGTGAAGCAATTTCTGACTTGTTGTTCGGTGATTTCTCGCCCTCAGGGAAACTGCCGGTCAGCTTTCCGCGCCACGTCGGACAGGTGCCCGTTTATTACAATCACAAGAATTCCGGCAAGCCCCCTTCGGATGATGCCATCGTACACATCGACGACATAGATGCGAATGCGACACAAACGTCACTCGGTATGACGGCCTTTCACCTTGATGAAGGTTTTCGCCCGCTGTTTCCCTTTGGTTTTGGATTGTCTTATGCAGACTTCGTGTACGCTAAGCTTTCCTGTGATAAGCAACAGGTTCGTCTTGGCGAAGCGCTGCGTATCAGCGCAGAAGTTTCGAATCAGGGCTCCTGCAAAGCGATCGAGACGGTGCAGCTTTACATCCGGGATCTGGTCGGCAACGTCACGCGACCGGTACGAGAGCTGAAAGGCTTTCGTCGTATTGAGCTAAAACCCGGACAGACCGAGACTGTGACCTTTGATCTGCACACTGACGATCTGGCTTTTTTCGGGCGTGACCAGCAGCGCGTCGTTGAAGCAGGTGAGTTCAGAGTCTGGGTCGGGGGGTCCTCGGAAGCTGAGCTGGAGACCGGCTTCTCCCTGATTGATTGAGCCGGGAGAATCATTGATGCGCCCGCGGCGATATTCCGTTTCTCACGTTGCCCTGATCGTTGCCCTGGGTGGTTTCCTGATGGGTTTTGACACGTCGGTGATCTCCGGTGTCGTCAGTTTTGTTGAAGTGGAATTTACGCTCAGCAGTTTGCAGCTGGGTTGGTCTGTTTCATCTCTGACCTTGGCATCGACTGTAGCCATGTTTGGTGCCGGCCCGTTAAGTGATCGCCTCGGCAGAAAACCTGTGCTCAAGCTCGCTGCCCTGTTGTTCGCTGTCTCCGCCGTCGCCTCCGCTTTTGCCGCAAATTTCTGGATGTTTGTGACCGCCAGAATGCTGGGCGGGCTCGGAGTCGGTGCCTCTCTGATCATTGCACCCATGTACATTGCAGAGATGGCCCCACCGGAATCACGCGGGCGACTGGTCTCTTTTAACCAGTTTAATATCGTCATTGGGATTTCACTCGCCTTCTTTTCAAACTACCTTATTCTCATTCTGGGTGAGTCTGGCTCGGAGTTTGCCACGACGTTTGATCTGAACAAATCTGCCTGGCGCTGGATGCTGGGGATAGAACTGTTGCCGGCAGCCCTGTACTTCGTCGCACTCTTTCGAGTTCCAGAGAGCCCCCGGTGGCTGCTGATGCAGGGAAGGGCTGAGGAGGCAAGCGCTGTGCTCCAGAGCCTTGAGGGAGCTGATGGTAGCGAGCAAGCTCTGGCAGCGTTGAGGGAGGGTTTGTTAGCCGAGTCCAGCAGCGAGACAGTCTCATGGCGCGAGCTGTTCCAGCCTTCCATGCGGCTGGTCCTTATTTTGGGCGTGACTGTTGGCATTCTGCAGCAGATTACGGGCATTAATGCCGTGTTCTATTACGCGCCCATGATTTTCGAGCAGTCAGGAATCGGCACCAATGCCGCTTTCATGCAGGCAGTCTTGGTAGGGCTCACCAATGTTGTCTTTACGATCTTTGCCCTGCTGCTCATTGACCGCCTCGGGCGGCGGGTACTGTTGAGTGCTGGCTTGGTCGGTATTGCGCTGTCCATGCTTACCCTGGCTTACGGTTTCAGTACAGCGACCTATCAGCTGGATCAGGCTGCGATAGCCGCACTGCCGGCCGAGATGGATCGGCCAGCTCTTGAGGCATTGGCTGACAGCACCTACTTCAGTGATCTGGCATTTCGCGAGGCATTGAGCTTGGCGCTTGGGGCAGAGCAGTTTACCGCTTTTCAGGCGCAATTGACCGGCGCAGCGATTCAGCTCAATTCTGTGTTGATTCTGACTGCAATACTGGCCTTTGTGGCCAGCTTTGCGGTGTCGATCGGGCCAGTGATGTGGGTGCTGTTTTCTGAATTGTTTCCCAATCGTCTGCGAGGAAAGGCCATTTCGTTCGCGGGCTTGATCAATTCCTCAATCGCTTTCCTTGTCACTTTTTTATTTCCGTGGGAGTTGGAAACAGTGGGGATTGCAAACACTTTCCTGATTTATGGGCTATTCGCCGCGTGCGGCGTAGTATTCGTCATTCGGTTGATGCCGGAAACCAAGGGGAGGTCGCTTGAGCAACTCGAACGCGACCTGGTGGAGAACTGATATGCGACTGAGCGTTATCCTGACACTTTTGACCGGCGTGTTGTCCGCACCCGGTGCGGCCTTTGCTGAGGCAGATGCGCCCCGGAAAATAGAGTTCGCGAGAACCCAATCAGGTTATGTGGTGCTTCGAGACGGACAAGCTTTTTCCATTCGCGGGGCCGGACTGGAGTACGGAGATATTGCATCGCTGTCAGCACACGGCGGCAATGCGATTCGAAACTGGACAACAGATAATGCG
>Ga0066377_10000222_pt1 | contig 13012 bp, 13 predicted proteins | sample Knorr_S23_td_Sur_FD_70946 | JGI IMG/M metagenome (GOLD analysis project Ga0066377, IMG submission 70946) | Marine microbial communities from Southern Atlantic Ocean transect - Knorr_S23_td_SurfaceB_ad_5m_LV_B | ecosystem: Environmental > Aquatic > Marine > Oceanic | place: Southern Atlantic...
CACGCTCTTCTTCACGGCTTGTCTTGCCGGGGCAGCGGCAGCTTTCGCCAGAGGTTATCGAGGCGAAACAGCGAAGGGCCGCTGGTGGATTGTTTCGGTTCTCCTGCCCATTCTAATTAGCCTTTGGGCAACCTATGTCGGCAGCCCACGGTTTTATGCCAATTACCTGACGACAATCGGTTCGGAAGAACTGTCGCCCTTGCTGGCTGAACCTGACCTTATTTTCAAGGATCAGGGAGACTTGTACCATGCCATCGCCATGCTTGAGCAGGCTGTCGACCTGATTCCCGATCATGGTGAAGCGCTGGCGACCCTTGGGACGGCCAAGCTTGCTGTCCTGCTTGCGCGCCTGGAAAGCCCGGAGGCGATCGGTGAGAAAGCCATGCCGGTTCTGGAGCGGGCGGTCGAGGTCTTTCCGGACTCGTGGGAAGCTCATTTCAACATGGCCCGTGGACTGATGCTGACCAGCGGTTCGCCAGAGCAAGTTGAGGACCATCTGCGACAGGCCACTGCGCTGGCCCCGGGTCGGCTGGAACCAGCCGCCGCTCTTGGCAGTTTCCTGATTATGGGGGATTCCCGGTCAAACGAAGGCCGGGAGTTGCTGGAGTCTGTCGCACAGAGTGAAATTGTCTACGCTCCGGCAAGCGACATGCTCCGCCGATTGGAGTCCGCAAAAAGCACCGGAGGGATTTCAGCTGGTAGAATCCTCAACGCTGTGGCATTGGCTGAGCAGTTTCAGGTATTGCCTGACTTGCCCAATCGGGTCAATGGCGCAGGCATTCTGAAAACTTCCCTAACGGTCCAAGAGGAAGACGATAATTAAAAAAACCTTCGCCGGGGTTACCAGCGAAGGGCTTTTACAGAATTGAAAATCGGGATGAATTAGATGATCCCGAGATCGGTGACGGTTTTGCGCTCACCGGAAAGTTCGTCCACCGAATTCTGGATCATGGACTTGCTGTAGTCATTCAGTTCAAGGCCTTCAACGATTTCCCAGCTACCGTCCTCCTTCGTGCGGATGGGAAAACTTGTCAGGAGACCGGCTTCTGTTCCGTATTCTCCATTGCTGCAAACACAGACGCTGTACCAGTCGCCCTCAGCGGTTGGAGTGATGAGCGAAGCCACCGTGTCAACAACCGCATTGGCGGCGCTGGCAGCGGAGGAGGCCCCCCTTGCTTCAATGATGGCGGCCCCGCGCTTGCCCACCGTGGGGACGAAGGTCTCCTTCAACCAGGCTTCATCCCCGATGACTTCATTGGCCGGCTTGCCAGCGATTTTGGCATTGTAGAAATCCGGATACATGGTCGGGGAGTGATTGCCCCAGATTCCCAAATTTGTGACCTCGGTGATATCAACGCCAGCCTTCTGTGCCAGTTGGGTCTTGGCGCGGTTTTCGTCCAGGCGGGTCATGGCGAACCAGCGGTCAGTCGGAATTTCCGGCGCGCTCTTCATGGCAATCATGCAATTGGTGTTGCACGGGTTGCCCACCACGAGAACGCGGATGTCATCAGCTGCGTTACGGGCGATGGCTTGTCCTTGTCCGGTAAAGATCTTTCCGTTGATGCCAAGCAGGTCGGCGCGTTCCATGCCTTTCTTACGGGGAACGGACCCCACCAGCAATGCCCAGTTCGCGTCCTTGAAACCTTCCTCGAGGTCGCTTGTGGCTACGATCTCTTTGAGGAGCGGGAAGGCGCAATCATCCAACTCCATGCAGACCCCGCGGAGGGCGTTCATGGCTGGCTCGATTTCGATCAGGTTCAGCTTTACGGGCTGGTCCGGACCAAACATCGCTCCTGAAGCAATGCGGAAAAGGAGGCTGTAGCCAATATGGCCAGCTGCTCCGGTTACGGCTACTCGAATAGGCTTTTTCATATTAATAACTCTTATTTTGATTAAAGGTGTTAGTAAGTATTGCTAATACGCATTCGGTCGTTGGCAAGCCGAAACGGCCCGCTTTTTCTCAACCACCCACACTCTACACCTTCAGTACTGGAAAAGCACGCCTATTCGCCCGGTCTACTGTTCTTGGCTCTTCGCCACGAGGTCGTAGAAGTGGTCGAACAGGGGATCGCTGTCATGCGGTCCGGGGGCCGCCTCGGGGTGGTACTGCACACTGAAGACCGGGTACTCCTTGTGGCGCAATCCGGCCACGGTCTGGTCATTCAGGTTGTACTCCGTGACAACGGCCCCACAGGCCTCAAGGGACTCCTTGCTGGAGGCGAAGCCGTGATTCTGTGATGTGATGGCAACGTAACCGGTTTCGATGTTCTTGACCGGTTGGTTTCCGCCCCGGTGCCCGAATTTCAGCTTCATGGTCTCGGCCCCCATTGCGTGGGAAATAATCTGGTGCCCCATGCAAATGCCAAAGATCGGATACTCCGGCAGCAATTCCTTCAATGTCTGGTGCGCGTAAGTAACGGCAGCCGGGTCGCCCGGACCGTTTGAAACGAATACCCCGGCGGGATCCAAATCCCGGACGGTCTGGGCGTCCGTGTCTGCCGGTACAACCGTCACGTCAAAGCCATGAAATGTCAGCTTGCGGAAAATATTGCGTTTGGCGCCCATGTCGAAGGCGACAATCGGGTAGCGTTTCCGGTCAAGTGTCGTCGGGGGCAAGGTCGTTCCAACTACCGTGAACGGGGCAGGGCCCTCGGTCCATTTGTAGATCTCCTTGCAGGTTACCTCCTTCACATAATCGACTCCCACCAGGCCGCCCCAGTCACGGGCTCGCTGAACCGCTTCCTCATCACTGAGGTTTTCCGTGCTCAGGCAGGCCTTCAGGGCACCATGCACTCGGATCTTCTTGGTCAGGGCACGCGTATCAATGCCACTCAGGCCCGGGATGCCGTTCGCTTCCAGATAGTCCGGCAGGCTTTGCTGGCTGCGCCAGCTGGAAACCACCGGGCTGACGTCCCGGACCACAAAGCCACGGACTTTTGGCCCGTCGGATTCCTCGTCCTCAGGCGTCACGCCGTAATTCCCGATTTGCGGAGTCGTCATGGTCACGATCTGCCCATAGTAACTGGGATCTGTCAGGATTTCCTGATAGCCCGTCATGGACGTGTTGAATACCGCTTCTCCAACGACGGTCGTTTCTGCTCCAAATGCGACTCCCCGGAAAACGGTCCCGTCTTCCAAGGCTAATACTCCCGATTTAATAGGCTGCACCATTAAAGGGACGGCATTAAGGGCTCCTTGGGAGGGAAATCAATTCCTTTCCGATCTTTTTTTAATCTTACAGCTTCAGGGCTGCCCGGACCTGTGCCACAATCTGCTCCGCCCGCTCCGGATCGATCCAGTAATACACGTCCCGACACTGCTTCGTGTGCCGGACGATCCCAAGTGTCCGCATGCGCGCCAAGTGGTTCGATACCGTCGACTGGGTCAGGCTCAACTCCACCGCCAGCTGGGATACGTTTTTCCCTTTGCAGCAGTCCGGCGTCGCCGGCAATTGCTCCAGAATGCGCAGGCGCGTCACGTCACCGATCGTCCACAGGCATCGGGCCAGGTCATCTTCGTTAACTTGTGCTTTTCCTACCATCCCTTTTTGTTTAGATGTATTGACAGATTAGGATATATGAACATTTAAAGGCAATAATAAATTAAGCAGAGCGAAAAAAGATGTATCCACAAGATTCGAGGAGGAACTGGTATCGGGGCCAAGGGGGCTGGAGTGGCGTTGATGTCAATGACTGGCAAGACTGGCGTTGGCAGATGAGGAACCGGATCACGACACTGTCGGAGCTGGAGGAGCGACTGGAGTTGACGGAGAGTGAGCGGGCCGGGTGTTTGTTGGCGGGTAACCGCCTATCCTTGGCGGTGACACCGTATTTTTTCAATTTGATTGACCCGCAGGATCCGGAATGTCCTGTGCGGCGGCAAGTGATTCCGCGCAAGGAGGAGTATTACACGGCGCCAGAGGAATTATTGGATCCTGTTGGGGAGGAAGGCTCGATGGCGGTGGATGGATTGGTGCACCGTTATCCGGACCGTTGTTTGTTTCTGGTGACGAATGTCTGTGCGGCGTATTGCCGGTACTGCACGCGCAGCCGGTTGGTTTCCAATGCGCAAGGCTATGATTTTCACCCGAACTTTGAGAATGCGCTGAAGTACATTGAGGAACATACGGAGATCCGTGATGTCCTGTTGAGCGGTGGCGATCCGCTGCTTTTGTCTGACAAGAAACTGGATTACTTGCTGGGTCGGCTGAGGCAGATTGAGCATGTTGAGTTCATCCGGATCGGATCACGGATACCTGTATTCATGCCCCAGCGGGTCACGCCTGAATTAGAGGATGTATTCCGGCGGCACGGGCCGATCTGGATGAGTATCCATGTGAACCATCCGAAGGAGTGCACGGAGGAATTGTATCAGGCAACGGAGCGCCTGAGCATGGCTGGAGTCCCTCTGGGTAATCAGAGTGTTTTGTTAAGGGACATCAATGATGATGTGGAGACGATGACCTCACTGGTGCACCGTCTGCTGATGATGCGGGTTCGTCCATATTACCTTTATCAGGCGGATCTGATAACGGGGACGAGTCATTTCCGTGCGGACGTGGAGAAGGGGATTGAAATCGTCCGGGCCCTGCGCGGGCACTCCACCGGATATGCCGTTCCGCAGTTTACGATTGATGCGCCGGGAGGGGGCGGGAAGATCCCCATCAACCCGGAATACGTCCAGGAGATCACGGAGACGGAAATCGTGATGAAGAATTTTGAAGGGAAGGAATACCGGTATCCGTTGCGGGCGAGCCTGGTTGCCGGTGGCGAGCCACATCCGGACGCGATTCTTGTCTAACCGGGTTCAATCCGGGGGCGTATTGAGGATCAGGTAGAGACACCCTTGTTGGATACTGACCGCGAGGCGTTTTGCCTCCATTCGATTGGACTGTCCGAGTTGTAGGCCGGGTCCCATGTCGGCGTTTTCCAGATTCCAGTGCAGGCCCGTGGTGGTCACGCCTGTGCATTGGGTGAACGGGATCAAGGAAACCGTTGTGTCCGGAAGCACTTCCCTTGAGACAGGGCAGCCCGGTGTGACGCGGAAAATGGATTGAACATCATCCCGGAAGACAACTTGTTCGGTTTCCGGCCTGCTGGCTGCGATTAGAAGATTTGTCAGGAAATGATCTGACCGCAGGCCAGTGCCTCCGAGTATCTCGAGGATTCGTGTTGATTTTGGAACCCACCTCAATGCCTTCTCGAAATCAGTGGCATCTTGTTCGGGGGCTTCCACGACCTTGCAAGGTGTGCCGTCGGGGACTTCGTCAATTGAGTCGAAGTCACCGGTCACGATATCAGGCACCACCTCCGTATCCCGACAAGCGTGGTAACCGCTGTCGGCCGCAATGACAAGGGAAGCCCGCGAGGCAATTCTTTGCGAAAGTGGTTTTGAGGGTGGTTGGCCACCCAGATAAATGAGGACGGACATGGGTATGGGCGTTTAAAGGCTGAACATTGTGCATGTTTGTATTGCACAGTGCAGGGTGGTGGCAAGGATTTGGGGAACGAATTGAACTGACGGTCATTCCATGCAATTTCACTTAATCGACTTAACCATCATCGGAGCCTACTTCGCGGTGGTGGTTTTTCTTGGATGGATCAAGGGTGGTCAACCGAAGGACGAGGACTACTTGCTCATGGGGAGGCAGCTGACCATGCCTGGATTCCTCCTGTCCCTTGTCTCGACATGGTATGGGGGAATCCTCGGGGCGAGTGAGTATTCCTATGTTTACGGATTGAGCAACTGGATCGTCTTCGGGGTTCCCTATTATGTGTTTGCCGGGGTATTCGCCCTCTTGCTGGCCAAGCGGGCACGCAAGAAGTATGTGATTTCGATACCCCACTTGATTGGGGAAAAATACGGAACGACGGGGCGTGTCCTGTCGGGCGGGCTGGTCTTGATCCTGGCGACCCCGGCACCCTATGTGCTGACCATCGGCGTGCTCTTGAATTTCCTCCTCGGGGTGCCGCTTGTCCCGGCAATCATCGCGGGCGCGCTCTTCTCCTATGTTTATGTATACCGGGATGGGTTGGCGGTCATCATCCGAACAGACTTGTTCCAGTGCGTCCTGATGTATGGCGGATATATCCTGCTCTTTATCTTTGCCTGGATGGCATGGGGCAGTCCGGTGGAGTTGTGGTCAAGCGTCCGTGAAGCCTCCCCCGATCACGTCTCCCTGACGGGCGGGGAGCCTGTTTCCTATATTCTCGTCTGGTTCTTCATGGCCAGTTGGACCTTGGTTTCCCCCATGTTCCACCAGCGAGTCTATGCTTTGCGGAAAGCGCGTCATGCGGTCCCCGGCATTTTCTCAGCGATACTCCTGTGGTGTCTTTTCGACTTCCTGACCACGGTCATCGGCCTCTATGCCTTCACCCATTTGCCAGATCTAGCCGATCCCCGGGTGGCTCATCTTGCCGTGGGAGAAGTCCTGTTGCCGGTCGGATTGTACGGATTATTCCTGACGGGCATTTTCAGTGTGGTCATGTCGACGCTCGACAGTGACATGTTTATTTCCGGAGTGACGCTTGGACCCGACATGCTTGGTCGCGTTCCTGCACTGTCCCGCATGCGGGAACCGGTCATCACCCGTATCGGGATGGGCATTGTGACGGTCGTGTCCATTCTGTTTGCGGTCTTTGTCCCGAGTGTAGTGGATATGTACTACGCAATTGGGACGTTGGCGGTCCCGGGATTGTTGTTGCCTGTCCTTTCCAGTGCGGGGGTCTTTCCATCCATTCCGCGCCGGCTGGTGGCCCTGCACCTGGTGGTGGTTCCGGGAGTGTCCGCTGGGTGGTATCTGATTAACCACGACAAACCGGAATGGCTTCCCCTCATGGAGCCGTTTTATCCGGGCTGTATGGCCAGTGGATTGGTCTGGATGGGTGGCCTGCTTGCTCGGAAGCTATCTAAAAACGCTTCCTGACCGTTACGCCCAGTTGCCTTGGCGCACCTTGGCTAACCCATTTTTTCGGGCTGTCATAATAGGGAGGCTCATTGGCAAAATAGAACCCCCGGACATCGTAGCTTTCGTCCAACGCATTGTTGATCCAGAGAATGTACTCCCAGCTGTCCTTGTCGTAGCCGATCCGAAGATCGACCACTGTACAGGCTGAAAGGGATTGCTGGTTCAACACGTCAAACAGGTAGGAGTCCTTGCCCTCCACCGCGAGTGAAGCGAACAAGCCATTGCCATGCCTGTAAACAGCCCCGGCGGAGTATGTGTATCCGGGGGCGTATGCTTGTTCCTCCCCATTGAGACTGATGGTTGTCTGGCTGTCGGCAGGATCGATGTAATTGTAGTCATCAAACCGGGTTTCAAGCAGTCCAAGGGAAGCAAAAAACTCGAGGCTTTCCGACAGCTTCCATGTCGCTTCAATCTCGACTCCGTAATTGTGTCCAGATGCGGCGTTGTCCTTGAACAGGGCGAACGTGTTACCGTCGCCCAGCTGGACGGAGGAGTCGACCTGGATATCACGCCGATCCATGTAGAAGAAGGTAACCTGTGCCCGCAGTTTGCTATCGAGATAGAATCCACGCCAACCCAATTCGTAGTTAAACAGGGATTCGCTCCCGTATACGCGGAAATCCATCGGCACTTCATCATCCAAGTTGATGCCAGCGGCCTTGTAACCGCGGTCAATGGAGGCATAGAAAAGGTGCTGCTGGTTGGGGGTGTATTCAACGGCTATTTTACCACCCCATGGATGCTCCGTTCCCTCCAGACGGGTGATGAGCGAATCGCCCTCCGTCCATGGATTCACGCTGCTAAAGTCGATTTTGTACTCCTCGATCCGTCCGGCCAGAGTCAAGGCGAGACGCTTGTCAAACGTGACACGGGCTTGGCCGTACAGGGCGGTGGTGGTTGTTCCGTAATCACTGTCGATGCCAAAGTAGTCCTGTTTTTCCCCGAATTCCCTGTAATAGAGACCCGCGGCCCAATCGATCCGTGAATCATCGCCTTGAGAGGATGAGAACCGCAGATCGTGACTCCAGACATTCCGCGTACGCTCTGTCACATCGGTTCCCCAGTAGACCTCATCACCATAATCCGCCATCAGTTCCTCCGGATTACTCCAGTCCCAGTCGTAGCTATATACAAGGTCACTGTCAGTCAGTGATATGTTGTAGGAAAGGTCGACAGCATCCGTCAGTTGGTAAATTGCCTGAATGCCGGCTGCAGCCGTTTTCTGGTCATCCTCGCCTGGTTCGTCAGTGGACGTGTGGAAGCTGTCATTGTCGAGCGCCCATGCATCGTATCCATTGTCATAATCGAAGAACATGAGGTTGAGCTTGAAGGAAAGCCTGGGGCTTGCGGCCCAATCCAGCTTGAATTGGGAACTCCACTCCTTGCGGGCATTTGTGGTATCGGAATCAAGGAAGCTGTTCTTGCGAAAACCGTTTTCCTCGTGCCGATGGATTGAGAAGCGGTAGGAGAGCGCGTCATTGGAGAGAGCACCACCGTGGGCGATGCCGAATGAATAGAGACCATAGTTTCCGGCTGTGGCCTCAAATTTCCCGTTGGCCTCACCATTGGTGGAAGCGGTCTTGACGATCACCATGCCGGCCATGGCGTTGGCACCGAATGCGGCAGCCTGTGGCCCGCGCAAAACTTCCACTTGGGCCGCATCAAAGAGGTTCGCAATTCCCGAAATTCCGGTGAAATCAATTCCATCGATAATGAATCCGACCGAGGAAGCAGGGATCTCATTCCCGAATTGGCTGTTTTCCCCGATTCCGCGAATTTGGAAAAAGCGCGGCCGGGAGGTGCCGCCTGCCCAATTCAGATTGGGAATGCGACCCATCAGTTCCTCGAAATGGTAGCTGCCGGATGTTTCCATTGTTCCGGATGCTAAAACGGTGGCGCTGGCTGGCAGGCGGTCGACCGAACTGTTTAGCAGATCTCCCGAAACGTACAACGGATCCAAATCGTAAACGGAACTGGCCCCAGCGGAAAGTTGCATCAGGGCTGTCAGGAAAACGGCTCCGGCAAGTGTGTTTTTCGAAGTCATGGTCATGGGTTTTGTTTCGGCCACCAACGAAAGGTTGAACGCGTGCCCCCGTGACACAGACCTCCATCCCTCCGCCGGTATTAACCGGATCAGGTTCTAAGGGTTCACTGCTTATCCGCCTTGGCGGAGGGCCGTGTCTCAGACTCGATTAAGTCACCCCCGGAATTTAATAGGAGTTGTCTGCCTCCAGCGGATTCTGTCAAGCGGTTAATAATTGGGGCCAACGCCTTTGGCATTGCGTTCATGAGTTTCTAACGCTTCTTTCCGGGCAATGGAACCCCCTCTGATCATACGCGGATTTCTGTTGGATATGGACGGTCTGCTGCTGGATACTGAGCGAATATCCAAGCGATGCTGGATTGCCGCCGAGGAGGAGACGGGATTCCATATGCCGCCGGGATTCTATGATTCACTCATCGGGCAATCCATGGCGCGAATTCGTGAGCGGTTGATCGAGGTCATGGAGCCGGCGTGTGATGTGGACGCATTTCTGGAAGTGGCGGGCAGGATTTACACTGAAGCTGTTACGGGGCCTTCGCTTCCCTTGAAAAAGGGAGCCCGCGAATTGCTCGAGCTGTTGAATGCCCGCGAAATTCCGCGTTGCCTTGCCACCTCAACCGGGCGGGAACTGTGCGATCGGAAATTAAAGGCATCCGGATTGAATGGCCATTTGCCGATGCGGGTATGCGGGGATGATGTTTCCCGCAGCAAGCCTGCCCCTGAGATTTACCTGAAGGCGGCCAGCCAATTGGGGCATGCTCCGGCGGATCTTCTGGTTTTGGAGGATAGCGAAAATGGTATCCGTTCAGCCATTTCAGCTGGTTGCAAGGTGGCCCATGTGCCGGATCTTGGACAGGTTCAGGTGGAAACGCAGATTCGCGTTGATCGGGTATTTCGTGATCTGCTGGAAGTGAAAACTGCCATCGAGCGAGGCGAAATTGTCGTCGGCTGATCTACCAGCGTGGTGTTTCGGCCCGCTTGGCCATCAGGAATCCGGCACAACCTCCAAGAATTCCCCCAGCAATGTGGGCAAATTGGGCAATATTGTCCTCGTCTCCCAACGCACGGATGATTTCCCCTCCGAGGAAGATCAGGCAGATGAGGATGAATGTGAGAGGGATCGCCCCCGATCGGGCATTGGCGAAGCTTGATAAGATGATCAATGCAAAGACAACCCCGCTTGCGCCAACCAGGGTTCCGTTGAACAGGAAAACCATGATTAGCCCGGTCAAGATAGCCGTGATCAGGCTTAATCCAAGGAGCAAGGCGGCTCCATACATTTCCTCGAGTAGGGGGCCGACCAGCAGCAAGACGGTTAGGTTGGCGAACAGGTGTGGAATCGATCCGTGACCAAGCACATGCAGAATCAGTCTCGGATAGGTTCCCCAGTCGAAAAACGATGCCGAACCGGAAATCGAGAACCAGTGATTCAGGGTCCAGTTCCGGGTCAATATGGCGGATACATACACCGCCATCGCCAAAATGCAGAATGTCAGGCAAAAGGGGGAATTGTAATCAATCCGGATTCGACGCTTCATGCAGGTCATTACTAGGGCAATGAGCCGCTTTGGGCAAGCCCGGGATTTCCGGTGCGGAATGCGGGATTGATCTCGGGCACGAGAGCGCCTTAGGTGTCAGTCATGAATGCAAATGATCCAGGGCAACTTTCGGCAGATAAACAGACAGGACTGTTGGAGCAGGTTGCCTCATTGATTGACGACCGGAAGGAGAGACCAAGCTGGGACGAGTACTTCATGAGTGCAGCCTTGCTGATCAGTTTGCGATCCGCTTGCGACAGGCTCCAGGTCGGATGTGTCCTCGTTTCCGGGGAACCCCAGAGCAATCGTATTGTTGCCGCTGGTTATAATGGGTTTCTGCCCGGTGCCCCCCATGCCTCGCATGTGCGTGACGGGCATGAGCAGGCGACCGTTCATGCTGAGCAAAACGCTATTGCCGATGCCGCCCGCCGGGGTGTCTCCCTTTACGGAGCGACTGCTTACATCAGCCATTTTCCTTGTATCAATTGTGCCAAATTGCTCGCCTCCTCGGGCATTCGGGTTATAAAATACCATAGGGATTACCGGAATGACCCTTTGGCAGGTGACCTGCTGCAGGAGGCCGGTGTCACCGTGATCAAGTACTAGCAACATTGTATTTATGGAAGAACCACACACACCTGTGCAAAACCTGGCCGGTTGCCTTCTTGGAGCACACCCGGATCTGCTGGATCCCAATTTCAAGAAGACGGTGGTCCTGTTGTCGGCACACAATCAGGAGGACGGTGCCCTCGGTGTCATCATCAATCGCCCGATGGGCAAATCGCTGGGATCGCTCAGGGATGACCTGGATACACCCTTGTTGAGGAACTTGCCCGTCTACGAGGGCGGCCCCGTGTCACCCACCGAGATCCTTCTGGTGGCATGGCAATGGAATTTGAGTCGGCAGAATTTCCGCCTGTTTTTCGGCATGGAGCCAAGTGCCCTGCAATCCCTGATTGATTCCGATCCAACTATAGAAGCGCGGGCATTCCTCGGATATTCGGGATGGAGCGGGGGACAACTTGAACATGAACTTGGGCGGTCAGACTGGGCGGTGGGGCCATTCGCCCAACCCTTTGGGAAAATGCCTCCCCAAGGGCTGTGGCGGGGCCTGCTGGATGCCATTCGCCCGGAGTGGGGGATACTGGCGGACTCCCCTGACGACCCCTCGGTCAATTAAATATCTGTTAAAATCGGGAATAATCACTTGTTACCTTGCTCCTAATGGAAAACATCGGAATGTACCCTTAAATCAATTTATGAAACATATGAAAAAGCTATCCATTATTACCTTGTTTGTTGGTCTTGTGCTTGGCGCCGCAACCGCCAGTGCTGGCAGTGAGTGGCTGAATGATTACGATCTAGCCGTTGCCAAGGCCAAGAAGGAGGGGAAGTTCCTCCTCGTGAAATTTCATGGATCCGATTGGTGCCCCCCTTGCATCAAGTTGGACAAGGAAGTCCTGACAACGAGCGAGTTCAAATCGCTGGCTGACCAAGCTTTGGTTCTTGTCGATGCGGATTTCCCAAGGAAATCCAAATTGCCTGAAGACCAGCAGGCCCGTAATGAGGCACTCGCCCGCAAGTTTGAAATCAAGGCATTCCCGACAGTTTTGATTGTCGACCGGGAGGGCAAGGTTCTCGACAAGATGGTCGGCTACCCGCGTGGCGGCCTCGACGGATTTCTCAAGTTCATCACTGAACAAACCAACTCAGGCAGCTGAGTTCGTTTGATTCCTTATTGGATAATTAAAAAGCCCCCGGACCACATCAGTGGACGGGGGCTTTTCTTTTAAAGTCGAGGAATGGACCTAGCGAATGATGATCAGGTCAGCCCGGCGATCCCGTTGCATCTGGTCATCGGAACCCTCCGTGGTAGCTTCAATGTCACCTTTGGAAACGGTCTCCATTGAATCGCCTGATACGCCAAGTTGGTTCAGGTAGGCAACAACACTGGCGGCTCGCCGGTCCCCCAGGGCCATGTTGTATTCAGTCGTGCCGCGCCAGTCGCAATGTCCTTCCACAAGCAGCTTGTCACTGGGGTTTTGGGACAGGTGTTGCGCCACTTCCTGCAAGGTGCCCCGGTCAGCCGGGCGGACAAAGGACTGATCAAAATCAAAGTAGACAGGGGAAAATAGATTCTCGATCCGGTTGGCATCTCCCATCATGCCAGGATCGCGCAATTCCAAACCAGCGGCGTTGGCGTTGGCCAAATCCTCCGGGTTGATCCAGTCAGCTGATCCGGATCCCATGCCGGATCCACGGACGGCTGTCATAGAAGGGTCCGGGGTTTGAGGGCCACGGCAACCCGTGAGGAGGACACCGGCAAACAGTGATCCAGCGATTAAGAAGCGAAGAGACTTTTTGATTATGACCATCTTGTGATTCAGCATTTTGGCGGGTTCGTTTGGAATCAAGGAAATTCGCTTATAACAGGGCAATCAATTTGCGGGGTCAATTTGTGGG
>Ga0066377_10000226_pt1 | contig 12855 bp, 14 predicted proteins | sample Knorr_S23_td_Sur_FD_70946 | JGI IMG/M metagenome (GOLD analysis project Ga0066377, IMG submission 70946) | Marine microbial communities from Southern Atlantic Ocean transect - Knorr_S23_td_SurfaceB_ad_5m_LV_B | ecosystem: Environmental > Aquatic > Marine > Oceanic | place: Southern Atlantic...
TTAATGGCTAGCTCAACCATATTACCCAGTCTAAGCATTTCTTTTTTGAGCTTATCTAAGTCTCTATGCAGATGTAGTGACATTTAACTCTCCAGAGCTAACCAAAACGCCCAGTGACATATTGTTCAGTCCGCTGTACTGATGGTCGTGTGAAAATACGCTTAGTAACATTGAATTCAATTAAATCGCCCATCTCCATGAAAGCCGTGTAGTCAGATATTCGCGCAGCTTGTTGCATGTTATGCGTAACAATCACTATCGTGTAGCGCTCCTTCAACTCAAACATAAGGTCTTCAATGTGAGCGGTTGAGATAGGGTCAAGCGCTGAACACGGTTCATCCATCAATAAAACTTCTGGTTCCATCGCTAGTGCTCGGGCTATACATAACCTCTGCTGCTGGCCTCCCGAAAGATTAAGCGCAGAATCATGCAGCCTGTCTCTAACTTCATCCCACAGAGCGGCCTGTTTGAGAGACCTCTCCACCAACTCGTCTAGAGAACCCTTATATCCATAATTGAGAGGGCCCCAGGTAATGTTTTTATATATTGACTTAGGGAATGGGTTGGGTTTTTGGAAAACCATGCCAATCCTGCGCCGAACTTCTACTGGGTCTACATCGTTGCCGTACAGATCTTCGTTAGCGAAAACAAGCTCCCCTTCTACTCTTGCGCCTTCGACGAAATCATTCATTCGGTTTAAAGAACGGAGTAAGGTGCTTTTGCCACAGCCAGAGGGGCCGATTATCGCCGTAATCCTGTTTCTTCGAATATTGAAAGATACATTTTTTACCGCGCGCACTTCTTTGTAATAAATGCTCACGTCGCGAAGCTCTAAGACCGACTTTTTCCTCATCTGAGAATGAGCACCGGACTCTCCTGCCTGCCTGGAAAAATCGTTCATTATCTGATTCTTTTCTCTGTTTTGTTGCGAATGTAAATCGCAGTTGAATTCATCAATAGTAAGACTATCAGCAACACGATGATTCCAGCCGCCGCAAGCTCATGGAATTCTTGTTGTGGCCGAGATACCCAATTGTAAATTTGAATCGGTAGCGCCGTAAAAGAATCCATAGGCCCTTCAGGCAGAAAGGCAACAAAGGTTAGAGCGCCAATCATAACAAGAGGCGCGGTCTCACCAATTGCTCGTGACAGGGCTAGGATTACACCCGTCATAATGCCTGGGAAAGAAGAAGGTAAGACATGGGCCCAGGTCGTTTGCCATTTAGTAGCTCCGAGTGAGTATGCGGCATATCTGATGCTGACAGGGACAGTCTTAATTGCTTCCCTGCTCGCTATAATTATCACTGGGAGAATTAACAGGCTCATGGTAAGAGCTCCTGAAACAAGGCTTCTCTCGAGCGCAAGAAAGCGGACGAATATCGCTAAACCAAGAATCCCATAGACAATAGAAGGCACGCCAGCCAAGTTCGCTATATTCACTTCGACAAGTCTCGAGATACGTCCTTGCTTCGCGAACTCTTCTAAATATAGTGCTGCTGACACGCCAATAGGAATAGATATAAGAGCAACGAGGGCTATTAGCCATATCGTCCCTACAAGTGCTGATTTTATGCCGGCTCTCTCAGGGAAACGCGATGGGAAACTATCTATAAATTGCCAATCCAACCATCGGAAACCATCTACAGACACCTGAAAAAGCAAAACTGCCAGCAGCAACACACTCGACCAAGTTACCGCGCCACAGAAAATTGAAAACATCTTTGCCTTCAAATGGCGTTTCGCGAGATTGCGGTTTTCACTTTCTGAGTTAAAAGTCACAGATCTGCGCCTCAATCATACACTTCGCGAAATCGATTTAAGATTAATTGCGATAAAATATTGATCGCCAACGTAATGCCAAATAGCAATGTCGCAACAGCAAACAACGTTTGATACGCAATTCCACCAGTTGGGGTATCGCCTAGGCTCACCTGCACAATGTAGGCGGTCATTGTTTGCACACTTTCAAACATGCTTAGTGAAATATTTGGCGTCTGCCCCGCAGCCAGGGTAACTGCCATTGTCTCACCAATCGCCCTCGAGATAGCTAAAAGAAAGGACGCCATAACGCCAGACAGACTGGCCGGCACAACGACTCTGGTCGTCACCTCGTATGACGTTGCTCCTAAAGCGTAGGCTCCTTGCCTCAGAGCGGTAGGGACAGCCCTCATTGCATTGTCGCTAAGCGTAGCGACCATGGGGAGTATCATTATACCTACGACAATCGCTGCGCTTAGCGCATTGAAGACTTGAATATCTGGAAAAATAGTCCGAAGTGAGGGGGTAACGAACGTAAGAGCGAAATAACCATAGACAACGGTGGGGATTCCAGCTAGCAGCTCCAAAACCGGCTTAACTATGCCCCTAACTCGATCGGACGCGTATTCGCTCAGATAAATCGCGCTAGCTAGGCCAGCAGGAATAGCTATCACCGCAGCCCCAATGGTCACTATCAGAGTACCCCACAGTAGAGGAAGCACACCAAATGAACTCGGCTCAAATAAGGGTGTCCAGGTAGTGCCCAGGAAAAACTCAGCCGGCGAAACTACATCGAAGAATTTCAGCGTCTCGGACACTAGCAGAACAATTATTGCTGCAGTAGTAATCACAGAGACGAGGGCACACAAGGCGAGCCATGCTTTGATGCAGAACTCGCCCCAGCGGATTTTCGATGCTTTCAGAGTAGACATATTTAACTTTGATTGATCTTCGAGGGAACTAGTCTACTCCAATTGTGTAATTTAAGTATCGATTAAAAACACGACTTCACAAAAGATTTCTCAGCTCGAACTAAATTAGCTGAGAACCGTCATGATTAGCTGCTTTAGTAGGGTCGCAGTGCATCTCTGGAAGCTTGATACATCTCTTCCGGCAACTCAATGTACCCGACCTCATTCGCTATCCCTGCCGCGTTATCGATATAAAAATCGACAAATGACCTCACTTCAGGCCTTGCTAGACTATCTGTATTTAAGTACACGAAAATCGGTCTGGATAGTGGCGAGTATGTGCCATCGTTAATTGATTGAGCGGTTGGCGCTACCGGGCCATTACCCTCATCTATGGGAACGATTTTCAGATTGTCCTGATTCTCGATGTAGTATGCGTAACCGAAAAATCCAAGGGCATTCTCATCGCCACTAATTCCTTGAACTAGGACATTATCATCCTCACTTGCCGTATAATCGGGCCGAGAGGCTCCTGATTCTCCATTAACGGCCTCAGTGAAATAGTCAAAAGTCCCAGAATCAGTGCCTGGACCGTACAGCCTTATGGGCAGTTGGGGCCAATTCGGCCTGATATCGTCCCAGCTATCAACCATACTGCCTGGCTGCCAAATCATTCGAAGCTCATCAACCGTTAGATAGTCCACCCAAGTATTGTTTGGATTAACAACAACAGACAGGCCGTCAAAAGCGACCGGTATTTCTAGGTAGTCAATGCCATTGGCCCGCGCTTCTTCGACTTCTGAATTTTTTATCGTCCGGGAAGCATCGTTGATATCGATTTCACGAGACAGGAATTTTTTAAACCCGCCTCCTGTTCCGGATACCCCAACGGTCACCCTCACACGTGGGGCCACGGATAAGAACTCCTCCGCTATAGCTTCACTAATCGGATATACAGTGCTTGATCCGTCTAGACTAACAGTCCCCCGAAGCTCGTCCACTGCTTCCTGTCCTGCTTCATCATTATTTTCAGAGCAGGACCAAAGGACAACGCTACAAGATACCAACACCAACAGCTTGAAGAAGATAGAAGTTTTCATATAAATGCATCTCACATTGTAATTACACAATATGTTTTAGTTTGGCACTACTCTATTAAGGTTTGATAAAGAACCGCATGTAAATGAGAAAACACCTAGCTTGGGAAATGCGGCCCCCTTGCTTGCTCAGCAGGGTATGTACTGTTGCAAGGCTACCATTTCAGGTGCAAGCAAAAGCAAAATAAGAACCCATATCTTAATTTTACCTTCATATTACCTTAATAATTATTTGGGATCATTTTACTAAACCGTAACACTTTAGTAACAAATCGGAGTAGCCAAAATGGATCTCACGCCTAATCACCGCCGGCATATCTACGCGGGCATCGCACTCGGAGTGCTCGGCATTGGCAATAACGCGCTCGCAGCTGACCAAGAATTGCTAGACATACTATTAGCGAACGGCGCAATTACCGAAGAGCAATACGAGAACCTAATCGGACGAGATACTGTATCTAGCGAAGAAATCTTAACCAATACGAGCAGTGTCTCTGAAACAAATGGCTCATCCGCTGATTTTATTGTTCGACAGCTTGAGGAGCAGTTACCGGTCAAAGCCACTCAAGAAAGCTCGGGGTTCAGGCTAGAAACTCGCGATGGAAATTGGAGAACCGATCTACAATGGCGCGCACAGACAAGGTTCACTACTCCGTATCGCTCTGATCCGAGACAAATTTCCTCATACAATTCTGAACAGAATAACTTCGAAGCCCGCCGACTGAGAATGAAGATCGGAGGTCACGGGTTTCAACCGTGGCTGCGATACTATTTCGAGGTCGACCTCCAACCATCTCGAGATTATGACGACAGCAGCTCCAGCTCTAGCGCGAGAGTTATCGACTGGAGATTAGATATCGCGAAGTGGGATTGGGGTGGTATTCGCGTTGGGCAATGGAAGGTAGACTTAAACAGAGAGCGTGTCGATTCTTCCGGCCGTCAGCAATTTGTTGAAAGATCGATCGCTAATCGCGTTTTCACGATGGACCGCCAAGTCGGAATCCAGCTTAGAGGTCACCTATTTCAGGATACCCCGGCCGACATGCGCTACTATGCGGGTGTTTTCAACGGCGAGGGAAGAAGTGTCAACAACGCAGATGACAACCTGATGTATATGGGTCGTCTGCAATGGAATTTCCTGGGTCGAGATCTGTCCTGGAGACAGACTGATGTCGAATACACGGAGAAGCCGGCCGGCAGCTTCGCTATCGCTGGATTTACAAATACCGGTGCCTGCACCCGCTGGTCCTCTTCAGGATGCGGAAATTTGGACGGTTTCGCAAAGCCAGCCTCCGCAGGTACAGACCAGTATGAAATCAATCAGGCTGTGCAAGAATTTGCTTTCAAATACAGGGGGTTTTCTGCTCAGCAGGAATTTCACCGGAAGCGGATTGAGGACACGGCTACGGGAACAACTTACGAGTTGACGGGTGGTTATGCTCAAGCCGGTTACTTCTTCAGTAACATTTTCCCTTCGGTCCCCGAACCGCTTGAACTTGCTGTTCGGTACGCGTTTGTCGACGAACCCAATGCGATGGATCTGACGCGAGAGAACAACCGCGAGGAGTTAACGATCGGCGCGAATTGGTTTTTTGCTGGGCACAACAATAAGCTGACCCTAGACTTCTCTTGGCTTGATCTGGACGATTCCATGCTGTTCGAAGAGGAATCGGATACCAGACTGCGATTTCAGTGGGACGTTTCGTTTTAGAAAGACGTTGGCGCGCGCAGTATTGGGCTCGAGACACTGCTTATCGTCGAATGGAATCTGAACTGACTGCTATTGTCGATCTTCGTACCTTGAGCCGGTACTGAAGATCGACAAACACAGGGGCTGAGTCGACTAGTGAGCAGCTGCCGAAGTCGCGCGACGGAAGCGGTACCGAATAAATGGATTGAGCAAGCGGGCCAGACCCTTGGTGAAGGTCAGCGGGCTGTCCAGAACAGCAAAGCAAAGGCATCCCTCTTCACTGGCAGGCTGATGCAGGTCCTTGGCTGTCCGTACAACAAAGTCAGCGGGCTTGTAGTGGCCCAGCTCGTCCTCGAAACTGCCATCCAACACCAGCGTGACCTCGTTACCCTGATGTTTGTGCACAGGCACCTGACTGCCGGGTTTCATGTACAGGAATTCACACTGTGTCTGGTCATCCAGAGTCACCGTTGCCTGATTGATGCCGCCGGCAAGCTGCTTCCAGACCAGACCGTCCGAGGCTACCTTCGCGAGCGCCCGGGGCAGCGTAACGCTGTGATCCAGCATGTGGATTTCGGGCACATTGTCCGACGCAGTGTCGTCACTTTTGATTTGGGGGTGATCGACAATACTGTCAATCATCGCCGAAAAATTGATGCTACTCGCCCTGGTATCCGGCGTGCTTCTCACCCACTCTTTTGAGGCAGCCTCTTCAAGCTCACTGATCGATTGCCGGCAGGTGGCGCACAGCTCGACATGAGCGGAAATGACCACATTCATGCCAGGTGCCAGGGAACCCTGAGCAAAGCCTTCGAGCTGTTCAGGTGTCGGGTGATATTTCGCGTCGATATTCATACTTCGGTACCAACCATTTGTCTCAATTTTCCCACTCCGAGTCGAAGCCGTGACTTGAGCGTTCCCAAAGGGATCTCCAGCACCGCGGCCGCCTCTTCGTGAGTACGATCATGAATGTAAATCTGTTCAACAACGGCCCGCTGAGCGGCAGGCAGTTGACCGTAAAAACTCTCTATCTTGCTGACTTCGACTTCCATAGTGCCCATTTCCTCGTGCACCAGCTGGGAGTCTATGTCGCCCTCCTGCGGCCAGATATCATCTGCGCTCACGGTAGCGGGCTGTCGCTTCATTTTACGCAAAATGTCGAAACACCGATTTCTCGTAAGCGTAAAAATCCAGCTTTGGGCTGTTCCCCGATCCAAATCGTACAGCGGCGCCTTCTGCCAGACCGTCAGCATGGCTTCCTGCACAAGATCGTGCGACAGCTGCTCATTCCGCGTCAGCTTCATGCCCATCGCGTAAATTTTGTTGGAAAATCGGGAAAACAGGGCATTGAAGGCTGCACGGTCCTGGTGGTTACCCACCGCAATCAACAACTGCTCGTCGCTGTCAGAGACGTCGTTGGAGACCCTCGGTGCAGACGCCGGCTCTTTGACCGACTTTGATTTGGCTAAAGAGCCCATAAGCATGCTTCCAGCGCCAGAAACCACGTCTTCCATAACCGACTAAAACGAAATACAGGGGGCCACGGATCACTAGGATCCAGCTATGTAAAGGGAGGTGATCTAAACAGTAACAGACTCCGTTAAAGGAAGATACCCGTATTAGTAGGCATTACGCCCAATGACACCGACTCCCGAACTCAAGTCTGCGCAGAATCTGACCAGCGCGGACTATCTGGCATCCCGCGTCAAAGAGGCCTATCAGACCCTGGGCACAGAAAATCTCTCAGACGTGGAGTCTCTCTACGCCTCGGATATCTACTTCGAGGATCCGGCACATGCCGTGCAGGGCCGGCCGGCCCTGATGCAGTACTTTTCAAAGCAATTCGCGAATCTCGATAAGTGCGCGTTCAGGTTTCACTCTACCATCGTTAACGACACCGATGTCTTCATGACTTGGACCATGTTTCTGAACCACCCGAAGTTGAGTGGGGGTGAAACCGTCCGGGTGGAAGGTGCCAGCTATCTGCGCACGCGAAACGGCAAAGTGTACTATCACCGCGACTATTTCGATCTGGGAGCGATGCTGTACGAGAACGTCCCGCTGCTGGGTCGCGTTATCCGCAAGCTCAAATCACGCCTCGGACAATGAAAATACTCATCACCGGCACCACCTCCGGTATCGGTCTGAAACTGGCACAGGACTATCTGGCGGCAGGGAACACCGTTTACTGCTGCGGGCGGAACCAAACGGTACTTCAACAACTGGTCGACGCATACGGCGACAGGGCAATACCGGTCAGCTTTGACGTGCAGGACCGAGCGGACTGTCTGGCCGCTCTCGCCGCCCTGCCCGAGCTGAAACTGGTCATCCTGAATGCAGGTACCTGCGAGTACATCGATGCCAACAACTTCGATGCCGCCAGTTTTGAAAGAGTGATATGCATCAACCTGATCGGTCTTGCGAATTGCCTCCAAGCCCTGATTCCCAAATTGGCGGCGGGCTCCAGCCTGTCGCTGATGGGCAGCAGTTCAAGCTACCTGCCACTGCCGAGGGCAGAGGCCTATGGCGCTTCAAAGGCAGCAATCGAGTATCTTGCGAAGACGCTAGCCATCACGCTAGGCAAGGAAGGCATCCACGTCAGCTATATTGCTCCGGGATTTGTCGAGACACCCTTGACCGACCTCAACGATTTTCCGATGCCGATGCGGGTAGATGTCGAATTCGCATCAAGGCGGATACGACAGGGGCTCGAGAGAAAACAGAGCGAGATTCACTTTCCGAGGCTGTTTACCGGCCTCATGAAAACGCTTGCCTTACTGCCAAATGCCTGGCAACGGTTTTTGCTGTCGAAGGTCTTAATGTCTTAACCCTGCTAACATCCGTCTGACAGACTCTGCCGTTGTATCCGGGCTGGTCTGAAAAAGAGCAATAACAATGACAAAGCAACGCATCGCAATTATTGGCAGCGGCATCTCCGGACTGACCTGCGCCTATCTGCTCTCGCGTGAGCACGACATCACGGTATTCGAGGCGAATGACTACATCGGTGGCCACACCCACACGGTTCCGGTCGAGACACCCTCCGGCAGCTATGAAATCGACACCGGCTTCATCGTATGCAATGACCGCAACTATCCCAATTTTCTGAATTTTATGGCGCAGCTGGACGTCCCACTGCAAGCAACAGAGATGAGCTTCAGCGTCCGCAATGACACTGAGAATCTCGAATACAACGGTCACAATCTGAATACATTGTTCGCTCAGAGGGTCAACCTGGTCAGACCTAAATTCATCCGCCTGGTGACCGACATTCTCAGGTTCAACAAGGCCAGCAAGCTGGCGATTGCGTCGGGTGATACAGCCGACATCACTCTGGATGAGTTTCTTCAGGCGCAGGGCCTGGGCCGCGGTCTGCGGGAAAACTATCTGCTGCCGATGGTTGCAGCCATCTGGTCCTGCAGTGTTGCTCAGGCGGGTCAGTTCCCTCTCAGCTTTTTTCTCAGGTTCTTTCTGAATCATGGTCTGCTCGACATCAAGAACCGTCCTCAGTGGTATGTACTGAAAGGCGGATCGCACAGCTACATCAAACCGATGACAGCCGGCTTCGCAGATCGCATCAGGCTGAGCGCCCCGGTCCATTCGGTGACCCGTGACGAAGCCTCGATAAGCATCACGTCCGGTTCGGGCACTGAACGCTTTGACGAAGTGATACTGGCCTGCCACAGTGACGAAGCGCTGACGCTGCTGCAGGATGCGAGTAATCTGGAGCAGGAGATACTGGGCGCCATGGGCTACCAGGAGAACAGCGTCATTCTCCATACTGATGACAGCTTCATGCCAAGTCGCAAACTCGCCTGGGCCAGCTGGAACTTTCTCGCCGGAGAAGGCGGCGATCGAGACCTGCCCTTGGTCACCTACTGTATGAATATTCTTCAGGGGCTGAACAGCCCCGAGCCTTTCCTCGTTTCTCTCAACGCCGGACACAAGATCAATCCAGAACAAACTTTGCGAGAGTTCACTTACGCCCACCCGATATACTCCGCTGAATCCAGCGCGGCACAGGGGCGAAGGACAGAAATCTGTGGTCACAACCGAACGCACTTCTGCGGCGCCTACTGGTATAACGGCTTTCATGAGGATGGTGTACGCAGCGCTCTGGATGTTGCCAAAAGATTCGGGCAAAGCCTGTGAGTCACGCGCCTGATGTCAGTCTGGCGGACTCTGACGCGCTGGAAAGTGCGCTCTTTTCAGGGATCGTCCGTCATCGCCGGTTTTCTCCGACCCTGCATGATTTTGAGTATCCGATCCGCATGTTTCTACTTAAAACTGATGAGTTGCCAAAGTTATTGGACCGTCACTGGCAGCTGGGCACGGAATGGTACCGATGGGCCAGATTCAAGCGTGCTGACTACCTCGGGGGAGCGGAAGATTTAGGCCACAGTGTGAAAGCAAAGATCGCCGAGCTTGCCGGGCTGGCTGCAGAAGACACGGAGGGTGACGTATTCTGCCTGGTGCATCTGCGCTATCTGGGCTTTTATTTCAGCCCTCTGAACGTCTACTACCTCAGGCAGCAGGGCCGGTTCAGGTATTTACTCGCCGAGGTAAGCAATACACCCTGGCATGAAAGACATTATTACCTGGTGGATCTTGCCGACATCCAGCCCCATGCCAAAGCATTTCATGTGTCACCGTTTAACCCGATGCAGCAAAACTATCACTGGATAATCCAGCCGCCGGATGCCGACCGTTGCTCGGTGCACATCGGCGTGCACGACCAGAATGAGCCTGACAAAAAAGTGTTCGACGCTACGCTCAGCCTCAAAAGACGCGAAATAAACCAAAGCAATTTGAGCCGCGTACTTATCAGAACTCCCAGCCAAACGCTGTATCTTGTGCTGGGAATCTATTGGGAGGCTTTGCGCTTATTTGCCAAACGCACGCCGCTCTTTAAACATCCCAAGAAACAAGCGATCAAGACACAAAAAGGTACAGCATGAGTAACAAAGACCTGAGCCTGGGCACCGGCCGGCGACTGTTGCAGACAGAACGGACCCCAAAGTCCGTTGAACTGCTTCGCAATCTCTTCATCAAAATTCTCGGCCATGCCAGCGAAGGACACTTTCTGCTGCGCGAAAAAGGCCGCATCATCGCGGAAGTCGGTGACAAAAACTCAGTGCTCAGGGCCGAAGCCGACGTAGTCGATACCCGCGTGTATGCCCGCGCGCTGCTCGGCGGCAACACAGCTGCCGGAGAAGCCTACGTAGACGGTTGGTGGACCTCACCAGACATCACTCAGGTGACACGCTTTTTCGCTCGCAATCTAAGCATGATGGATTACTGGGGCAACCGCTTTGGATGGCTGTTCAAGCCGCTCGCCATGGTGCGGCTGCTCAGTCGCGCCAACTCCCGCAGTCAGGCCAAGAAGAACATACTGGCGCACTATGACCTTGGCAATGATATGTACCAGCGCTTCTTAGATCCGCGCATGCAGTACTCATCGGCCGTATTCAACAGCCTCGAAGACTCTCTGGCAGATGCACAGACCAACAAATTAACGCGAATCTGTGAACAGCTCCGGCTTAGCGAGAGCGACCATCTGCTGGAAGTTGGCACCGGCTGGGGCGGACTTGCCCTATTCGCCGCCACGCATTATGGCTGCAGGGTTACGACAACCACGATTTCGGATGAACAGCTGAATTACGCCAAAGCTCAGGTGCGCGCTGCCGGTCTCGAATCTAAAATTACTCTGCTCGATCAGGACTACCGCTTACTCCAGGGGCAGTACGATAAAATTGTATCGGTGGAAATGATCGAGGCTGTCGGCAAACACTATCTCACCGGGTTCTTTGAAAAACTGAACAGCCTGTTAAAGCCCAACGGCCTGATGATGCTGCAGGCGATTACCATTGCCGACCAGCGATACGCCGAATACAGCCGAAGTGAAGACTTTATCCAAAAGCATGTATTCCCCGGTGGGTTTCTGCCGTCCATGAAACTGATGTCGCAGATCATGGCAGACAAGACCGACCTGATCGTCAGGGACGTCCTCGACATCGGGCAGGATTATGCATTAACACTCGCCCGCTGGCGCGAGCAGTTTCTGGACAGTAAATCTGATCTTCTGGCCAGCGGCTATGACGACAGGTTCTGCAATCTCTGGCTTTACTATCTGGGCTACTGCGAGGGCGGATTTCTGGAGCGCCGTATCAGCGCCGTTCAGCTGCTGGCCAGTAAAGCACCACATTTATAGGCGGTTCTGCGCCCGAACTGCTCAGAAGTTATCGCCGTGCCAAAGTTTCTGCTGTCGAAACCTGTCAACGTCGTGGCTTTCAACCTGACCTGGCTGGGCTGCGTAGTAGGGCGTGAGTCGTACTGGTGGGCCTTCGCCCCAGTGGTGGCGGGCTACCTTACCTTGCTGGTTCAGTACCGGATATTCCGCGTACGTCAATTTCTGATGCTCTTCGGGCTGGGTGTCAGTATCGACAGTCTGCTCACGGTTCTGGGTGTTTTTCAGTTTGGCCCTAGCCTCTTTTTTATCCCGCTCTGGCTCGTGCTGCTCTGGGCTGCCTTTACGACTACGCTGTTCCTCTCGCTCGAAATCGTTGGCCGCAGCAAATGGATTGCGGCAATTTGTGGTGCACTGGCTTTTCCATTCAACTATGCCGTAGGTGAACGTCTGGGTGCCGTTTCTTTTGGCTCATCAGACACACTTGCACTGGCCGCGCTCTCTGCGATTTGGGCAATCGCGCTTCCCGCGATGTTTTGGCTTGCCGAGAATGGTATCAGGCGAACGGATGAACTGGTCTAAGCGCTCACTGTGGATTGCCATTACGATTGCACTGAGCTTCAGCGCAGTCCTCCCTGCGCGTGCAAATGTGCCTGACAGTCTGGCAGAAATCGGCGCGGCAAGGCTCAAAGTTTTTTTCTGGACAATCTACGACTGTTATCTGTACAGCGAAGACGGTATTTACCGGGGTGTCGAACCCAACCTTACGCTCAGGATCGATTATCGCAGGCGAATCGGAAGCAAAGACCTTGTGGACCGCACCCGTTCGGAATGGCAAAAACAGGGACTGTATTCAGAGGCCGCTGAACCCTGGTTGGGCAAGCTCAGTGGCATGTGGCCCGACATCGAAAAAGGCGACCAACTCCTGCTGCAGGTTACTGAGGAGCTCGCAAGCCGGTTTGTCTTCAATGGGCGGGTGGTCGGCAGTATTTCTGATCCTGCATTTACCGAGCGCTTTCTGGCTATCTGGTTAAGCGAGAAAAGTAGCTATCCTGCTCAGCGCAAGCAGCTCCTGGGAATTCAATAATCCGGATTCTGATTATCTTCCTCGCGAGCAACCCGTCCCGCATTGCTCCTTTCAGGGCCCGACCCGATACAGGCTATCTGCGACCAGCGCCGCGCAATGCGTATAGCCCATCTCCTCAACAAAAT